>Ga0184612_10000513_pt1 | contig 18187 bp, 15 predicted proteins | sample PLM3_60_coex_FD_133163 | JGI IMG/M metagenome (GOLD analysis project Ga0184612, IMG submission 133163) | Groundwater sediment microbial communities from an aquifer in East River, Colorado, USA - PLM3_60_coex | ecosystem: Environmental > Terrestrial > Soil > Riparian zone | place: USA: East... | reverse complement strand
AAGTTCGCCCGCATCCGCGCCAGCCATCTGGGCGCCGACAAGACCGACCCCTTCGTCGTGCTCGGCGTGGCACACGACACGCCCAACGCCGAGATCAAGGCCGCCTACCGCAAGCTGGTGCGCGACAATCATCCGGACCGGCTGATCGCCAAAGGCATGCCGAAAGAGTTCATCGACATCGCGACAGACAAGCTGGCGGCGATCAACAGCGCCTATGAGCGGGTGTCGCGGGAGCGCGGGATTCCCTGAGCGGTAAGGCCACCGCCCGGCGTTCCCGGAGGATGGCCATGCATATTTGCCTCTGGATCGAGCGGCGTCCAGCAGGCAAGACTCCCTCGCTCTCGCCTTCGTTGCAGATCTCCAGGGGACATCAACCCGCCCGATGAAATTTATCGACCTGGCCGGCCTGGTCACCGTCGCCCTGGTCTGGGGCGTGAACTTTGCCGTCGGCAAGGCGGGCGTGCTGATCATGCCGCCGATCGCATTTGTCTCGTTGCGGTTCCTCGCGGTCGCCCTGGTGCTGCTGCCCTTCCTGCGCTGGCCGCCGCCGCGCTGGCGCGAGCTGTTGCTGCTGTCGGTCGTGCTCGGCGTCGTGCATTTCAGCCTGATGTTCAGCGGCCTCGTCGCTCTCGACATCTCCACCGCCTCGATTGCCATCCAGCTGCAGGTGCCGTTCGCCGCCATGCTCGCAGCCTACTTCTTTTCCGAGAGATTGGGCTGGCGCCGCCTGACCGGCATGGCCATTGCCTTCGCCGGCGTGGTGCTGATCGCCGGCGAGCCTCGCCTTGAAGGCAATCTGCTGCCGCTGTTCCTGGTCATCACCGCCGCCTGCGTCTGGGCCTTCGCCAACATCCTGATCAAGAGGCTGGGCGACGATGTCGGCGTCTGGCCGCTCAATGGCTGGATCGCCCTGCTGGCGGTGCCGCAGACGGCGCTGCTCTCCGCCCTGACCGAGGAGAACCAGATCGCCGCGATCATCGCCGGGGGTTGGGAGCTGGCAGCGTGGATCGTCTATCAGGCGCTGCTGGTCACGGTGTTCGGCTATGGCGTCTGGTATAGCTGCATGCGGCGCTACAGCGTGAACCAGGTGATGCCGTTCACTCTGCTTGTGCCGTTGTTCGGGGTGCTGTCGGGCGTCGTCTTTTTCGACGACCGACTGACTTGGCCCATGATCGTCGGCGGCATCGGCACGATCCTCGGCGTCGCCATCATCACCATCCGCCGGCCGCGGGTGCTGGCGCCGTCGACGAAGGCGGGATTGTAGGCGATAAGGGCGAATGCAGATTCGCCAAAGCCCCTCGCCCAATCACGATGCCCGCCCGGCGGGCCTGCCGATCGATATCCTGCTGCTGCACTACACGGATATGCGCAGCTGCGAGGAAGCCGTGGAGCGGCTGCGCGATCCCGCGGCCCGCGTCAGCGCGCATTACTGCATCGGCAAGGATGGAATGGTTCATGCGCTGGTGCCGGAGGAACGTCGCGCCTGGCATGCCGGGCCAAGCTATTGGGCCGGCGCCCGCGACATCAATGGCCGCTCGATCGGCATCGAGTTGGACAATCCGGGCCATCAATTCGGCTACCAGCCTTTTCCCGAAGCGCAGATGCAGGCTTTGATCGAGCTTGGGCAGGGCATCCTGTCGCGCCATCCCATCCCGGCCCATCGGGTGCTCGGCCATTCCGATGTGGCGCCCATCCGCAAGGTCGATCCGGGGGAGCTGTTCGACTGGCCGCGGCTGGCGGCGGCCGGCATCGGCCTCTGGCCCAACGCGGCCGCCTTTGCCGATCCCGGCCTTGCGGCGGACAGCAAGGCGATTGCGGCCGTGCAGTCCCAGCTGGCCCGTTTCGGCTATGACGTTGAGGTCACTGGTGTCGCCGACAGCCGCGGCCGGGCCGCACTGGCGGCGTTTCAGCGGCATTTTCATCCTTGCCGCATCAGCGGCGAGGCCGACGGGGGAACCCGGCGGATGCTGGCGGCCTTGATCGCCCAGTTGCCCTTCCTGTGAGCCCAACCTGCGATTGACGGCAGGCCCCACAGCGCCTACCTGATGGGCCGCCAGACGGCCGGATGGCTGCTCTTCGCGCCTCGGCGCGGAGGGAGGAAAGTCCGGGCTCCACGGAAACACGGTGCCGGGTAACGCCCGGCGGGGGCGACCCCAGGGACAGTGCCACAGAAAGCAAACCGCCGGCGGCGCAGGATTTCGGTCCTGCAGCCGTGGCAAGGGTGAAAGGGTGCGGTAAGAGCGCACCGCACCGCCGGTAACGGCGGTGGCAGGGCAAACCCCACCGGGAGCAAGACCAGATAGGGGCGGCATGGCGGGCAACCGCCGAACGCGTTTCCGCGCGGCCGCCCGGGTAGGTCGCGCGAGGCGTCCGGTAACGGACGTCCCAGATGAATGGCCGTCACCGGTCGAAAAACCGGTACAGAACCCGGCTTACAGGCCGTCTGGCGTTCTTATTTTGTTCTAGTACAGACGCGACATGTTGGAAGTCGAGCGGGACCGAATACTACATCTGCGGCAAGTGAGAACAAATTAGCAACAATCCAATTGCCGATTCGTTCACGGCCATTTCTTGCCGTGATGTCATGGCTTTGTAAGGCGATCTTTCGAAGCCTTCATAACTTTGGGGAAACCTCTGTTAACTGCCTGAATTTTCCCAAGAATTACTGTTTCATCCCATTGACGCCCATAACATCCCATGATATCCCATTCATCCATTGGCAAGAATGCCGATCGGTCGTGCCCAGGGGGACTTGGCACATGACCGGCCGCCGCCCGGAAGCAGAACAGGTCCGGACGCGGTTCAAAGGGGGAGACGGCTGGACGCCCAATGGCTCTGTTCCTCGACACTTTTGTGAACAAGATCGACAGCAAGGGCCGCGTCTCCGTCCCCGCGAGCTTTCGCGCTTCGCTCCAGGGCCAGGCGTTCCACGGCATCGTCGCCAGCCCGTCGATGAAGTTCCCGGCCATCCAATGCGCGGGCATCGACTGGTTTCACCGAGTGAGCGGCGAACTCAGCAACGGCGAGCTGTTCTCCGACGAGAATGACGATCTGACGGCAACGCTGTTCTCCGATGCAAAACAGCTCGCCTTCGACAGCGAAGGCCGCATCATGCTGCCGGAGTCCCTGACCAAGCATGCCGGCATCGGCGAACTCGCGGCCTTTGTCGGCCGCGGCGCGAATTTCGAGATCTGGTCGCCAAACTCGTTTGAATCCTACAAGGCCGAAGCACGCAAGCGTGCGCTGGAAAAGGGGCGCACGCTGAAGCTGCGGCCGGACGGCGGCAAATGAGCGCGCGCGTTCCGGACGACACGACCGGAGGCCATAAGCCGGTTCTGCTGCGCGATGTGCTGGAGGCGCTGGCGCCGCGGGACGGCGGCGTCTACATCGATGGAACCTTCGGTGCCGGCGGTTATTCGCGCGCCATTCTGGACAGCGCCGACTGCACCGTGTGGGCGATCGACCGCGATCCCCAGGCGATCTCCGCCGGCGGCGCCATGAGCGCCAACTACGCCGGCCGTCTGCGGTTGAAGCAGGGCCGCTTCGGCGACATGCGCGCGCTGCTGCAGTCCGAGGGTGTCGCCGGCGCCGACGGTATTGCTCTGGATATCGGCGTTTCCTCGATGCAACTGGACCGCGCCGAGCGCGGCTTCTCCTTCCGGCTGGACGGGCCGCTCGATATGCGCATGGAGAGCGTCGGCCCGAGTGCGGCCGACGTGGTGAACAGCGCGGCGGAGCGCGAGCTGGCGGACATCATCTTCAATCTCGGTGAGGAACGCCGCGCCCGCGCCATCGCGCGCGCCATCGTCGAGGCCCGCAAGACCAAGCGCTTCTCCAGCACGGGGGAGCTGGCCGAGATCGTGCGCCGCGCCAACCCGGTACGCAGCGCCGACGGCATCGACCCGGCGACGCGCACCTTCCAGGCCCTCCGCATCCACGTGAACGACGAGCTGGGCGAGCTGGACCGCGGCCTGCGCGCCGCCGAGGCGTTGCTCAAATCCGGCGGCCGGCTGGCGGTGGTCACGTTTCATTCCCTGGAGGACCGGCAGGTCAAGAACTACCTGCGCGAACGCTGCGGCACTGCACCCCGCGTCTCCCGCCACCTGCCGCCCGAAAGCGCCAATGATGCCGCACCGACGTTCCGCTTGCTGCCGCAAAACGGCCGCACGCCTGGCGAAGATGAGGTTGCGCGGAATCCGCGGGCACGGTCGGCGCGCCTGCGCGCCGCCGAACGCACGGCAGCGCCCAGCCAATTGCCGAGGGCCGCATGATCACACGCGCCACACTGATCTGGATGGTTCTGGCGATCGCCGCGGGCTTCGGTCTGTTCCAGGTGTCCTATCGCGTCGCCTCGTTGGAGGAAGACCTCAACAAGGCGAACCGGCAGATCGTCGAAGAGCGGGAGCGCCTGCACGCCCTGCAGGCGGATTGGAGCTATCTGTCGAGCCCAGGCCGGTTGGCCGATCTGGCGCGCCGGCATCTGCCGCTGCGGCCTCTGGCCGCCGAGCAGATGATCCGCATCGAGGATCTGCCGCTACGCCTGCCGCCGCTGATCGCGGAAGGCGAAGGATTCAAACAGGCGCCGCCGGTGGCGCTGCCGATGAACGGCGTGGCTGACGCAACGCAACCGAAGAAAGCGCCCGCCGCCAAGACCGAAGCTCCCACGGCAATCAACGTGGAGACTCCGTCCGCCGATCAATCTGATGACCCGATCGGCGACCTCCTGCAGAAAGTGAATGCCGAACAATGAAACAGGCACCGCATTCGCAGAATCCGAGCCGCCGCGGCACGATCGGCGACACGCGGATCATCAGACGCGACGACACCCTGCTCCTCGACGGCAACGCCAAGCGGGCGATCGAGATCGGCCGTTCGCGCCTGCTGTTCGGCGCGGCCATGTTCATGCTGGCCTTCCTGGTCATCGCCGTGCGGCTGGTAACCGTGTCGCTGCTGGCCGAAGGCGCGGAGCCGCGGCTCGCCACGCTGACGCCCGACGGCGCTTTGCCCGAACGCGGCGAGATCCGCGACCGCAACGGTGTCGTCCTGGCGACCAACCTGGTGACCGCCTCGCTCTATGCCAATCCGCAGCAGATCATCGATGTGGACGAGGCCGTGGCGAAGATCAGCCAGGCGCTGCCGGAGGTCGATCCGATCGACCTCTTGGACAAGCTGACCAGCGACCGTTCATTCGTCTGGATCGAGCGCGGCCTGACGCCGCGGCAGCACGATGCCGTCAACCGCCTCGGCCTGCCGGGATTCAATTTCCAGCGCGAGGAGCGCCGCGTCTATCCGCAGGGCAGCCTCACCGCTCATATCGTCGGCTTCGCCGACGTGGACAATCACGGCCTGGCCGGCATCGAGCAGTCCTTCGACGAGACGCTGCGCCAGGGCGGCCGCGCGGTGACGCTTTCCATCGATCTGCGCATCCAGAACATCTTGCGCGAGGAGCTGAGTGCGGCGATCAAGGATTTCACGGCCATCGGCGGCGGTGCCGTGCTCCTGGACATCCGCTCCGGCGAGATTCTCGGCATGGTCTCGTTGCCCGACTTCGATCCCAATGAGGCCGGCACGGCGATCGAGGAAACGCGGTTCAATCGCAATGCCCTCGGCGTCTATGAAATGGGCTCGACCTTCAAGATCTTCAACACGGCCATGGCGCTTGACGACAGGGTGGTGACGCTCGAAGACGGCTTCGACGCCCGCAAACCGATCCGCATCGGCGGCTTTACCATCACGGATTTCAAACCGAAGAACCGCTGGCTCACGGTTCCCGAGATCTTCATGTATTCGTCCAACATCGGTTCGGCGAAGATGGCGGAACAGGCCGGCACAGAGCGCCAGCAATTGTTCATGAACCGCCTCGGCTTCTTCAAGCCGGTGTCCCTGGAATTGCCGGAACGGGGCAAGCCGATCTATCCGTCGGACTGGAAGCCGATCAACACCATGACCATCGCTTACGGCCATGGAATCGCCGTGACGCCGCTGCATCTCGTCAGCGGGGTTGCCGCCGTGGTCAATGGCGGATTGCTGCGGCCGATGACTCTGATGAAGCGCGATGCCGCCGAGCCAGCGCCCGGCCGCCGCGTCATCCGCGAGGAAACTTCGGAAAAGATGCGCCAGCTGCTGCGGCTGGTGGTGCAGGGCGGCACCGGCAAATTCGCCGACGTGGCCGGCTACATCGTCGGCGGCAAGACGGGAACCGCCGACAAGCAGAAGGGGCGCGGCTATAGCACCGATTCCCGCGTCGCCATGTTCGTGGGCGCGTTTCCGATGAACGACCCGCGCTACGCCATCCTCATCATGGTGGATGAGCCCAAGCCCAATGAACGGTCCCACGGCTATGCCACCGGCGGCTGGGTCGCCGCGCCCGCCGTGCACAACATCGTCCAACGCATGGCGCCGCTGGTCGGCCTGCCGCGCGTGCTCGAGACGGAGGCTGCGGAAGTGAACGATCTGTTCGTCACGGTGAGCGCCGCGGACTGAGAATGGCCCGGTTGGAGGATCTTATCGGCACGGCATCGAACATCTTGCAGGCAGGCACCGGGCGCCGCGATCTCGACATCAGCGGCGTGACCGCGGATTCGCGCCAGGTGAAGGCCGGCTATCTGTTCGCCGCCCTGGCCGGCAGCCACGCCGACGGCAGCCGCTTTGTCGCCGATGCGGTGGCGCGGGGCGCCGCCGCCGTGCTGGCGCCGACGGGCGCGCCGCTGGGCGAACTGCCGGCCGGTGTAGCCATTCTGCGCGACGACAATGCGCGCCGCCGGTTGGCGCTGATCGCCGCCGCTTTCTTTGCCCGTCAGCCGAAGACTATCGCCGCCGTCACCGGCACTAGCGGCAAGACTTCAACAGCGGATTTCACGCGGCAGCTCTGGCTGCGACTGGGCCATCGGGCCGCCAGCCTGGGCACGCTCGGAGTCATCACGCCGGATCGCCATATCGAGGGCGCGCTGACCACGCCCGATCCGGTCGCGCTCCACAAGCAGCTTGCCGAGCTGGCCGATGACGGCATCGATCATCTGGCCATGGAGGCCTCCAGCCATGGGCTGGATCAGTACCGCCTGGACGGCGTTCGCGTGCAGGCCGCCGCTTTCACCAATCTCAGCCGCGATCATCTGGATTATCACGGCACGCTTGAGTCCTATTTCGCCGCCAAGCGGCGCCTGTTCAGCGACATCCTGACCGAAGGCGGCCTTGCCGTGCTGAACGCGGACGTGCCGGAATATGCCCCGCTGGCCGAGCTGAGCCGCGCCCGCAAACTGAAGGTCGTGTCGTTCGGCCGCCGGAACGGCGATCTGCGCATCCTGCAGGCGCGCTCTCGCACCGATGGGCAGGATCTCAAGATCGCCGCCTTCGGCCGCGGCTATGAGATCGCCTTTCCCGTGCCCGGCGCGTTCCAGGGCGCCAATCTGCTGACGGCCCTGGGACTGGTGATCGGCAGCGGTAGCGACATCGATCTAGATAAGGTGATGCAGGCCGCAACCACACTCACTGGCGTGCGCGGCCGGCTCGAGCTGGTCGCCCGTCATCCGACGGGCGCTGCGATCTATGTCGACTATTCCCACAAGCCCGAAGGCCTGGAGGCGGTGCTCGGTACGCTGCGGCCCCATACCGAGAACAGCCTGCTGCTAGTGTTCGGATGCGGCGGCGACCGCGACAAGGGCAAGCGGCCGCAGATGGGTGAGATCGCCGAACGGCTGGCCGACGATGTCATCGTCACCGACGATAATCCCCGCAGCGAGGATCCGGCGGCGATCCGCGCCGCTATCCTGGCGGGCTGCAAATACGCACGGGAGATCGGCGACCGAGCCGAGGCGATCCGCGCCGCCGTCGCGGCGCTGAAGGCCGGCGACATTCTGGTCATCGCCGGAAAAGGCCATGAGACCTATCAGATCGTCGGCGACACGGTATTGCCGTTCGACGACGCCGCCGTGGCGCGCGACGCCGCCATCGCGCTGGGCGGCAGCGCCGCCGGCTCCGCGGCGAAGGCAGCAGGGTAGATCGATGGCCGCAGCGAGCGACATCCTCTGGACCGCCGACGAAGCCGTAACCGCCACGGGCGGCCACGCCACCAGCGAGTGGGCGGCGCGGCGCGTCTCTATCGACAGCCGCACGGCGCAACCTGGCGACCTGTTCGTGGCGCTGAAAGGACCGCATTTCGACGGTCATGATTTCATTGCCGGCGCGCTGAAGGGCGGCGCCAGCGCCGCGGTCGTGCATCGCATGCCGGAGACATTGCCCGGCGATGCGCCGCTGCTGTTGGTCAACGACACCATGCTGGCGCTGGAAGCGCTGGGCCGCGCCGCCCGCGTTCGCGCCCCGGCGAAATTCGTTGCTGTCACCGGCAGCGTCGGTAAGACCAGCACGAAAGAGGCGCTGCGGCTCGCCCTGGCGACGGCGGGCAGCACCTATGCCACCACCGGCAACCTGAACAATCAGTGGGGCGTGCCGCTCAGCCTGGCCAACATGCCGCGCAATTCCCGTTTCGGCGTGTTCGAGCTCGGCATGAATCATGCCGGCGAGATCGGCCCGCTGTCCCGGCAGGTACAGCCTGAGATCGCCATCATCACCACGGTCGCGCCGGTCCATCTGGAGTTCTTCGATTCCGTCGAGGCCATCGCCGACGCCAAGGCGGAAATCTTCGAGGGGATGCCGAAGGACGGTATCGCCATCCTCAATCGCGACGATGGATATTTCGCGGGGCTGTCGGATCATGCCCGCCGCCGGGGCATCGGCCGCATCATCGGCTTCGGCGCCCATGAGGAAGCGACGGCGCGCCTGCTCGACTACGCTCCTGAGAGCGAGGGCGGCCGCATCCGCGCCCGCATCCTCGGCCGCGAGGTCAACTACGCGATCGGCGCGGCCGGATTGCATCAGGCGGTCAATTCCCTGGCCGTGCTGGCCACTGTGATGTCCCTGAATGTGGATGTGGATGTCGCCGCTGCGGCGCTGGTGCAGATGCAGGCGCTGAAAGGCCGCGGCCAGCGTTCCCGTGTCACCCTGGCCGCCGGCAGCTTCGAGATCATCGATGAAAGCTATAACGCCAGTCCGGCCGCGATGCGCGCCGCGATCCGGGTGCTGGCGCAGACGAAACCCGCCCGCGGGGCCCGCCGCATCGCCGTTCTCGGCGACATGCGCGAGCTGGGCTCTGAGGGCGCAAAGCTACACGCCGACCTTGCCGCCGACCTCTCTGCGGCGGGTGTGGACCTCGTGTTCACCGCAGGGCCTCTGATGGCGTCGCTGAACGCGGCGCTACCGGCGGCCCTGCGTGGCGCCCATTTCAATGACTCGGCCGGCCTCTGCCCCGCCATTCTGGAAGCGGTGCGGCCCGGCGACATCCTGCTGGTCAAGGGTTCGCTCGGCAGCCGCATGGGACCGGTCGTCGAGGCGCTGAAAGGCCTCGATCGCAACGGCGGCCTGTCGCGCGCGGTCAACGAGCAATAGGAACAAGAAAATGCTCTACAACCTGCTCGCCCCGCTTGCCGACGAAACCGCGGCCTTCAACCTGTTCCGCTACATCACCTTCCGCAGCGGCGGTGCTGTCGTGACCGCGCTGATCATCGCCTTCATCATGGGTCCGCGCACCATCCGCTGGCTGAAGAAGAAGCAGCGCGAGGGCCAGCCGATCCGCAGCGACGGGCCGGAAAGCCACCTGCTGACCAAGCAGGGCACGCCCACCATGGGCGGCGTGCTGATCCTGATGTCGCTGCTGCTGTCGACGCTGCTGTGGGCCGATCTCAGCAACGGCTATGTCTGGGTGGTGATCTTCGTCACCCTTGGTTTCGGACTGATCGGATTCGGCGACGACTATCTGAAGCTAACCAAGCGCAACAGCCGCGGTCTGCGCAGCCGCCACAAGTTCGTCGCACAGGTTATCATCGGCCTCATCGCCGGCGCCGCCATCGTCCGGCTGGCGCCGGAGAACATCGAGACCGGACTCGCCATTCCCTTCGTCAAGGATTTCCTGCTGCCGCTGGGGTGGTTCTTCGTCGTCGTCGCCATGGTCGTCATGGTCGGCGCGTCCAACGCCGTGAACCTGACCGATGGCCTGGACGGCCTCGCCATCGTGCCGGCGATGATCGCCGTCGGCTGTTACGCCCTGATCGCCTATCTGGTCGGCAATGCGGTGTTCGCCAATTATCTGCAGATCGTCTATGTCGAGGGCACCGGCGAACTCGCCGTGTTCTGCGGCGCCTTCATGGGCGCCGGCCTCGGCTTTCTCTGGTTCAATGCGCCGCCGGCCATGGTGTTCATGGGCGATACCGGCTCGCTGTCGGTGGGCGGCGCGCTCGGCGCCATCAGCGTCGTCACCAAGCACGAGCTGGTGCTGATCATCATCGGCGGCCTGTTCGTGCTGGAGACAGTTTCGGTCATCGTCCAGGTGGCGTCGTTCAAATTGACCGGCAAGCGCGTCTTCCGCATGGCGCCGCTGCATCACCATTACGAGGAGAAGGGCTGGGCCGAGCCGACCATCGTCATCCGCTTCTGGATCATCGCTACGATACTGGCGCTGGCCGGCCTTGCCACATTGAAGCTGCGCTAGATCCGCCATGAGCAATGCCCGCTTCCATATTCCTGATGTCGCTGGCCGCAACTATGCGGTGTTCGGCCTGGCGCGCTCGGGCATGGCCGCGGCCAAGGTTCTCGCCGCGAACGGTGCGCGAGTCTGGGCGTGGGACGACAACACCGCGTCTCACGGCAAGGCCGTGACGGCGGGCATTCCGCTGGTGGACCTCTATCATTGCGACTGGGCCGCGGTGAGCGAACTGGTGTTCAGTCCCGGCATCCCCCACACCTATCCGAAGCCCCATCCCGTGGCGGCGCTGGCGAAGCAGCATGATTGCCCGATCATCGGCGATATGGAGCTCTTGGCGCGGGCCGGGACTGGCGCGCGCTTTGCCGGCATCACCGGCACGAACGGCAAGTCCACGACGACTTCGCTGATCGGCCATATCCTGAAGCAGGCCGGCATCAGCACCGAGGTCGGCGGCAATCTAGGCACGGCGGCGCTCGATCTGCAGCCGCTGGATGGGCGCGGCGTTTATGTGCTGGAGATGTCGTCCTATCAGCTCGAACTGACGACGTCGCTGGTGTTCGACGTCGCCATACTGCTCAACATCACGCCCGACCATCTGGACCGCCATGGCGGCATGGAAGGCTATGTGGCGTCGAAGCTCCGCATCTTCGATCGGCAGGGCGCCGGTCAGTCGGCCATTGTCGGCATCGATGACGAGCTTTGCCGCGGCATCCGTGACAGGCTCGGCGGGTTGAAGCGGCAGCGGGTCATTCCGATCTCCGCCGTCGGCCGCGCCAAAGCTGGCGTCTATGCCGAAAGCGGCAAGCTGATCGACGATATGGAAGGCGCGGCGCTTCCCGAGATGACACTGGCCGACGCGCCGCGACTGCCAGGTGCCCATAACTGGCAGAACATCGCAGCCGCCTACGCTGCCTGCCGCGCGCTTGGAATTTCTGCGGAGCAGATCGTCGCCGGCATCAAGTCCTTTCCCGGCCTGGCGCACCGGCAGGAACTGATCGCCACCATCGACGGCATCGCCTACATCAACGACAGCAAGGCGACCAACGCCGACGCCACGGCCAAGGCGCTCGCCTGCTACAAGCCGATCTACTGGATCCTCGGCGGGCGCGCCAAGGAGACCGGGCTGGACGGGCTCGAGCCGTTCTATCCGCGCATCGCCCATGCCTTCCTGATCGGCGAGGCGGCGGACCGCTTTGCCACCGCGCTGCAGGGCCACGTTGCCTTCACCAAGTCCGGCACGTTGGCGGCGGCCGTAACGGCCGCTCATGACATGGCGACGCGCGAAACCCAACCGGGCGCCGTCGTGCTCCTGTCGCCCGCCTGCGCTTCGTTCGACCAGTTCGCCAATTTCGAGGAACGCGGCGAGGCCTTCCGCCGAGCCGTCCTGGCGTTGCAATCACCTTCGGCAACGGCCGCGGGAGGTGCACGATGATCACCTTCTCGCGCACCGATACCAGCCTGCTGGGCCGCTGGTGGTGGACCGTCGATCGCTGGATGATCCTGGCGCTGGCGATCCTGCTGTTCTGCGGCGCTATCCTGGTGCTGGCCGCCAGCCCGGCGGTATCGCAGCGCCTGGGCCTCGACCGCTTCTATCTGGCGCGCCATCACCTGGTGATGCTGCCGGTGGCGGCGGCGATCATCTTCGGCGTGTCCACTCTCAGCCTGAAATCGCTTCGCCGCTTGTCGGTGATTGCCTTTGTCGTCGCCCTTGCCCTGACCGCGCTGACCCTCGTCGCCGGCAGCGAGATCAAGGGTGCCACCCGCTGGGTCTCCATCGCCGGCTTTTCGCTGCAGCCCTCGGAATTCCTGAAGCCCACCTTCGCCGTTGTCGCCGCCTGGCTGCTGGCGGCTCAGCATGGCAAGCAATCCATTCCCGGCAATCTGCTCTGCACAGCGCTGTTCGGCATCGTCGCAGCGCTGCTGCTGATGCAGCCGGACCTGGGCATGACGCTGATCGTTTCCGCCACCTGGTTCGCCCAGTTCTTCCTGGCGGGCCTGCCGATCTTCTGGGTGGCGCTGCTGTTCGGCGGCGGCATCGCCGGCGCCACGGGCGCTTACTTCGCCTTCGGCCATGTGCGCGAGCGCATCGACAGCTTTCTCGATCCCGCCACGGGCGACCGCTATCAGGTCGAGCGCTCCCTGGAGGCCTTCATGAATGGCGGCCTGATCGGCCGCGGCCCCGGCGAGGGCACGGTGAAAGAAGTGCTGCCCGACGCCCATGCGGATTTCATCTTCGCCGTCGCCGGCGAAGAATTCGGCATCCTGCTGTGTCTGCTGCTGGTGGCGCTGTTCGCTTTCGTCGTGCTGCGGGGCATGTCGCGCCTGATGAACGAACAGAATCTGTTCGTGCTGCTGGCGACCAGCGGACTGCTCACCACCTTCGGCCTGCAGGCGATCATCAACATGGCCTCGGCGCTGCATCTGGTGCCGACCAAGGGCATGACCCTGCCGTTCATCAGCTATGGCGGTTCGTCGCTGCTGTCGCTGTCCCTGGCCATGGGCATGGTGCTGGCGCTGACCCGCCGCCGCGCCGGCCTGGGAGACACGCCATGAGCGCCGCAAAGGCCCGCATCGTGCTGGCGGCCGGCGGTACCGGCGGGCATCTGTTCCCCGCGGAAGCGCTGGCGGCGGCGCTGATCAACAGAGGCTATCCCGTGGCGCTGATCACCGACCGCCGCGGCACCGGCTTCGGCGAGCGCATGGCAGCGGTGGAATTGCACCGCATCAGCGCCGGCGGCGTTGCCGGCGGCAGCCTGGTGCGCCGCGCCCAGAGCGTCGTCCAGCTCGGCGTCGGCTTCTTCCAGGCGCGCGGCCTGCTGTCGCAACTGAAACCGGGCGTCGCCGTGGGCTTTGGCGGCTATGCGTCCGTGCCCACGATTCTGGCGGCAAGCCTTGCCGGCATTCCCACCATCCTGCACGAGCAGAACGCCGTTCTCGGCCGCGCCAACCGGTTGCTTGCCCGACGCGCCACGCGCATTGCCGCGTCTTTCCCGGGCGCCATCGGCGCCGCCAACCGCGTCACTGTCACCGGCAATCCGGTGCGGCCGCCGATCGCTGCACTGGCCATCGCGCCCTATCCATCCGCAGAGGCCGACGGCAGGTTCCGCCTGCTGGTCACCGGCGGCAGCCAAGGTGCGCGCGCCTTCGGCCGCCTGCTGCCGGAAACCATCGCGCTGCTGCCGGAGGAGAAGCGCCGCCGCCTCGCCCTCGTGCAGCAATGCCGCGCCGAAGACCTGGAGCGCGTGAAGGCGACCTACGCCGATCTCAAGGTCGCGGCAGAGCTGGCGCCGTTCTTCACCGACATCCCCGAGCGGCTGCGCGCCGCACATCTTGTCGTCGCGCGGTCCGGCGCCTCCACGGTGGCGGAACTCGCCGTCGCCGGACGCCCGTCGCTGCTGATCCCGTATCCCCATGCGACCGATGACCATCAGACCGCCAACGCCAAGGTGATCGCCGATGCCGGCGGCGCCTGGCTGTTGCCGGAGGCAACGCTCACCCCGGCGATCCTGGCCGAGCGGCTGCAGACGCTGATGGACACGCCGGCCTGGCTGACGGCCGCGGCGACGGCGGCCCGCAATTGCGGCCGGGTCGACGCCGCCGAGCGGCTGGCCGATCTGGTCTCTGCCCTGGCGCCCGGCAACGGCCTCAAGCAGGAGGCCGCAGCATGAGGGACCTGCCTTTCAAGATCGGCACGATCCATTTCGTCGGCATCGGCGGCATCGGCATGAGCGGCATCGCCGAGATCCTGCACAGCCTGAATTACCGCGTGCGTGGCAGCGACCTGGCCGACAACGCCAACGTCAAGCGCCTGCGCGCCATGGGCATTCCCATCGAGATCGGACATCGCGAGGAAAATCTCGTCGATGCCGAAGTGATCGTCATTTCCTCCGCGGTGAAGTCCGACAACCCCGAACTGATGGCGGCGCGCAGCCGCCTGCTGCCGGTGGTGCGCCGCGCCGAGATGCTGGGCGAGCTGATGCGGCTGAAGTGGTCGGTCGCCATCGGCGGCACCCACGGCAAGACCACGACGACCTCGCTGGTGGCCAGCCTGTTCGATGCGGCGAAGCTCGATCCCACCATCGTCATCGGCGGCATCGTCAACAATATGGGCACCAATGCGCGCCTCGGCCGCGGCGATTGGATGGTGGTGGAGGCCGACGAATCCGACGGCACCTTCGTCAAGCTGCCGGCCACCGTCGCGGTCGTCACCAACATGGACCCGGAGCATCTGGATCACTACGGAACGGTCGAAGCGATGAACCGCGCCTATGAGCAGTTCGTCGAGAACATTCCCTTCTACGGCTACGCCGTGCTCTGCATCGATCATCCGGTGGTGCAGGCGATGATTCCGCGCCTGTCGGACCGGCGCATCGTCACCTATGGCATGAGCCCGCAGGCCGATGTGCGCGCCGTGAACGTGAACATCACCGCCGGCGGCGCCAGCTTCGACGCCATCATCGCCGACCGCAAGCATGACGCCACCCGCACCCTCGGCAATCTGCGCCTGCCGATGATGGGCGCGCACAATGTGCAGAACGCCCTGGCGGCGATCGCCGTCGCCAACGAGCTGGGCATCCATGACAACGTGGTGCGCCGCGGCCTGGCGGCCTTCGGCGGGGTCAAGCGCCGCTTCACCAAGACCGGCGAGGTCAACGGCATCATCGTCATCGACGACTACGCCCACCATCCCGTGGAGGTCGCCGCCGTACTGCGTGCCGCGCGCGCCGGCACCAAGGGCAAGGTGATCGCCATCGTGCAGCCGCATCGCTACACGCGCCTGGCCAATCTGTTCGAAGAATTCTGCGGCTGCTTCAACGACGCCGATCATGTGATCGTTGCCGACGTTTATGCCGCGGGCGAACCGCCGATCGAGAACGTGAACCGGGATTCCTTTGTGCAGGGCTTGAAGACCCGCGGCCATCGCCATGCCGTGCCCCTGCCCGATCCGGCGCAGCTTGCGGCCATGGTGGCGGAACTGGCGGCTCCCGGCGACATGGTCGTTTGCCTTGGCGCGGGCAGTATCACGAATTGGGCGCACGCCCTGCCGGAGGATCTGTCGAAGCTGATGGGCAAGCCGCCGGCCGCCGCGGGGAACTCACGATGATGGCGGCACAGAAGATTCATCCCCTAATCGAACGGCTGCCGGCGGTGCGCGGGCGCTACACCGAGAATGCCGCGCTCGCCGGCATCACCTGGTTCCGCGTCGGCGGTCCGGCCGAGGTCGCGTTCCGTCCGGCCGACCGCGACGATCTCGCCGCCTTCCTGATGACCAAGCCGGCCGATGTACCGGTGACGGTGATCGGCGTCGGTTCCAACCTATTGGTGCGCGATGGCGGCGTGCCCGGCGTGGTGATCAGGCTCGGACGCGATTTCGTGACAGTAGATATCGGCACGACCGTGCGCGCCGGCGCGGCGGCGCTCGACCTCAATGTGGCGCTGGCAGCCCGCAATGGCGGCGTCGGCGGCTTGGAGTTCCTCAGCGGCATTCCGGGCACCATCGGCGGCGCGCTGCGCATGAATGGCGGCGCCTACGGCAAGGAGATCAAGGACGTGATTGTCGGCGCCGAGGCGCTGGATGCGCGCGGCCGATTGCATCGCCTGACGCCGGCCGATCTCGGCTTTACCTATCGCCACTGCGCCGTCGCCGAGGATTGGATCTTCCTGTCGGCGGAAATGCAGGGCACCGCCGACGAACCCGCCGCCATCGCCCAACGTATGAAATCGATCCAGGACCAGCGCGAAAGCACGCAGCCGATCCGTACCCGCACGGGCGGCAGCACGTTTGCGAATCCGACCCAGCCAGAAGCGGATGGCCGGAAGGCCTGGCAGCTGATCGACGCCGCCGGTTGCCGCGGCCTCAAGATCGGCGGCGCCATGGTGTCGGAGAAGCATTGCAACTTCCTGATCAACACCGGCGACGCCAGCGCCGCCGACATCGAGAACCTGGGTGAGGAAGTCCGCCGCCGGGTCAAGCTACAGAGCGGCGTAGACCTGCAATGGGAAATCCGCCGCATCGGCGTGCCTGCCGCAAGAGGGGCCGCCGCATGAAGCGTGTCGTCGTCCTCATGGGTGGACCGTCCGCCGAACGCGAAGTCTCGCTGGTCAGTGGCAAAGCCTGCGCCGACGGACTGCGCCAGGCCGGCTATGACGTGCGGGAAGTCGATGTCAGCCACGACGTCGGCGCGCTGGTCAAGGCGCTGGAGCCGCAGCCCGACGTCATCTTCAACGCGCTCCATGGCCGCTTCGGCGAGGATGGCTGCGTGCAGGGAATCCTGAACCTGTTGGGCATCCCCTACACCCATTCCGGTCTGCTCGCCTCGGCGCTAGCGATGGACAAGCCGATGGCCAAGCGCGTCTTCGCCGCCAACAAGATTCGCTGCCCCGACGGCAAGGTGGTCGATGTGGACAGCCTGAGCCGCGCCGATCCCGTCCCGCGACCCTATGTCTTCAAGCCCACCCATGAAGGCTCGAGTGTCGGCGTCACCATCGTGCGCAAGGGCGACAACCGCACCCTGCCTACGCGCGAGCAATGGCAGTTCGGCGCCTCCGTGCTGGTGGAACGCTTCGTCCCCGGACGCGAACTCACCGTCGCGGTGATGGGCGACCGGCCGTTGGCAGTGACGGAACTGCGGCCGCGCAATGATTTCTACGACTACGAAGCGAAATACACCGACGGCAAGACCGATCACATCATTCCGGCGCAGGTCCCGAAGCCCGTCTATGACGAGGCCATGCGCGTCGCCAAGCGCGCCCATGAAGCCTTGGGCTGCCGCGGCGTCAGTCGGTCCGATTTCCGCTACGACGACACCGGCGGCGGCGGGCCGGAAAAGCTCTATCTGCTGGAGGTCAATACGCAGCCGGGCATGACGCCGCTATCGCTGGCGCCGGAGCAGGCGCTGCATGTGGGCATTTCCTTTCCGGAACTGGTGAGCTGGATGGTGGAGAACGCGCAATGCGATCCGTAAGCGCCAGGCCCGATCGCGAAATGCGCGCGCCCGTACGCGTCGCCCGCGCCGGCAAGCGCAACGACCGCTCGGCCCTGCTGCGCCGCCGGCCGTTGCCGCGCCATTGGCGGCTCGGCCTGCAGTGGGGCGGCGGCGCGCTGGCCGTGGCGCTGGTCGCCGGCGGCATCGCCTGGATCGCGCTCAGCGGATTCGTCGGCCGGCAGATGGCGGCACTGGGCGATGGCCTGGTCGCGGTCAGCGCCGACAGCGGCTTCGTCGTCAACAAAGTGCTGGCCGACGGGCGCAACCAGACAACATCTTCGGACATCCTGCGCGCGCTCGATGTGAATATCGGATTCCCGATCTTCGGCATCGACCTTGAAGCCGCGCGCGAGCGCGTCGCGGCCCTGCCTTGGATCGAATCCGTCACGATCGAACGCCGCCTGCCGGACATGCTCTATCTACGCATCGTCGAGGCGGAGCCCATGGCGCTGTGGCAACATGAGCGGCAATTGCGGCTGCTGAGCCGCAGGGGCGAGGTGATCGCCGAACCGCAACCGCTGCGATTTGCGTCGCTGCCGCTGGTCGTGGGCGCCGGCGCGCCGGAACACGCCGCCGAACTTCTGGCCATGCTGGCGACGCAGCCGGAGCTGCAGGCGCAGGTGAAGGCAGCAGTCCGCGTCGGCGAACGGCGCTGGAATCTGCGCTT
>Ga0184612_10000512_pt1 | contig 18193 bp, 13 predicted proteins | sample PLM3_60_coex_FD_133163 | JGI IMG/M metagenome (GOLD analysis project Ga0184612, IMG submission 133163) | Groundwater sediment microbial communities from an aquifer in East River, Colorado, USA - PLM3_60_coex | ecosystem: Environmental > Terrestrial > Soil > Riparian zone | place: USA: East... | reverse complement strand
TTGCCGGCGGCGCCGGCACCGGTGCGCCCGGCGCCGGCCAGCCGGCCGCCGCGGCGCCGCGGCGGCGGGTGAACCCGCGGTACCGGGCCCTGCTGCGGGTCGACCTGCAGGCGCTGCGCCGCGGCACCGTCGACGGGCAGGAACTGTGTGAGATCACCGGGGTCGGCCCGGTCCCGGTCGCCACCGCCCGGCAGCTGCTCGGCGACGCCGTCCTGCACCTGGTCATCACCCGCGGCGTGGACGTGGCCAACGTCACCCACCTCGGCCGCGGACCCACCGCCGCCCAACGCATCGCGCTGGCCTGGACCAACCCGACCTGCACCGCCGCCGGCTGCCCCCGCACCCGCACCGAATACGACCACCGCGAACCCTGGCAACACACCCGGCACACCCGCCTAGACGAACTCGACCCGCTCTGCGACCACCACCACGACCTGAAAACCCACCACGGCTGGGCCCTGATCCCCGGCCAAGGCAAACGCCCCATGGTCCCACCCGACGACCCAAGACACCCACGACACCAAGCAGGCAGCGACAACGGTTCCGCACCCCCGACAGCCGCCCATCCCGGGGGGGCCGCGCCGCCGACCACACCCCACCAGCAAGCACTACCCGCACCGGCCGACGAACAGGCCCGACCACCGTAGACGCCACCGGCACCGCCGTCGGAACCGCCGGAACCGTTGGCGAAGCTCCGCGGCCACCATCAGGTCACAGCGGCGGCCGACGGGCGATGGCGACCGGCTGGCGCGATCCGAGGCATCCGTTCTGCGCCGACCAACACAGGCCGTGCCCTGGTCTAGCCGACCGGCGCCCACGGCCGTCCATGTCCACGACGAACCCCGGAGGTTCCTGTGACCGATGTCCAAACCCAGGCCTGGCTCGACCAGGAAGACACCCGCGTCGCGCAGACCATCCGCCGCAGCGGATGGTTCATCCAGTACGTCTTCAGCGGCGGCCGCACCGCGCCGGGCAGTGACGGCGGCCACGACGAGGGTCCATCATTCGCATACACCGTTGGCCTGTTCGGCATGGGACATCCCGAACTACTCGTCCTCGGCGTCTCCGCTGCCACCGCTTCCGGTGTGCTCAACACTCTCGGCGAACGAGTCCGGGCCGGCGCCGACCTCGTGCCCAGGGAGTTGATCACATTCGAGGAATGGCCGCGCCGGATCATCGCCGAGCAGGTACCAACCCCGGCGACATCGTCTTTGCCGCGAACCGGCACTACTGGCGGCCACCGGAGTACTCCGTGCCGGTGCTCCAGCTGAGCTACGACGACGAGGCCGGCCGATTCCCCTGGGAGCCCGGCCACGCGGACCCGGCCATGCAGCCCAGACCGGGAACCTTCAGGGCCTGAGCTCCTCACGGCACGGGCACGGCTGAACGTTTCGACAGCCAGGATGCGCTTCGACAGCCAGGACGCGTTTCGACAGCCAGGACGATGAGCTCACCTGGAGCGCCTTTCGCCGCCCTCGCTATCGGCCCCGCATGCCGTCGAGCAGCTGAACAGCGGCCCACAGCTCGACCCGGACCGCCGCGACGTCCAGATCGCGGCCGAGCAGCTCTGAGACCCGTCGCATCCGGTGCCGCAGCGTATGCCGATGCACGCCGAGATCGGCCGCTGCCGCGTCCCACTGCCCGTTGTGCTCGAGCCAGGCGCCGAGGGACCTGACCAGATCACCCCGGCCGGTGGCGTCGTGGTCGACCAGGGGCCGGAGAAGGGACTCCGCGAATGCCGTGGCCTGGGGGGTGGCGAGCAGCTGGAGCATCCCGGAGGCGCCGATGTCGGCGAAGGCCGTGTACCGCCGATCGCTGCGCAGACCTATGCACAGCGCCTGGTCCGCCTCGTGGTGTGCCCGCGCGAGGGCTCCCAGACCGGCATCGGCCGACTCGCCGACGGTCAGGAAGCCGGAACCGCCAGCAGTCGCGAGGACGCGGTCACGCATCCGGCCGCCCGCCGGACACACGACCGCCACGCGGTCGTCGACCTGCGCGAAGAACATCGGTTCGGTCGATCCGGCCACCGCGGCGTCGATCACCTCGACCAGCTCGTCCAGGAGCGACGGGGTTCCCGCGACCAGGATCAGCCGCACCGGTTCCGCGGGCAAGCCACCCCACATGTCCTCGGCGAGCCGACTGGCGTGGTCGAGCTCGCCGCTCGTGAGCAGGTCGAAGATCGTCGTCCGGAGGTGCGACTCGGCGGTGCGCACGGCCGAGGCCTGGGCGAGCATGAGCGTCAGCAGGGACACCGCCGTGTTGAGGACACTGCGCTGCTCGGGCGTCGGCCTCCGGGCCGTGCCGACGGCCAGGAAACCGCGGGTCCGGCGCCCCGGCCGCAACGACTGCACGACGATCTGATCGCCGTCGACCGACAAGGTGGTGCTCACCGGCGTGGAGATGTCGCGGAGCCGCTCGAGCTCCCGGGCGAGCCACGGTCCCTGACGGGCGGCGCCGGCCGGCGCCGCGTGCTCCACCGAGCCGGCGGCATCGAACAGCACGACCCAGCCGTCCAGCCGTTCGGCGAGGCGGCGGACGAGTCCGGCCGCGCCCGACTCCACCGCGGCGCGGGTCAGCTCTTGCTGCGCATGGAAGGTCGACGTCACCTCGGCGTAGTGGTCGGCAGCAAGCGCCTCCCAGACGATCCGGCTGATCGCGATGAATGGAGTGTTCTCGGGGATGGCGATGATCGGCAGACCGCGGCTCGCGGCGGCATCGACCAGTGGCGGTGGCACCGCCGCGTGCGTCAACCCGACCCCGAAGCCCAGCCCGACGACGCCCGCGCGCACGAGGCGGTCGACGTACGCGGTCACGTGCCCGCCGTCGGAACGTCCTGCGGCCGGACCTGCACCGAGCCACATCCCGACCGAGAGCAGCAGCTCGCCCCCCTCCAGGTAGGGCGTCGGGTCGACCAGCTCGCTGGTGTGGACCCACGAGACCTCGCGGTTCAGCGCCTCCCGTGCGGTGAGCACGACAAGCCCCAGGGATGACTGCCGAACCAGGGCATTGAGGGTGACAGGCATGACTCCTCGACACCGTGTCTAAGTCGGCCGCTCGAATTGTCCCACGGTGCCATGACCGGGCGGATCTGCACAGACCTACATTCGTCGGGAGGAACGCCCCACGGCGGGTCACCGCGCCCTGTCGTGACGGGTATCCGGCGCCGAGGAGGTCGACGGTGATCCCGGATAGAGCAGGTGGGCCCACCCTTACGCAGGAGCGGCGGCTGGTGACCGACGTGCCCGGGCCGCGGTCGTCCCAGCTCCTCGTCCGTCGCGAGGCGGCGGTCGCGCGCGCGGTGTCCACCATGCTGCCCGTCTTTGTCACGCGGGCCGGTGGTGGCGTGATCGAGGACGTCGACGGCAACTCGTTGATCGACTTCGGCTCGGGTATCGCGGTGGTCGGCGTGGGCAACGCCGCCGCGCACGTGGTGGCGGGCGTTCAGGAGCAGGTAGCGCAGTTCACCCACACCTGCTTCATGATCACGCCGTACGAGGGGTACGTCGCGGTCTGCGAGGAGCTCGCCCGGCTCACGCCGGGTGACCATGAGAAGCGCTCGGCCCTTTTCAACTCGGGCGCCGAGGCCGTCGAGAACGCCGTGAAGGTCGCACGGGCGCACACCGGCCGGCAGGCCGTCGTCGTCTTCGACCACGCCTACCACGGGCGGACGAACCTGACCCTGGCGCTCACCGCCAAGAACATGCCGTACAAGCACACGTTCGGGCCGTTCGCGCCGGAGGTGTACCGGATGCCGATGGCCTACCCGTACCGGTGGCCCACCGGCCCGGACCGGTGCGGGCCGGAGGCGGCGGCTGCGGTGATCAGCGCGATCGACAAGCAGGTCGGCGCGGAGGACGTCGCCTGTGTCCTGATCGAGCCGATCCAGGGCGAGGGCGGGTTCGTCGTCCCCGGCGAGGGCTTTCTCCCGGCATTGGCGGAGTACTGCCGGGAGAACGGGATCGTCTTCGCGGCCGACGAGGTGCAGACCGGTTTCGGCCGCACCGGCGCGTGGTTCGCCTGTGAGCACGAGGGCGTGGTCCCGGACTTGGTGGCGACCGCCAAGGGCATCGCCGGCGGGCTCCCGCTCGCGGCCGTGACCGGACGCGCCGAGATCATGGACAGCGTCCACGTCGGCGGGCTCGGCGGCACCTTCGGTGGCAACCCGGTCGCGTGCGCCGCGGCGCTCGGCGCGATCCGCACCATCGAGGAGCAGGATCTTGTCGCGGCCGCGCGCCGGATCGGTGAGGTCATGCTGGCGAGGCTGCGCCAGCTGCAACGGCGTCATCCGGCCGTCGGCGACGTCCGCGGCCGCGGCGCGATGGTCGCCGTCGAGCTGGTCGAGCCGGGCACGACGACGCCCGATCCGGCCATGACGCAGGCGGTCGCCCGAGCCTGCCACTCCGCCGGGTTGGTCGTGCTGACCTGTGGCACGTTCGGCAACGTGCTGCGCTTCCTGCCGCCGCTGGTCATCCCCGACCACCTGTTGGCCGAGGGGCTCGACCTCGTCGACCAGGCCTTCGCCGCGGTGTCGGGCCGTGGCCAGGTCGCCGCCCCGGTGTAGGACAGCTCATGGACATCTGCGAGATGTCGGCGATCGAGCTGAGTGCGGCGTTACGGAGTCGGGACCTGTCAGCGACCGAGGCCCTGGCCGCCGTCTTGGAGCGGGCGGACGAGATCGCCGGCACGGTCAACCCGTTCAGCGCGCGGCTCGACGACCGCGCCAGCCGAGCCGCCCACGCCGCCGACGACGCGCTCGCCCGCCGCAGGCGCGGCCCGAAGCCGGGTCCGCTCTGCGGCGTCCCGGTCAGCACCAAGGACTCGCACTGGATGGCGGGCATCGAGAGCACCTCGGGCTCGCGTGCTCGCAAGGGCTTCGTGCCCGACGAGACGCTGGGGGGAATCGAACGGTTGGAGGCCTCCGGTGCGGTCGTCTTCGCGCGGACGACCGTTCCCGAGTTCTGCTACGTCGGGATCACCGAGTCCGAGATGTTCGGCCGCACGTCGAACCCGTGGAACCTCGACCGGACAACGGGCGGCTCCTCGGGAGGGGCGGGCGCTGCGGTCGCGGCACGATGCGGGCCGTTGTCGCTCGGCGGCGACGGCGGCGGGTCCATCCGTATCCCGGCCGCGTTCTGCGGGATCGTCGGGTACAAGCCGACGTTCGGCCTCGTCCCGCACGAGCCGTCCACGGCGGGCTGGAAGACGCTCGTCTCGGTCGGACCGATGGCACGCTCGGTCGCCGATGCGCGGCTGATGCTGAGCGCGGTCGCGGGCTTCGACCCGCGCGACCGGCACAGCCTCCCGCCGGTGCCGCTTGACGCGGCGGTATCGCCGCCAGCAGAGCTGCGGGTGGTCGTCTCCGACGACCTCGGATTCGCTGCCGTCGACGACGACGTACGCGCCGCGTTCCGTAGTGCGGTCGACCGCCTCGCCGATGCCGGCGTCGAGATCGTCACGGACACGCCAGGGCTCGGCACGTCGGTGCACACCTGGAGCGCCATCGCGCTGGCCGAGGCGCACTTCTCCGAGCACGACGACTTCGTCAACCGTCACGCGGACCTGGGTGAGGACGCGGCGCAGTTCATCGCCGCCGGCGGCTATGTCACTGCCGGGGAGTACGTCGAGGCCCAGTTCGCGCGCGAGCGGATCCACCGGGCGTATGCCGACCTGTTCGCGCGGACCGGCGCCGGCGTGCTGCTCACGCCGAGCCTGGGCTGTGAGGCGTTCCCGCACGGCCGGCGACACCCGGACACCATCGGCGGGGTGCCCGTGCGGCTGCCCGAGCTCGACTGGGCGCCGTTCCTGTACGACGCGAACCTCGCCGGCCTGCCCGCCTGCGCGCTCCCGATCGGGCTCGGCGACGACGGGATGCCGGTCTCCATGCAGGTCCTCGGATCGAGATGCCACGACGGACGGGTGCTCGCCGCCGCGCAGACCATCGAGCAGGTGATCCGCTTCGACGCGCGGCCGGGCGCCGAGCCTTCCCCCACCACCAGCCGAGGAGGCCGATGATGACCAGCACGCCCTCCACGCTTCGCGGCGTCTCCGACCTGCGGGAGTTCTTCCGCACCAACGAGACGCCGGTGTACTTCGTCTCACCCACCGCGTTCAACCTGCTGGGCATCGACCGTTGGGTCCGCAACTTCCACTACGTCAGCTACTTCGACTCGTTCGAGGGAACGCATCCCAACGTGTTCGTGCCCTCCGAGCGCGAGGCCCGCGACTTCCGCTCCATCGAGGACATCTGCAACTACCTGCTGACCCACCGGGAGGTGACGAACTGGTTCACGTCGCACGGACCGGGCGGCAAGGCTGTCTTCGTCATGTTCGACGAGGAGACCGAGACGCTGGCCGCCGACGCCGGGCTCCAGATCGCCCACCCGCCGGCGTCACTGCGGCACCGCCTCGACTCGAAGATCGTCACGACCCAGCTCGGCAACGACGCCGGCGTTCCCAGCGTGCCGAACGTGCTGGGCCGAGCGGCCACGTACCAGGAGCTGACGGTGTTGGCGCGCCAGTCTGAGCTCGGCGAGGACCTCGTCGTGCAGATGCCGTACGGCGACTCGGGGAAGACCACGTTCTTCATCGCGAGCCAGGCCGACTGGGACAAGTACTCCGCCAAGGACCCGCTCCACGACCACGAGCTGAAGGTGATGCGCCGGATCGACCACCGGGCCGTGGCCGTCGAGGCCGTTCTGACCCGGCACGGCACGCTGGTCGGTCCGCTGATGAACGACATCACCGGCCATCCGGAGCTCACGCCGTACCGGGGCGGCTGGGCGGGCAACGACTACCCGGCGACCCTGACGTCCGCGCAGAAGCAGCGGGCCAGGGAGATGACCACCAGGCTCGGCGACCGGCTGGCCGACGAGGACTACCGGGGGTTCTTCGAGGTCGACTACCTCGTCGACCTCGACACCGGCGACCTGTACCTCGGCGAGCTCAACCCGCGGATCAGCGGCATCAGCTCGATGACCAACGTGACGGCCGGAGCCTACGCGGACATGCCGCTGTTCCTGTTCCATCTGCTGGAGTACCTCGACGTCGACTACGTGGTCGACATCGACGAGATCAACGAACGATGGTCGCGCGAGGCGACCGTCGACGTGTGGAGCCAGGTCATCGTGAAGGAGACCGGGGACGTGGTCGAGTTGCTGACCCAGACTCCGCACACGGGGATCTACCACCTGGGCGAGGACGGCGCGGTCAGCTTCCGGCGCTGGGGTAACGACTGGCACGGCATCGTCAGCGAGTCCGAGGCCTTCTACCTTCGCATCCTCGCTCCTGGGGACTACCGCTACCGGGGCGGTGATCTGGGCGCTCTGGTCACCCGGGGCCGGCTGCAGACCGACGACAACCAGCTCGAGGAACGCTGCAAGCAATGGATCAGCGGAGTCCGGGCACAGTTCGCGGGGACGCCGGTGGCCCCGCAGGAGACGCCACCTGTCGGACCGCTGGCCTTCAAGATGGCCTGACAGGCACGAGGGAGGCGACGGGTGAGCACCACCGATTCGACCGGCTCGGCGACCACGCAAAGCGCGGCAACCCGCCACCCGCTCGACCCCCTGACCGCTGGAGAGTTCCGCCAGGTGGCGCAAATCCTCCGGCGGGAGCGCGGGGTGAGCGAGGGTTGGCGGTTCGCGTCCGTCGAGCTCAGGGAGCCGGACAAGGATGCCGTGCACGCGTTCCGACCGGGCGAGCCGTTCGGGCGGGAAGCCCTCGCGGTCTGCTGGAACCGCGAGGACGGCCAGGCGTTTCGGGCTCTCGTGTCGCTGACCGACGACACCGTGACCACCTGGGAGCACTTGCCCGGCCAGCACCCGAACATGACCGTGGACGAGTGGCACGAGTGCGACGAGATGCTGCGCGCCGACCCACGCGTCGTCGACGCGCTCGCCCGGCGGGGCATCACCGACCTCGACCGGGTGCTGATCGACGTCTGGGCCTACGGTGCGGCGGTGGTGCCCGAGCGCTACCGCGGCCTGCGCGCCGGTTGGGCCGATGTCTGGTACCGCCAAAGCGAGTTCGGCAACCCCTATGCCCACCCGGTCCACGGCCTGCACCCGATCGTCGACCTCAACCGGATGGAGCTGCTCGAGCTCGAGGACGGCGTCCACGGGCCCGGCGCGGCCCAGGCGGCGTTCGACGAACCCGATGTGAGGGGCGAGTACCTTCCGGCGCTCACCGGAATGCCGCCACGCGGGGTGAAGCCGCTGCACATCACCCAGCCGCAAGGCGTCTCGTTCACCCTCGACGGCAACCTGCTCTCCTGGCAGAACTGGCGGCTGCGGCTGGGCTTCAACTACCGGGAGGGCCTGGTCCTGCACACCGTCGGCTACGACGACGGCGGCCGGATCCGTCCCGTCGCCCATCGCCTCTCGTTCGCCGAGATGGTCGTGCCCTACCGAGACCCCACCACCGACCACTACCGCAGGACTGCATTCGACATCGGCGAGTGGGGCCTGGGCTTCATGACGACGTCGCTCGAGCTGGGCTGCGACTGCCTGGGTGAGATCAGGTACGTCGACGCGGTCGTGCACGACTCCAGGGGCGAGCCGCGCACGATCCCAGACGCGATCTGCATCCACGAGGAGGACAACGCCGTCCTGTGGAAGCACGTGGACCACGTGCACGGCGCCGAGGTGCGCCGCGCCCGCCGGTTGGTGGTGTCGGTCCACGTCACCGTGGCCAACTACGAATACCTCGTCTACTGGCGCTTCTACCAGGACGGCAGCATCGAGTGTGAGGTGCGGGCGACCGGGGTCATGGTCACCACCCACTTCGAGGATGGCCGGCAGCCGCCGTACGGCACGCTCGTCGACGAGCGGACCTACGCACCGTTCCACCAGCACTTCATCGTCGCGCGGCTCGACCTCGACGTCGACGGGCCGGCGAACACCGTGCACGCCTCCGAGTCGGAGGCACTGCCGGTGAGCGACGACAACCCGCACGGGCTGGCACTGGTGGTCCGCAACACGGCGCTGCGCACCGAGTCCGACGGCAAACAGGACTACGACTGGAGCACCCAGAGGAGCTGGAAGGTCGTCAACGACAGCGTCACGAACTCGCTCGGCACCCCGGTCGGCTACAAGCTCGTACCGACCGCCAGCTTCCCGCCACTGCTCGACCGCTCCTCCCCCGTGTTCCGACGGGCCCAGGCGATCGGGCACACGCTGTGGGTCACGCCGTACGAGCGCGACGAGCGGTGGCCTTGCGGCGAGTTCCCGAACCTCAGCGCCGAGGACTCCGGCCTGCCGGTGTGGACCGCCGCCGACCGCTCCATCGAGGACGTCGACGTGGTGCTCTGGTACGTGTTCGGCATCCACCACGTCACACGTCCGGAGGACTGGCCGGTGATGCCGGTCGACACGGTCGCGTTCTGGCTGAAACCGTTCGGATTCTTCGCCCGTAATCCGGCACTGGACCTCGCGCCGAGCCCACACGCCGGCCACGAATAGGCCGGATCGATACCCGAGGAGGCTCCCGATGGCAGATCGGGTCTTGCAGAACTTCATCGACGGTCGGTTCACCGAGGCGCGGAGCGGCCAGACGGCGCCGGTGATCGACCCAAGCACCGGGGAGGTGTTCGCCGAGGCACCGCTGTCCGGGGAGGCCGACATCGACGCCGCCATGCAGGCAGCGGCGCGGGCGTTCGAGACATGGCGCGACGCCACGCCCAGCGAGCGGAGCGGCGCGCTGCTGAAGATCGCTGATGCCGTGGAGGCGCGCGCGGACGACCTGGTCGCGGCCGAGAGCCAGAACACCGGCAAGCCCTTGGGCCTCACCCGGTCGGAGGAGATCGGGCCGATGGTCGACCAGATCCGCTTCTTCGCCGGGGCGGCCCGGCTGCTCGAAGGGAAGTCGGCCGGCGAGTACATGACCGACCACACCTCGATGATCCGGCGGGAGCCGGTCGGCGTCGTCGCCCAGGTGGCGCCGTGGAACTACCCGATGATGATGACGGTGTGGAAGTTCGCGCCGGCCGTCGCCGCCGGCAACAGCGTGGTGCTCAAGCCGTCCGACACCACGCCGGCGACCGCGCTGATCCTCGCCGAGATCGCCGGGGAGTTCCTCCCGCCGGGCGTCCTGAACGTCGTCACCGGTGACCGTGACACCGGCCGGGCGTTGGTCCGCCACCCGGTGCCGCAGATGGTGTCGATCACCGGCTCCACCCGAGCCGGTGTGGAGGTGGCCCGCACCGCCGCCGAGGACGTCAAGCGGGTTCACCTGGAGCTGGGCGGCAAGGCACCGGTGATCGTGTTCGACGACGCCGACGTGGCGCGGGCGGCGGAGGGCATCGCCGCGGCCGGGTACTTCAACGCCGGCCAGGACTGCACGTCCGCGACCAGGGTCCTGGCCGGGCCGAGGGTTCACGGCGACTTCGTCCACGCGCTCACCGAGCAGGCCCGCAGCACCGTCGTCGGGCCGCCGGACAACCCCGACGCCGCATACGGCCCGCTCAACAACGTCAACCAGCTCAAGTGGGTCAGCGGCATGGTGGAGCGCACACCGAGCCACGCCAACGTCGCCGCCGGCGGGCACCAGATCGGTGACCGGGGCTACTTCTACGAGCCCACCGTCGTCTCCGGCCTTCACCAGGATGACGAGATGGTCCAGACCGAGATCTTCGGCCCCGTTATCACGGTGCAGCAGTTCAGCGACGAGGACGAGGCGCTGCGGTGGGCCAACGGCGTCGAGTTCGGCCTTGCGTCGTCGGTGTGGACCCGTGACCACGGCCGAGCCATGCGGATGGCCCGGCGCCTGGACTTCGGCTGCGTGTGGATCAACACCCACATCCCGCTCGTCGCCGAGATGCCGCACGGCGGCTTCAAGCACTCCGGCTACGGCAAGGACCTGTCGATGTACGGGCTGGAGGACTACACCCGGATCAAGCACGTCATGAGCTACATCGGCACCTGAGCGACCCCTGCCGCCCCGAGCACCGCGTGGTGCTGGCCACCGACGAAGTCGACGACCGAGTGGCGCCAGGCAGAGCCCGGCCAGCGGTACTCCGCGGTCAGGCTTGCCGGGCTGTAGACAGCCGTGTACAGGGTGCCGAAGCCGAGCTCATAGGCCGTCGAGTACAGCGGTGGTGACAAGAACCGCGCCACCAGCTGCTCGAGGTCTACCGACGGGTCGTCGATCAGGTGGGCGAGCGTGGACTGCCGTTCCAGGCTGTGGGTCGCGTGTGCCTGCTCCGGCCAGTCCAGGTGTTCCTGGTGGTTCGTGGCGTACGGCTGCGTCGAGAAGCCCGGCTCACGGTCGGGGCCGAGGAACGCGGTGAAATGCTCGCCGGCCCGGTCCACGACGGTGACGTTGTAGGCCATGTGGACGGGTAGCCGCGCGAGCGTGCGGCGCGCCTCGTCCGCCGTTTCGCAGACCTCGAGGACGTAGCGCACCACCAGCGGGATGCCAAACCCGGTGCCCACCGTCCGCCGCCCGCCGAACGCCAACGAGGCAGCGAGTCCGGCATCGTTGATGCCGTCGAGCAGCCCCCAAAGACAATCGCTCATGCCGGCGACCCGCCGCCCGGTGAATGCGCTGCCGAACACGACGCGCTCGCAGAGCAGAGGCGCGTAGTCGTAGTTACGGACGAGGGCCGGCCCGTCGCTGCCGATATGGACGGCCTGTGAACAGCCGACCAGATAGGCCGGCGGGTTGTACATCGTGAGCATCCGCGCGCCCAACTCGCCGCCACCGGCGAGCTGGCACAGCCGGTGCCAGGCGGGGACGAGCTCCGGCATGTGTGTTTGCAGCATCCGCTGGCAGGTCGCCAGGTCCGGCCGGGCAGCCGAGCCCTCGCGCAGGTACCACCCGCGATACGACGGCCAGGTGGCCGCGAACAGCGCTTGCCACCCCGGCCCGGGCCAGGGCTCCGCGAGGGCATGGAAGGTCAACGGCCAGGCAGATACCGCTCCCGGTGTCACCGGACAAGTGTCCATGAGATTCCTTCCGGCGGTTTGCCGGAGGTACGGGTAGCCGAATGATGTCCACGATGTCCTGCTCGTTCGTGCTGCCTCGACATCGTGTCAGCTTCCCGGTCGCGGTGCGCGCTCATACGTTCTGGCCACCGCGAGCGGTGATCGCGGACGGCCAGGCGCGCACCACCGAATGTCTGGAGGAGCCATGGCATCGCTACGAGAGCAGATCCTCCGACGCAAGCCGGTCACCGAGATGGCCGCGGAGACCGGAACGGATACCGGGCGCAGCGAACTCAAGCGCACCATCGGGTTGTTACCGCTCTCGGCTATCGGAATCGGCGGCACGATCGGCACCGGCATCTTCTTCGTACTGTCCGAGGCCGTTCCGATCGTCGGACCTGCAGTCATATGGTCCTTTGTCCTGGCCGGCGCGGTCGCAGGCCTGACAGCAGTCTGCTATGCCGAGCTCGCGGGTGCCGTACCCGTCTCCGGGTCGTCGTACTCCTACGCGTACGCGACCCTCGGCGAGCTCGTGGCCATGGGCGTCGGCGCCTGTCTGCTGCTGGAGTACGGCGTGTCCGGCGCGGCCGTCGCCGTCGGCTGGTCGCAGTACCTCAACCAGCTGCTGGACAACCTGTTCGGCTTCGAGATCCCGGAAGCCCTCTCGCAGGCCCCGGAGCAGGGCGGCATCTTCAACCTCCCCGCAGTCATCCTGATCGTCCTGTGCGCCCTCTTGCTCATCCGCGGGGCGAGCGAGTCCACCACGGTCAACTCCATCATGGTGATCATCAAGATCAGTATCCTGATCCTCTTCATCGTCATCGGTGTGACCGGCTGGAACTCCGACAACCTCAGCAACTTCGCCCCGTTCGGGTTCGACGGGGTCACCGCCGCGGCCGGCATCATCTTCTTCTCCTATATCGGGTTGGACGCGGTCTCCACGGCCGGCGAGGAGGCGAAGAACCCGCGGCGAAACCTGCCGCTCGCGATCATCATCGCTCTGGTGACCGTGACCACGCTCTACATCCTGACCTCGTTGGTCGCCGTGGCCGCCCAGCCGACCGCCCAGTTCGAGGGCCAGGAGGCCGGCCTCGCCCAGATCCTCGAGGACATCACCGGTTCAACCTGGCCTGGCACCCTCATAGCCGCCGGCGCGGTGATCTCGATCTTCAGCGTGACCTTGGTGGTTCTCTACGGTCAGACCCGCATCCTGTTCGCCATGTCGCGGGACGGCATGATCCCCGAGCTGTTCCACCAGGTGAACCCCCGTACGCTCACACCGGTGCCCAACACGATCATCGTTGCGGTCGTCATCAGCCTGCTCGCCGGCCTGATCCCGATCAACTTCCTGGCCGAGATGACCAGCATCGGCACCCTGGTCGCCTTCATCGTCGTCTCGATCGGGGTGATCGTCCTCCGCCAGACGCACCCAGACCTGCCCCGCGGCTTCAAGGTCCCGCTCTATCCGGTGACCCCGATCCTGGCGGTGGCCGGCGCTCTGTGGATCATCCAGGACCTGCGGCCGGTGACGATCTACGTGTTCGTCATCTGGGTAGCCGTCGCGTTCGTTTGGTACTTCGCGTACGGCAGGACGCACTCGCACCTGGGCCGGCACGAGCACGTCGGCCTGGCCGAGGACACCGAGCCATGACCTTGGTGGTCGGGTACGCGCCCGACGAGCGTGGCAGGGCCGCGCTGGACCTGGCCGCGATGTTCGCCCGATCGGCGGGTGACGACCTCGTCGTGTGCACCGTGGTTCCGGCACCCTGGCTGCCGGGCGTGGCGCGGATCGACGCGGAGTACCAGGCCTACCTCGACGATCTGGCCAAGCAGGCGCTCGACAAGGCGCGCGCCGACATCGCTCCAGACGTCCAGGCCGTCTTCTCCGCGAAGCATGCCCGGTCTGCGCCCAGCGGCCTGCTGGATGCCGCAGACGAGCACGAAGCCACGATGATCGTGCTCGGCTCGTCCTCTGCCGGGGTGTTCGGACATGTCGCGTCCGGCAGCGTCAGCGACAGGCTGCTGCACAGTTCGCCGTTCCCGGTCGCGTTGTCGACGCGCGGGTTCCGGGCCGGGGCCGCAGGCAAGGTCACCCGGGTCACGGTCGCATACGGCGGATCGGAACAGGCCGACGACCTTGTCATGGCGGCGGCCGCCGTCGCCGCGCGCATGGGTGCGTCCTTGCGGCTGGCCTCCTTCGCGGTCAGGCCCCGGCCCCCGTATACGGCAGGGGTGGGCCGGGTGGCGGACGATGCACTCGTCGGTGCCTGGGGCGAGAGCATGCAGGCGGCCGGCCGGGACGCCCTCGAGCAGGTCGGGGGCTTAGAGGCAGTGCCGTACCAGCTCGAGGCGGTCATCGGACACGGCGAGGACTGGGGCGGCGCGCTCGACGACGTCGAGTGGAGGGACGGCGACGTCCTGGTGGTCGGCTCGAGCGCCATCGGAGCGGCGGCCCGGGTCTTCCTGGGATCTCGGGCGTCCAAGATCGTCCGGCACTCCCCCGTGCCCGTCGTCGTGGTCCCACGCGCCCGGGCCGAGGAGCTGGCCGCCCCGTGACGAGTACCGACGACCTGGTCGGACTCTTCCCGCCCGGCACATCGCTCGACGGTGACGGCACGCTCGTGGTCGGTGGCTGCCGGCTGGACGACATCGCGCACGACTACGGCACGCCGGTCCTGGTGGTGGACGAGGTCGCGCTGCGGCAGCGGGCCCGCAGCTACCTCGCGGCGCTGACCAGCCGATGGTCGGACTCGCAGGTGGTCTTCGCCTCCAAGGCGTTCCCGTCGACCGCAGTCCAACGGGTGATGGTGTCCGAGGGGCTGTGGATCGACGTGGCCGGGGGCGGTGAGATCGTCACGGCGCTGGCCGCCGGTGCCGACCCCGCCACCCTGGTGTTGCACGGCAACGCGAAGACCACCGAGGAGCTACAGCTCGCGATCGACTCCGGGGTGGGCACCGTCGTCGTCGACAACACCGACGACATCGACCGGCTGGAAGCGCTCGTCCCACGTGGACGCGTCCAAGCGTGCCTGGTCCGGGTGATCCCGGGGGTGCAGGCCTCCACTCATGCGGCGCACGCCACCGGGCACGAGGGGTCGAAGTTCGGTCTTTCGCCACCCGCCGCACGCGAGGCGGTCGCCCGGATCGAGGCGAGCGAGCGGCTGCGGATGGACGGACTGCACACCCACGTCGGCTCCCAGATCATGGTCGTCGAGGAGCTCGCCGCGGCGGTGGCGCCGTTGGCCGCTCTCGGCACGTACCCCGTCTACGACCTGGGCGGAGGTCTGGGCGCCCGATATACGTACAGCGACCATCCGCCGAGTGTCGACAGCTACCTGGACGCTCTGGTCGGCGCAGCCCACGAGCACCTGCCCGCCGACGCCCGGATCCTCATCGAGCCCGGCCGCAGCATGGTGGCCGGCAACGCCGTCACCGTGTACACGGTCACGACGGTCAAGCCCGGTACGACCACCTTCGTGGCCGTGGACGGCGGCATGGGCGACAACCTCGAGGTCGCGCTGGTCGGGCAACGGTTCGAGGCGACCATCGCCGACCGGGTCGGCGGCGGCGATACAGTCACCGTCGTGGGCCGGCATTGCGAGTCCGGCGACGTGCTGAGCGAGAGCGTGCCGTTGCGCGATCCGCGGGTCGGAGATCTGCTCGTGGTCCCGGCGACCGGCGCCTACTGCTTCACCATGGCGAACAACTACAACGGCGCACGACGCATACCGGTGGTCTTCGTCGAGGGCGGGCGGGCCCGGCTGGCCGTACGCCGCGAGACCTGGGACGACCTACTCGCCCGCGACGTGGCGTCCTGACCCGGTCACGCCCGCAGGCGCACCGGGTCTCCGTGGTACCCCACCTCGGCAAGGAGCCGGCGCTCGGGACGGCCGTCGCGCGACGTCGTAACGGTGAGCTCCGGCAGCCGAAGCGGACGCTGGGGATCCGGCTCCATCGCGGCGTGGACCACCCGCGGCCCGGCCCGGGCGATCACCTCCTCCGCCATCTGCCGCTCGCCGTCGGACAGGTACTGCCAGACGACGGAGTGCCAGACGACGGTGAGCACGTCGGGCGCAACCGACTCGGTCAACCGGACGCGCAGCCACTCGCCCGCGCCGGCCTGGTCCACGACGGCCGGTTTCCGCTCGGCGATGAGGAGCGCGCCGTCGAGCCGGGCATGCCGGTCGACGTGATCCGGCCAGACGAACGATCGCAGCCGTAGCCGGCCGTCCGGGGACGTCGGGTCGATCGGGGCCAGGTCGCAGCCCCGACGGGCGACGATCTCGATCGGCACCGCCCGCGGAACGCCCCGAACGAAGCCCTCGAGCACGACCGGGGAGCTCTGTGGGCCCCACTCCCACCCCTGTCCAGTGATGCGGAACTGGTCTACGAGCAGGTTGAGCCCTGCGCTCGCACCGACCTCCAGGAGCCGCACCCGGTGCAGACCGGTCCTGGTCGCGGCGTCGAACATGGCGACGACGAGCGCAGCCGCTCGTCCGACCTCGTTGGTCTGCGGAGCGATGTCCAGCGCCGCACGCAGCTCGTCGACGTGTTCCGCGACGACCTCGCGGGCCGCCGACCAGGCACTATCGGGCGGCCGGGTGCCGCCCAAGTTGCGGTAGAAGGGCAACAGCTGCGGTGCCCGGCCGGTCAGCACCAACCGGTGGAGCCCGCCCAGCAACCTCAGCTGGACGACTGCGCCGGGCGGCGCGTGCTCCCAGCCGGCGCACACGTCCCGGACGGCGCCGCCGGCCTCCCAGTCGTCGGCCATGCCACGCAGGAACGCCGTGTAGAGGGGTGCGCTGGAGTCCAACGCGTCGGCGTGCCGGCGGAACCGTTGGGCGAGCGTCACCCGCTCACGTCCCCACGACGACAGGAAGCGCCCGCTCCGACCAGAGCAGACCGACGATCACGACGACCAGGGCCGTCAACTGCACGACGGCGGGCAGGCTGAGGCCCAGCGGAATGGTCGCGAGCGCCGCCAGTGCCATGACGACGCGGGGCAGCGCCGGGCCGACCCGGAGGACCCGCCGGAACTCGGCTTCACCGGAAAAGAAGAGCGCGACACCGCCGGCGAGCGCGAGCGCACCGCCCAGGTCCATCGCCTCGCCCGGGTGCGCGATCGCCTCGTGGATACCAGCCGCTGCGGCGACGATGCCGAGCAGCATCGGGATGTGCGCGTAGAAGTACGCACGGATCGCCAGTAGCGCGCGGGGGCCAGGATCGGCGGTGGCCAGCGCGCGCTCGGCCGCGTCGTCGTCGCCGGAGAAGTACGACCACCACAGCGACGCCGGCAGGACCAGGGACAGGACGACCGTGCCGACGACGCCGGCGGTCAGATGCTCTGCGTCGACGCCTAGGCCGATCGCGATGACCGTCTCGCCCAGCGCAACGATCATCAGCAACCCGTGCCGCTCGACGAAGTGCGCTGAGTTCAGCGGGAAGCGCCACGCCACGCCGAGGTACGGCGTGACCAGTTGCAGGAGGAACGCGGCGATCCACAAGGCGTACATCGCAGGTGCATCGACGAAGCCCGCCGCCAGGATCAACAGCGCCGACGACAGGTTCAGCGGCGCCAGCCGGGCAAGGCCGGTGATCGAACCGGACTGCGAGAGCAGCGTCAGGTGTACGCAGGTGACGACGAGATAGCCCAGCCCGAAGACCACGCCCGTGTCGTCGAATGCGCGCGGCACCGCCACCGCGGCGACCAGGAACCCCGCCATGCCGATCAGGAGCCCGAGCTGTTGCGAGGGACGGCGCGGCGGCACGTTGTTCGTCATCCAGGCGTAGCCGCCGTACATCCACCACAGGACGCCGAAGACGAGGAACACCCGCCCCGCGCCGGCCAGCGAGAGGTCGTCCTCGAGCAGGCCGGTGAGCTGTGTGATCGTGAAGACGAAGACCAGGTCGAAGAAGAGCTCGAGCGTCGTCACCCGCGATGCGGGCGCGGCGTCCACGTCGCGCCAGCGGAACCGGACCACAGGTGCAAGCTACGTCACCGCCTGCTCCGCGGGCGCTGGCCGTTCGCTCGCAGCCGATACCATCGCGAGGCGTCATGGAGGTGCGCGATGGCGATCGTCGACTGGGCGCTGTACCGCGACGGCACCCGCGCGGACGTCGCGAGCTACACCGACGCTTTACGCAGCGCACGCGAGAACGACGGCTTCGTGTGGATCGGGCTGCACCAGCCGGACGAGAAAGAGCTCGATCGGATCGCGAGGGTGTTCGCTCTGCACCCGCTGGCCGTGGAGGACGCGGTCCACGCGCATCAG
>Ga0184612_10000511_pt1 | contig 18198 bp, 27 predicted proteins | sample PLM3_60_coex_FD_133163 | JGI IMG/M metagenome (GOLD analysis project Ga0184612, IMG submission 133163) | Groundwater sediment microbial communities from an aquifer in East River, Colorado, USA - PLM3_60_coex | ecosystem: Environmental > Terrestrial > Soil > Riparian zone | place: USA: East... | reverse complement strand
GTGCTGCTCTCGTACGCTCATCGTGATCGTCGTCTCCATCTGGGGAGACTGACAAATTCACGTAGCAGTTAGGTACTGACAGATTCACTTGGCTTCGAGACCCAAGCGTCTCGACCACGGCGGCTCGCCCAACCTCGCGGGCTCTCCTCGGTGTGCGGCAGGCCTTGATCGCGATGTTGCCATCGTGCTCGGCCACTCGGGCGATGCTGTAGCGGCTACCGCCGGCCAGCTCGCGCGACGGCGACGGGGGTCACTTCTTCCGCCGCTGTTCCGTGATCCGGCGGGCTGAGTCCTGCCAGAACGCGTCGGGTGCCTGCCGCGACAATGGCCTAGGCAATCGCCCGGTGCTTTTCGACGCGCGACGGGGCTGAGACGTGCGGCTGCTAGCGTGACCATTGGGGCGCCGTGCCTCCGATGTCGCGGAGCAGACGATGCCAGCTCTGGCGATCGCCCTTAGCCCTTCCTTCCTGCAGGTCGCCCCGGGTTCATCCATCAGTCTCGCAGTAGAGATTCGCAACCTCGGCACTGTTGTCGATCGATATCGCTGCGAGATCGTCGGCCTCGACCCGAGTTGGTTCACCGTCACGCCGACAAGCGTAGAACTGTTCCCTCAACGTGACAGTGCCGATCAACTTGGACGATCCGACGCGCCCCCCACCGTAGGTCGATTCACGGTGAGCGTTCATCCACCCCGTACTTCGGCGGCAACTGCGGGTCAATGGCCAGTCGGCGTGAAGGTTACGAGCGAGCACGATCCTGGGAACCGCCTCGTGGAAGAGGCGACCCTCAATATCCTGCCCTTCGGATTGGTGGAGGGATCGCTTCGGCCGATGGCTCTCAGCGGCCGACTGGGAGCATCCACGTCAGCTCATGTAACCAATCGCGGCAATCGCCCCGAGACAATCACGATCACTGGCACGGATCCAGCCGAGCGGATTGATTTCGAGATCGAGCGGCCGATCGTGACGCTGCAGCCTGGTCAGACCGCTCAGATCCCGATGCGTCTGACAAGCGGCGGGCTAAAGGTAATTGGTGGAAGGGACAATCGACCGTTTACAGTCGACATCAGGGCGGGAACCTTCGACACGGCACCTGTGTTGCTCACGGGCACGTTCGAGCGCCACGCACTCATCCCCTCGGGCATTCCCATTGCAGTCACCGCCCTTTCGGCGCTAACGCTGGCTGGGATGGCCGTCTATGCGATCTCCAATCAGGGCCCTGATCCGAGCCCGACGGCTAGCCCGACCCCGAGCCCCACGGCCAGCCCAACCGCCAGCCCGACGGCTAGCCCGACCCCGAGCCCGACGTTAAGTCCGACGCCAAGCCCGACCTCTGCTCCTCAATTCCAGGTCACCGTCACATTCAAGTCCATCAAAGTGCTGGATGATGCAGATCCTGTCTTCTCGGGCGCTGGCGAAGTTTGGCTCTCAATTGAGGTGAACGGACAGACCAAGCGATGGCCGACGGTAGGAACGCGGTCCCTATCCGATGGAGATGTGGGCACCTTGGACGTCGAATTCTCTTTGACACTGAGTGAGGATGAGGCCCTGGCGATTGAGGCGACCGGAACGGACGACGACGACGGCCCAGACGACCCATTGGGCGTAGCCAGGAAGACCTGGACGCGTGCGAACGATTGGGGGAGCGGGACTCACACCGCGACAAGCACTAAGCCGGATGGTCAATTCCAGATTACATACACGGTCGAGGTTACAAGGCTGAACCCGTAGGCCTCGGCCTTCGACTCGACGGGACTCACGAACCCGAACGGCGTGGCACTGACCTATCGTCTGCCGCGGCCCGTCCGCCCCACGATATTGGCATCGTGTCACGGTGCCTTTGCCTCTGAAGGTCGGACTCGCCCGTGCCAAGCTGGAGGGCGACGGGAACAGCGTTAGGCTGGTTACCACGGATGACCGCCGCGTGATAGACGACCTTCGATTTGCCCTGCTGCTCGCCGACGCCGCCGATGAGGTCACCCGGCCGCACATCGGATCACCGATAGCCGATGTAGTCACCAAGGCAGACGGTAGCCCGGTGACGCCGGTGGATCTCCAGGTCGAAGCCGCGCTCTTGGCGTTGATCGAGCGCGAGTGGCCAAATGATGGCGTCCTCGGAGAGGAGGTCGGCTCAGTGAGAGCCGGTGCTCGGCGCTGGATCGTCGACGGGGTCGACGGGACAGAGGCCTTCATTGCGAAGCGTCCGGAGTGGTCAACGCTCATCGCGCTCGAAGAAAGCGGAGTCCTCAGGGTTGGGGTGGTCTCTGCACCCGCATTGTCGAGCCGATGGTGGGCTGCGTCTGGCGACGGCGCGTGGGGCGGACTGGCGTCGGACGACAGGTGGGCGAAGCGTCGGCGATTGGCGGTCTCGCGCCAGGGCTCTCTGGCCGACTCGAACGTCGGTGTTTGGCCTCCGGCAGAGGCCCTCATCGGATCGCGACAGGATGCCGCCCTCCAGCTTGCCAATGCCGTTCAACGCAACCCCGTCCTTCCTCGGGCTCGAGGTCGATCCACCCCGAGTCGATCATCGTGGGGATCGCGCTATCCGAATGCAGGATTACTCGTTGCGGCAGGGATACTGGACGGAGTCGTCTTGTTCGGCGGCGGTCCATGGGATCACGCCGCGCTGGCTGTCATCGTCGAGGAAGCGGGCGGGCGGTTCACGGACCTTGCCGGCGATCGACGCATCGACACAGGAGGTGTGGTCTTCAGCAACGGGCTGCTCCACGACGACCTCATCGGCAGTCTGAACGTCTAATCGAGGAGTTCGCGGAATGCCACGATACGACGGGATCGCCGACTGGTACGACCAGTGCATCTCGAACGACGCTCGTCCGCTGACGGACCTAGCCTTGGCGACGCTCGGTGAGCTTCTCGGACCGGGACACGGTCGATGCCTCGATCTTGGTTGCGGCGGTGGCATAGCCATCCCGACTATCGCGTCGCTGGGGTGGTCAGTCGTTGGCGTCGACGAGTCGGCCGAGCAGCTGCGCGTGGCGACCGACCGAGCGGGTGGAATCGCCGAACAACTCCTCAGGGCGGACGCGGCGTCCATGCCGTTCGAGGACGGGTCGTTCGACGCCGTTGCCTCGATGTTTCTTCACACGGACGTGGACGACATCGCCTCTGTCTTCGGCGAGGCCGCTCGTGTCCTACGATCCGGCGGACGACTCGCCTACGTCGGCACCCATCCGTGTTTTGTGGGCCATTTCATCGAGCCTGATCGCGACCGGTGGATACTCCATCCCGGATATGCCGTGGCCGGCTGGCATCGGAGCGGGCCAGGCCTCGGGGATGGCGTTCGTGGCCGGGTCGGCGTCCGCCAGGTTCCACTTGCCGAGCTCTTGAACGCACTAATCGGTGCCGGTTTTGTTCTGGACAAGGTCGCCGAGGCAGGCGCCGCTGACCCGCCGAGCCTCCTGGGCTTTGTAGCCCGGCGTCGTTGACCGTGGTCGTGCCGGCCTACGAGCCGGTCGCCTACCGCCCGCTCGATCGCCAAGGTGACAGACTGCTGGGTTAAGGAGGGGCTATCCCTCTCGCCCCGACCAATCCCACCCAACCTGTCGATTGAGCTCAAGATTCGGCGGTAGCGCCGCGTCGCCTCCAGAATCGATCGGCCTGATCATCGTGCCGGCCTACGTGGACTAGTTGCTCGCGATGGAGACGCCGGACGTAGAGCGTGCTGGGGTTGTCATCCTGGCTGCGGTCAGCCGTCTGCGGATCAGCTCACAGACTTCCCAACATCGGAGGCGTTTAGTGCTCGGCGATGCAGCACTGGTTAGTCTGATCGATCGATTCCTCGACGGCGAGATTGACGTTGGGACGTTCGAGCGCGAGTTCCTCCTGACATACCAGAAGTCGCCAATTGAGAACTCGGAGCTGCAAGGTCCCCTCGGCCGTGCATTCCTCGCTATTGAGGCGTATGACCCGACCGTGACGTCCGAAACGGAGACCGTGCATAACACGACCTACGAGACAATGATGAAGGAGCTCCGCGCGGCCCGGCTCGAGATTCATACGATCGACCCATAGAGTCGGCGCATGGGAGGCGCAGGCAGCTGCGAATACGAGGCGCCGAGCTCCCGGCCGATGCGCGCCGAATCAGGTGAGCATGGCGGCGTAGTGAAGCGCGGTTTGTGGCTCGGGATTCTCGGCTCCCTCCTCGTCGTCTGCGCAGGAATTGCGATCGCGCTCACCGCCCTGGGCGTGAGAATCGGGTTAACGCGAACGTTACTGACTACCGACGCCGCGATAGTCAGCCGCCTGCAGACCGTTCTTGATCCAATCCGGTCACTCCATGTGGAGGGCTATCAGAACAAGGATTGGTGTAGGAACCTCACGTACTCAAAGGGAGCCTTCTCGGATACGACCGAGCCCGCGACATGCGATGTCTTCCAGCGGCCTGGTCGCCCTTTCGGTGCCCAGGCGCAGCGGGACTTCGAGGCACTCCGTCAAGCGCTTGACACGACGGGTTTCGAGGTCGAGCGGCTCTATGTTGAATATGGGCCGGGCAATGACATCGCGGTCGCAGAGTTCGACGGTCATTGCCCCTTCTGCTCCGCTGTGAATTACGTGTACTCGCCCCGATACAAGATCGATGTGCCCGATCAGGGTTTTCCCGTCGATCAGGATTGGTTCTATTTCGAGGAGCACGGCCCCCTGTAGCGTTATCCCGCCTTACACACGTCGCGCCTGACATAGCTGGACATTGGCATGAACTGGCCTCGGGTGCTCCCAACCACGGGCGTCACCCGATCGGGCGAGCCGACCCGGCCGAAAAAGGGCCAGAGCATCCTGGATTAGCCCTCGACCGTCCGTCTGGAGCCTGACCGCCTTTCCTTCTCAGCCAAGAAGGCGACGATGGTCTGCTGCCAGGCGGGGACGTCGTCGCGCGCGGTGGCGGGGAGGAGCTGTGGGTTCATCGGCGATCTCCTGAGCGGGATGGACGGTGCAATCCATCACTCAGGTCCGGCGGAAAGGCAACACAATGTGAGACCGTAGGCCAGCCGTTGCGGGCGATTTGCGCAGCGAGGGGACGGGAATGGGGTACCTCGACGGGTTAACGGCGGCCAGCTTTCGATCGGATGAGACCGGACAGACAACCTTCTACCCGTTCGGGCGCCGGCGGGGTTACATCGTCGACGACGCTACCGCGTCTCGCCTCCGGCGCACGCTTAAGCGGTTCTACGTCTCAAATGTTTGCTGTCATCGTCACCGCGGTCACCCTGACGAGGGGGTCGCCGGGCGTCTTTCTGCTTCTCGTGCCAATCGCTGGCGGCTACCTGATCTGGGCGCGCCGCGTGATCGCTGGACTCAAGTCCTCGAGCCTCGCCCCGCGATCGCGGTCGGAGATCTTTCGTGAGCAGGCGGCCGCATTTGGAGGACGCACGCTCTGGATCGTGCTGTTCGGCGACCTGTTCCTGTTCCTGATCTGCGCCGGGCTCGTTTGGGCCGGCCGCGTCGACTTACCCGTCATCCTTGGCGCGGTCTTCTTCGGTGCCGGTCTCGTCGCCACGGCCCTGATGATCCGGCAGAGCCGGCAGCTGGATCGGCGACGTTAGGGCGACGTACCCGCTCATTCGCGGGTGTCCACGCCAGCACGATGAACGTATCGTTGGGCTCGGCTCGGGGTCCATCAGAGGCGCGGCAGGGTGAGATCATGCGGGCTCCGAGCCCGCGGATCGGCGGTTGGCGCACATCACCACCCCGGAGGCAGGTCGTGAACTCCCTCGTCCAGATCCACATGCCGGCCACGTACTTCGGCGTGTACCAGGAGCTGCGCGGCGAGCTGATGGCGATCCTCAGTGACGACGACCTCGCAGCTCGAGTCGGCGGGACGAGCGCCAGCCTCGGTGCGCTGTGCCGCGAGATCGGCGAGATCGAGCACTCCTATGTCGAGTCGTTCAGGACCTTTCGGCAGGACTTCGACTATCGCAACCCCGATCCGCTCCTGGAGAAGAGCGTCAGCGCGCTGACGTCGTGGTACGCGGAGCTTGACCGCGAGCTGACGGCGGCGGTCGCGGCCCTATCCGAGGATGACATCGCGAACCGCCGGATCGTCCGCGGTGATTTCGACAGTTTCACGCCGCTGCCGAACATCCAGCTCGACATCTATCGGGAGGCCCTGCTGATTTTCTATGGGAAGGTCAGCGTGTATCTGCGAGCGATGGGGAAACCGCTGCCCGGCCATTGGCAGGCTTGGATCGGCTGAAGGGGCCGCCGGCGTCGGCTCGAGGGTCATCGGTCGCCTCGAGGCTCGACACGATGGGAAGATCGTGAGGGCCCAGGGGCGGGATGTCCGATTCGACCGAGGGATCTGCCTTGGCTGAGCAGGCTGCGCGAATCGGTGTGTTAGCCGACGATGGGCGCCAGTCCTCAGTCTGGCGGGCATGGGTCCCGTCGCAAAGCAGCGATGTCTACGTGGCCGCCCAGGGCTCGATGGCTCGCACGAGTGCCGACACCTGGGAATTAGCATGAGCTGGCGCCGGGTCCTCCTGTTCATGGTCACCCTCTCGGTGCTGTTCGAGCGACGGCGACGGGGTTGTGTCCTCCGTGCAGCCCGCTCATGCCTAGATTTGCCGGGTCACGCCTTGGGGGTCCGTGACGTCTGTCTCGGTCACACGACCGGCGGAATCGGTCACGTAAGCGTAGAAGTACGCGCCATCCATCGTTGTCAGCACTCGAACTCGGCCATTGGCGTCGTAGCTCGCGGCCATCGTGCTGGTCCCGAGCGCATCGACGACGCTCGTCATTCGTCCGTCCGAGTCGTAGCGGTACTCGGTGAGTGCGCCGCTCGATGACCTGACCTTCGAGAGGTATCCGGAGGGGTCGTATGCGTACCCCACCGTTCGGCCGCTGTCATCCCAGGCGCCCGTGATGCGGCCGCTGCCGTCGTATTCGAGTCCCACGCAGCGTGTAGTACGCCGGCCTCTTCTTACTGGTCTTGCCCGTCTCGAGGCCCTCCTCGACTGCCTCGACGGCCGCCCGTCGTGCTTTCACCTCGATCGTCAGTCGGTCTCGGAGCGCAACCGCCTCCATGATCGACATCTCACGCCCGTCAAACGTCAGTCGCGTCTCGTTGTTCGTTCGGTTGATCTGGATCGTCAGGCGCTCAAAGCGGTCGAGGGCATCGCTCAGCTTCCCTACGAGGGTTGCTGGGTCCTCCGACGCCTTCTCCTGGTCCTCGTACTGGATCACGGCAGCGGCAAGCCGATCCCGTAGGTCGTTCGCCTCGGTGAGCGCGTCCTTCTTGGCTGCCAGCGCCTCTGCGAGAAGCATTAGTCTCCGATCGTTATCCGCTAAGCCAGAATCCCCGCCCTGCCTGCGTCGGGCGGCCAGCTCAGAGTACGACAAGGCCTTGGCGTCGCGCCGTCCGCCATCACACGATTGCTCGATGGTGTCGGCCGCTGCCGACGACTCCATCCCGGTCGACCTGGACAACGGTGCGCACTTGCCGCCCATGCGTTCGGCCGTTCGCGTTCCAATGCTGCACCGTGGGCCACATTACGGACAGGACGACCCGGCTCCCCAAGAGCAGGAGGCCGCTCGAATCGGTTACCTGGACATCAATGACGGCTGGTGCTGGCCCGCCCTTGCCGAGCGCGTCGACCCTGAGCCCGTTGGTGTTCCCGTCTGGGCCGTCGCGGGCATACTGGGCGCCTGCGGGTCGAACGTCGGAGCTGACGATGACCTGGACCGCGCCCCAATTGTTGCCGAGAGCCAGCGGTGCCCGGCCTGTCAGGGGATCGTCTGCGGCGGGTGACAGAGGGCGAGACTAGGCTGGCCGGGGCCTGAACGATGAGTCGAGGCGGTCGCGAGCTCGACACTGACGACGCCGCGATCGCGACCGTCGGACCACCATACGACCCGACCGTCATCGAGCGTCTCCACCAGGCGGCTCAGGGCGTACCCTCGGGTGACGAGGAGGCCCACATGGACGATCGACAGGCCAGGCAGGCTCGAGCGATGACGGCGATGCAGACCGCGGCCTTGGTCATCCTCGTCGAGCGCGCCGGCGGGACGTTCACCTATACCGAGGCCGAGTACCAGACCGTGCTCGATCGCTACGGCGGACGGGGCCGAATGAATATCCGCGTTGAGGTCTCAAAGCCGACGGCTGGCGGGGAGCCTTCGGTCGAGATCCGACTCGAGGAGAAGGCGCCTCGCAACGCAGAGTTGATGAGCTGAGCCATCAGCCGACAGACCAACTGGAGCGAGATCGGCCGCCTTAGGCACGAAGGCTCATTGTGTGCGAAGTCTCGGACCTAGCGACCGAGCCCGCAGGGCTCGCCGTTCACGCCGTCGACCCCAACCAGGTCTTTAGGTTCGCTTAGCTTTGGCCCCCTCTGCCGAGGCGGAGGATGCTGACCTCAGATGGTTCGGCGTCGACCGCGGAGCGCCCGGACGACGAAGAGCACGATGATCGCGCCGATGACCGATACGACGATGCTTTCGACGTTGATGCCGGTCGGGTCCTTGAGTTTCAGGAAGATGCCGGCGAGCCAACCGCCGACGATCGCCCCGACGATCCCCAGGATGATCGTGCCGATCAGCCCTTCACGGCCGCCCACGAGCAGGTTCGCGAGGAAGCCGGCGATCGCGCCAAGCACGATCCACGTGACGATGCCCATGAGTTCCTTCCTCCTTGGTTGACTCACCCGGTCCGAATCAGTTGGACTGAACCTCTATCACGCGGGCTCGCGGCGGAAGATGCCGACGATCCAGATGGCGATCAGCTCGATGATTGTCCAGCCGACGAAGGCGACGATGGCGGCGATGTCGAGAATCGAGCCACGGGACCTGAGCGCGTCCGTTCGGAGGATCCCTTCGAACGGGGACACGAACACCTGGCTCAGATCGAGGATGCCTCTCACGAGCGCGTTGGCCTCGCGAGCATCCAGGAGCAGCAGCACGATCCGCAGCCCGATCAGGATCTGGATGAGCCCGAAGATCAGGACGACAACGCGACGGGCCAACTCGCCCCCGCTTGGCCGGCCGCGCTCGACCACCGTCCTTCGTTCATTGAGAGTCATTGGAACCTCCCGAGTTCGATTCGGCTGGAGACATCCGGTCGACTTGGGCTCTCGTCGTCGGAGGGACCGCGGCTAACCTAGCGCCGCAACACCCCTCGCGCAAGACCGCTCGACACGAGTACGCAAGGCAGGCGCGAGGAAGCCCTCTCCTCGCCTTATCCGACCCCACGATGTTGCCATGGTGCTCGGCCACTCGGGCGATGCTGTAGCGTGGCGAGATGAAGCTCCCTTTGTTGGTCCTGCTGGCCAGTTCCGTACTCCTGGCGGAATGCTCAGCCGTCCCGAACATGGATGCCGGCTCCGCCGCCTGTCAGAACGCGCGCGGCATCGGTCGGGCGATCGACCTCCCCGGCGGCGGGTCAAATATGAACGTGATGCCCGATCTCCGCGGCAGGACACCCGCGGAGGCCAGGGCGATCGCGGTCGGCCGCGGTCACACAGTGGTGTTCAACGTCAAGGGGGCATGTTGGTGCGTTCCGCCGCCTGGCGGCACGGTAACCGATCAGTGGTTCGGCGAGCATGGCGCCCTGTGGCTCTGGGTCGATGGCTTCGAGCCACCCTCCGGTCAACCCCCGTTCAGGGGCTGGGGCTGCTGAGCCTCCTGTCGGCGTCACCATCCTTCCATCGTGCCGGGCGCACGCGTCAGGGTTAGCGCGGCCGATCGAGCCTGTTGGTCAGCCGTACGGGTCCCCCAAATGGGCTACGGACCTTGGTGAACGCCTGGAGGGACAATGATGCCGAGCGCCAAGGTGCTCGTTCCGGGCGAGAGGGGTCACACGATGCCGCCGGCGATCGACGCCAAATGCTTCCCGTCGAATGACAAGGTATTCGCAGCGTTCGTGACTCGAGTGCTCGCTGAGCTTCGGGCTCTGATCCAAGATGCTCAGCCCGACGACCTAGCGGAGAGGCTGCGATCGAGTCACCCGGCGGTCGCGGTTCACGAACGAAACGAACTCGGAGAGCTATTGCCCGACCTTGTTCGAACGTGGTACGTCTATCGCGACGGCAGTCCTCTTTCCGAGGCGTAGCTCAGGCGATGATCCGATGCGTCCGGTGTCGCATTGGCCCCGCCTCACCCGGTCTGTTGCTCCACGTTCCGCTCCTCCGAGGGCGCCGCATCGCCCGCCTCGCGGAACAGCTCGCGCATGGCCTCTCGCTCCTTGCGTAGCGCCGTCTCGTACTCGGACGAGCCGCGCGGCAAGGCGCGCCTCCGGGCGGCCGCCTCGCGGAGCGTCTGGAGCAGGCGCAGGAGGATATTCGTCGCTGCTGTCATTGCCTTAACTGTCGATGATTCACTTCCTGTGTGTCTCTCGGAATCAAGACGATGGGCAGGGGCGCTTCGGGCACATTGCGTTTTGGCGACATCGCCGCCCAGGTCGAGCGAACGCGAGGGGAGTTCGCTTGAGAGGCCGCAGCTGGTGGCCGCGGCCCTCGACCGTTAGCTCTTCTTGCCCTGGCGGCCCGAGAGCGGAACTCTGCTGAAGAGCAGCATCCCGGGATGGTCGGGTCGGCTGCTGACGTACACGGTCGCTCCCGATGCCTTGACGACCTTCTTGGCCGCTGCGCGTGCCGTCGCAGGCTTGCCTTCGTACTCCCACGGGATAACATCCGAGGCAGGGCCCACGCTGACCTCGTTGACGAGTCGTGCCAGCTCCACGTCTCGCGGACTCGGCTGACGCCCGCGTGGCGCGGGTTTGCGCTTGAGGTCATCGACCTTTAGCGGCTTGCCGACTTTGATCGCCTTGTAGACGGTCACAGGTCCTCCAGTCGTTGACGGCATCGGGTGACTGGAGACGCTACCTCCGGGCACAAATGCCGGTCAAGGAGGACGGGTTTGAACTCGAGGGGCCTGTTCATCGGAACGCTACTCAGTTGCCGAAGCACCATCCGAGATTCCACCCCGGGAATCCACCCTGCGGTACGTAGATGGCCTGCACGTTATCGGGGCCTGCGGAAGCGCACGACCAGGATTCCCGGTACATCCGAGAAGAACCGACTCGAGGCCAGGACCGGCTCGCGGAGAGCATCCACGACCCAACCGTTGGCGAGGAACGGTTCGAGGAGCAGCTCGATCGGCCGATGGAAGTACCACTGCGAGATCGGCTGGCCTTCGAGCGCGACTCCCTTCGCGGCGAAGGGTGTGTGGTATCGGGACGTCTTGACCCAGTGGGTGCGCAGGACGCCCGTGTCGTCTTCGGACTCCTCGGTCACACGCATCGCGTGACCGCTGTTGAACGCCGGATGGAGGGTGGACACGACGAATCGGCCGCCTGGACGGACGAGCTCGATCGTGGCGCGTGCCATCGGCTCGATATCGCGCATGTCCATGATCGCCATATTCGAGACGATCGCGTCGAACGGCGAAGGATGGCCGAGCGATCGGAGAGCCCCTGCGTCGGTCGCGTCGACCAGCCGATAGTCGATGTCGCCGCCGTATCCACGCGCGACCTCGATCATGGCCGGGCTGAAGTCCGTTGCGACGACGCGTGCCCCGAGCTCCGTCAGCCGACGGGCGAATTCACCATTGCCGCAGGCTAGCTCCAGGATGCGATCGCCTTTCACCGGCAGGAGGACATCTTCGACGGCGGGCCCGATGTACTCGCCTTGCCAGGTTTCGCCCGCCGCCATCTTCTCGTCCCAGTACGAGGCAATCGCGTTCCATCCTTCGCGAACGTCCTCGTTCGTCGGTCCCGAGCTCATGGTGGAACGGTACCGATTCAGGTCGACGGTCGCTCGAAGGCGTCGATCGCAGCAGGGTCGGCCCGGATGGCCGGACGCTTGTGAACCGAGGTGGCCTGGAGCGCCAGACGCCGAGCACGATCAACTCATCGTGTCGGTCTCCGACACGCGCTTCTCGAAGCTCCCCGCCCAAGGTTCGGCTGAGCCTGAGGCGACATAATGTCGCTTCAGCGATGCTCGTGCAGTAGGCTGCAGGCATGTCACGTTCACCGGTTGCGATCGGCGCGACGCCCAGTAACGGCTGACGATGCTTCCTCCGGTCCGCGCCACGGTTCGCACGGTCGCCCTCCTTGTTCTCTGCGGCCCGGTCCTGGCAGGTTGCATCTTCGGGTTTGGGCTGCTGCCGTACTCGACACCCTCGAAGAGCCCGGTTTCGTCGTTGTTGGCGGTGTCGCCGAGCCCGGGTCCGACAGCACAGCCCATGCCGCTGGTCCGCGGGGAATCGTTGCCGGGAGCACCCGTCGCGGCGGTCTGGAATATCGCTGGGGATCGGTCAATCCAGATCAGCGCATGGCAGTCCGGGAAGCCGCTTCGGAACATCCTCAATGTCCCCCGCCTCCAACCCGATCGCGGGTCCCGCGAGGATGTTCGCGTATCGGCGGCGCCGACCGGGAGGTTCTTCGCCGTCACCGAAGTGGTGACCTCGGGTACGGCAACGGTGGACGACTTCCGCGTGATCTCGGCCACCGGCGCGCTGCTATTCTCACGGCGCCTCGGCATTCAGGAGGCAACCATTCGCTGGTCACCGGACGGCTCGCGGTTGGTGATCAATGCCGGTCTGGCATGGTTGGTGATCACCTTGAAGGAAGGGCGCCCTCCCGCGGTCCAGGAGATCGTGACTTCGCGTCCGCGTCAACCGGACGGCCGGGTGCTCAGTCCCTGGATGCTGATTGGTTTCTCCGAGGACGGGCGCTGGATTTATGGAGCGGACCAGACAGGCGGCACGCCTTGGTTCCGGCCAGCGGTTCGGGTGGCTGCGGCGGGTGGTCCGATCCAGTCGATCAAGAGACTTCCGACGACGAAAGGCGCGCGTCTGCCGTTTCCCCCGACCTTCGGCAATCCCCGAATCGAGCCAGTGATCGATTCGCCCTCGGGGAGCGTCGTAACGTGGGTCTGCACCGTGAGCGACACCTGCCGCGTCAACGTGTGGCGTGATCGGACCGCTGTCGTATTCGACCTCCCGACAGGAGCGACGAACCTCGATCTCGCTTGGAATGGCGGGTCACTTATCGGTCTCTGGACACAGAAGCTGTCCCGAGAGGGCACGATCCGCGTGAGCCGGTTCGATGCGGCCTCCCGGCCCGGGGTGGAACGCCGGATAACGACACTTCCGGCCTCTCCTGGCGGCGGATCTCTAGTGGGGCTGACCCCTGGCTTCGTCCTCGTGGGCCTCGGTTCCGGGGTGCCAGGCGCCCGGATGGAACTTGTCCTCGTTCGACTATCGGATGGTGCCCGATCAGTGGCTCAGAGCGCGGTTGGCTCGCCTGGAGTAGAGCTCTTCTCGTTCGCCGGTTGGCTTCCCGCCACGCGCTGAATGTCAGCGCCGGATCAGGTGCTGACCAGACCCGATGGCGTAGGCCTCGCGGATCCATCGCACGAATTCGCTGTCGAGCTGCGCGACGTCGGTCACCCGAAACTGGTGCACGAACAGGCGCTTGGTGTATGGCGAAGAGCTGAGGATCCGGGGATCGTTTACCTGCCGCTGCAGATCGATGTAGCCATCGAGGCTGGCCGCACGAGGCTTCGCGCCGGCGAAGCCGCGCCGTGGTCCCTTGAAGGTAATGGCGGTCTTCGACACGCTGATCTCGTAGGGCCCACAGGCTGCAATGAGCTCGACGAATCGGCGATAGAGATCCTGCACCGCGGCCGGCTTGTCGCCGAGGTGGTCCGCCACGTCCATTAGAGACCTCCTCGAACCCGGCTGATCGTCTAACCCGCCTGAGGAGTGGCCTAGTGTTGGCCTGTCCGAGCCTCAAGGGTCGGCAGCCGTGTCCTGACCATTGCAACGAATGGAGCCATTGCCGTGCGAAACACCTCGGTGTCTTCGGGAGTAGCCTCGGCGTCGTAGGCACGACCGGCGGCATGGATCGCCGCGTGCCAGCGGCGTGGAAGGTGCCCGAGCGCCCAGCCGCCCGCCGAGCGTTTCGACATCACAACGTTGCCGGTCTCGACGGCGTGCACGATTCGGCTGCCATTGAATATCGCGTACGTGGCCTCGAAAGGATCGTCGTCACCTTCGGCGACATGGCGCTCGAGGTGTTCAAGCTCCCCGCGGAGATCGACTTCGATCTCAGCCCAGGTGGGTACACGGACGATCTTGTCGGGTTCTCGCCCATACAGGTGCACGTACTGCCCTGCGTGCCAATGTGCTCGATGAATGGCCCAAGAGGTGTCACGCCGCCCATCGCGAAACGCGTGACGTGGGATCTCGCGTCGACGGGCCGCGTCGGCAAGGACGTACCACGCGTCCCAATCGACGCCATCCTCACGGCCAATCTCCGCGTGGGCCTGGTCGATGCTCCGCCCGATCTGCTCGCTGGGTGTGTGACCAAGGACCGCGTAGGTGTCGAGGTCTCCAGAGCGACGCGGCCGGTCGGGAAAGGTGGTTCCGCCATGCGCCCACAATGCGACCAGATCGTTGCCGAGGATCCTGTGCACCTCGTCGCGTAGCCGAAGCCAGGCAGTCCGCGCAACCTCCGGGATTTCGTCGATGGAGACGCCCATCGACGGAGTCTATGCGTCGGGGGCTGCAAGCCCAGGGACGACACGACGAGCCTTGATACATGGCCGTGGTCGACACCATCGACTCACCCTGGCTAAGTCGGGGCTTCGAATCTCACACGGCCGTAGGCTTGATGCCCCGCGTCGGCGCGACTTCTCGATCGCGCCTGTCTCGCGGGTCAGCTAACCCAGGGAGAAGTCGATGACCACGGCCACGACGACCCGTCACCCGGTCGTCAATCGGGTGAACGCCGAGAGGCACGCTGATATCCAGCTCCGGATAGCGGACCAGATCACGGCGTTCGCCGGCTCGATGAGATTCGTCTACGTCCACGTCGTTGGGTTCGGCATCTGGATGCTCGTCCTTGAGAAGAGCCCGTGGCCCACGCTCACGCTCGTCGTCTCGCTCGAGGCGATATTCCTGTCAACGTTCGTGATGATCGGGCAGAACCGGCAGGCTGGATTCCAACAGGCGAAGGCCGACCATGACTTCGTCGAGGAGGAACAGGAGCTGAAGCTGAACACAAAGCTGACGCGCGAGATCGCGCAATTGACGCGCGAGGTCCACGCCCAGGTGACCAGAGACCGATCTGTCGGTGAGAAGCCGCCCGAATCGCCTGGATCAGACCGGGAGTAGCCGCGCCTAGCCTGCGACGCTCGGCGACGTGGCCAGGCGGAAGAGTTGTCGGTGACCGGACAGACCCTTCAGCTCGTGGGCCCCTGCGTCCTGGAGCGCTATCCCCGAGCCTTCGAGAAGGTCCCTCGTCGTCGACGAGACCAGCACCTCGTTCGGGCCGGCCAACGCCATCACCCGCGCGGCTGCATGAACCGCGAGGCCGCGTACGTCGCTGCCGACGAACTCGACCTCCCCGCTGTGCACCCCGACCCTGATGGAAAGCCCAAGGTCGATGGCCGAGCGCGTCATCGCGCCTGCGCAGCGAACGGCATTGGTCGCGCCGTCGAAGACGGCCAGGAAGCCATCGCCGGTCGTCTTGACCTCCCGCCCGCGAAAGACGTTCAGGTCGTCGCGGAGGCGGGTGTTGTGCAGGCGCAGCCGTTCGTGCCACGCGGTGTCGCCGACGCTCTGGGCGGCGGCCGTCGAGCCCACGATGTCGGTGAAGAGCAGCGTCGCCAGCACTCGTTCGCCAGGACCCTCTGGTGCGATCCCCACGATGTGGGAACTCGTCCATTCGACAGTCACCCAAGGTTCGTCGCCGACGACCCAGGCGTCGTGACCCGGCGGGATCTCGAAGATGGACTCGGGCGGGATGTCCAGGGTCTGGCCGTCGTCCGTGACGACCCGGAGAACCCCCGACACCGAGTGCCCCAGGTGGTGCACCTGGCAGCTACTGGTCCCCATGATCGGTGCCAGATCCTTGGACCACCGCCAGCCCGGGCCCCACACCGATCGGCCCACCGTCGCCTCGTCGAGCTTCACGACCTCGGCACGGCCCTTGGGAAAGGTCCGAACCTCATCGGGAGTGGCGAAAAGCCTGACCTGGAGACGGGGCATGAGGAGCGCCTCTCTGTGGCAACCTTCGGCCCAGCTTAGTCGCACGAGCCGATCGAGGGTCCACGGTCAACCGTTGCCGTGTGATTAGGGAGGCAAACCATGAACTCGCCCGATCTGCCGGACAGCGTCGCGCGCAACATCGCTGACTGGACGAAGTCGAACGCCGCGTGCACGGACGCAAAAGCGCCAGAGGCGTGGGCCAGCGAGGAGATCACCTGGGGGGTCTTCGGTGTCCCTGAGGCAGAGCTTGGCGTGCTTGGCGACGTCGCAGGCCTGGACGTCGTGGAGCTCGGTTGTGGCACGGCGTACTTTTCCGCCTGGCTGGCGAAATGCGGTGCGCGACCAGTCGGCGTCGATCCGACGCCGGCACAGCTCGCGACTGCTCGGCGCATGCAGACGGAGACCGGGATCGAGTTCCCGCTCGTCGAGGCCGCTGCAGAGGGCGTTCCGCTGCCGGACGCGTCGTTCGACCTCGCCCTGTCAGAGTACGGTGCGTCGCTCTGGGCGGTGCCCGAGCGCTGGCTCGCGGAGGCGGCGCGCCTCCTGCGGCCGGGAGGCCGCCTGGTCTTCTTGACGAACTCCATCCTCGTCATTCTCTGCTCGCCCGACGCGGGCGTGGCCGAGGAGCGGCTTCTGCGTCCGCAGTTCGATGGGCTGTATCGAATCGAATGGCCCGGCGAGATCGGGGTCGAGTATCACCCGACGCACGGGCAGTGGATCCACCTCTTGAGGGAGAACGGCTTCGACGTGGAAGCCCTGCACGAGCTCCAGGCGCCGGAGGCTCGAACGACGCACACGTTTTACGACTTCGTCACGATCGACTGGGCCCGGAAGTGGCCGAGCGAGGACCTCTGGGTCGCACGCAGGCGATAGCCGCCTTCGATCTGGCTACGCCAGCCGGCGCTCGTCGGGTCGGCGTGAGGCGCCCATCGATGCCGACCTCATAGGGCCCGCCGGCGACCGACGACCGCCCGATAGACGGCGAGAACGATGATGGCGCCGATGACGGATACGACGATGCTTTCGACGTTGATGCCCGTGGGATCCTTGATCTTCAGGAAGACGCCGGCGAGCCAACCGCCGACGATCGCCCCGACGATCCCAAGGATGATCGTGCCGATCAGCCCCTCGCGGCCACCGATGAGCAGGTTGGCGAGGAACCCGGCGATCGCGCCGAGCACGATCCAGGTGACGATGCCCATCAGTACTCTCCTCCCTGGCGGATCAGCCGGTCCGAGTCGGCCGGGACTGATCAGACCTCTGGTCGGCTAGGGCTTCGGTCGACGGCGAGATCGCGGCTAACCTAGCGCGGCCACACGGCCCGCGCAAGAGCACTCGAGCCGTTGTCGCTGGCGCATCTTGCCGCCTTGAGGCCCCTTATCCCTCAGGCCGGGACGCCTCGGTGCCTTCGGTGTGGTTGCCGATGAGGAGCAACACGGCGGGCTCGTCGCCGATGCATTCCGCGTCATGCGGAATCGTGGCGTCCCATAGGAGGTAGTCGCCGGGGCCCAGCTCGACCGTGTGAGGGCCTTGCGTCAGCCGGATTCGACCCAAAAGCACGATGTGGCAAGGAGCTCGGGGGCCAGGTCGGGACGGCCGTCGGTACCTTCTACGACGAGGTCAGCCCCGCACATGGGTTGGATCCACTGAGCGCCACGGCCGGAGGCGAGGGCGCAAGCGCGGTCTCGCCCTACCCAGTTCAACTACCCGAGCCGATCCCTTCGGAGGATCCGCAGACGTCATGGGGTCCTCTGATGTCGGTCGATCCGGGCATATCCGTGGACCCACTGATGTCGGTAGATCCGCAGATGTCGATTGATCCGGGGCCTTAGCTAGTCTGCGATCCCGCCCGCGGAGCATCAGCAGGGGCCGCGAGCGCGGCAAGGCGGTACAGCTGGCGAGCTCCGTGCAGGCCCTTCAGCTCGTGGATGCCTGCGTCCTCGAACGCCAGCCCCGAGCCGTCCAGGAGATCCATCACCGTTGCCGAGACGAGGATCTCGCCTGGCCCGGCATCGCCCATGATCCGAGCCGCCGTGTGGACCGCGATTCCGCGGACGTCGCCCGCGACCATCTGGACCTCCCCGGTGTGGACGCCCGCGCGGATCGCGAGGCCGAGGACCTCGACCGCGCCGCGGATGGCCGCCGCACCCAGAACCGCGCGCTCGGCCCCGTCAAAGAGGGCCAGCACGCCGTC
>Ga0184612_10000510_pt1 | contig 18202 bp, 18 predicted proteins | sample PLM3_60_coex_FD_133163 | JGI IMG/M metagenome (GOLD analysis project Ga0184612, IMG submission 133163) | Groundwater sediment microbial communities from an aquifer in East River, Colorado, USA - PLM3_60_coex | ecosystem: Environmental > Terrestrial > Soil > Riparian zone | place: USA: East... | reverse complement strand
GTGATCTTCGGGTTCTTCGTGCGTGACCTCGTGTCTACTCGTACACCCTCTGAATTCGACTGCCCACCCTGCACAGCAGCTCGTACGGAATCGTCCCGATCGAGGCCGCGATCTCTCGCACGCCGATCGACTCGTCTCCCTGCTGCCCGACGATGACCACTTCGTCGCCCGGCGCGACGTTGGTGCCCGTCACGTCGATCATCGTCATGTCCATGCACACCGAGCCGACGATCGGCGCACGCCGGCCACGAACGAGCATGAATCCGCAGCCTGCCAGGCGCAGATCGAGACCATCGGCGTAGCCGGCGGGCACTACGGCGATCGTGCGCGGCTCGGTCACCGTGGTTTTGATGCCGTAGCCCGAGCCTTCGCCGGGGCGAATGCCCTTCACCGCGACGATCCGGCTGTGGAGGGACAGGGCCGCGCGCAGTGCGATCGTCGTCGCGAGCGGAGGAGGCACGACCCCGTACAGCAGGAGACCGGGACGGACGAAGTCGTACCAGACGCGCTCGTCTCGCAGGATCGCCGCGCTGTTCGCGGCGTGCCGGACGCGGGCGTCGATGCCGATCGCCGCGAGACCTGTCAGCGCGGCCTCGAAGCGCGTGCGCTGCTCGGCGAAGAGTGTGTGATCGGGATCGTCCGCGGTCGCGAAATGTGTGTACACCGCGTCGATCCTGAGGTTGGGACTGACGGCCACTTCGGGCAGCGTGCGTTCGATATTGTCGTGACGAAACCCGAGGCGGTTCATGCCGGTGTCGATCTTGAGGTGGCAGCGAAGCGCGACGCCGCGAGACGCGGCCGCCGCCTGGAGCGCACGCGCCGCGCCCGGCGTAGAGATGGTGGGCGTCAGGTCGTGCTCGAACACACCGTCGAGATGGCTGACGCTCAGCGCACCAAATACGAGGATCGGTGCGCGCACGCCCGCCTGACGCAACACGACCGCTTCCTCGATGTCGGCGCACGCGAGCATGGCGGCACCCGCCTCCTCGAGCGCGCGCGCCACCTGCGGCGCGCCGTGCCCATAGGCATTCGCCTTGACGACGGCGACGATGCCGGGCGCCGGCCGGTCAGCCGAAGCGAGATACGCGCCGATGGCGCGGCAGTTGCTGCGAATCGCGTCGAGATCGACGCGGGCGACGGTCGGACGGATCATGGCGATCCGTGCGCAAGATTCTCGAACCGCGTGAACTCTTTGATGAACGCCAGCTTGGCGGTTCCCGTGGGGCCGTTCCGTTGCTTGCCGATGATGATCTCGGCCACGCCCTGCGCTTCCTGATTGGGCTGCCCGTCGTCGTCCCGGTACTGGTCGGAGCGGTAGATGAACATGACGACGTCCGCATCCTGCTCGAGCGCGCCGGACTCGCGCAGGTCCGACAGCTGCGGCCGGTGATCGGAGCGGGTCTCCGGCGCCCGCGAGAGCTGAGAGAGCGCGACGATGGGCACGTTCAGTTCCTTCGCGAGCCCCTTGAGCGAACGGGAGATGGACGCGAGCTCGGCCTGCCGGCTCTCGAAGCGGCCCCGCCCCTGCATGAGCTGGATGTAGTCGATGATGAGCAGGTGCAGCCCGTGCTCGGCCTTCAACCGCCGCGCTTTCGCGCGCATCTCGAGGACGCCGATGGATGCGCTGTCGTCGATGAAGACGCGCGCTTCGGCCAGCGTGCCGAGCGCGTGCGACAGGCGCCCGTAATCCTTCTCGCTCAGGAAACCGCTGCGGAAGCGGTGCGCGTCGATGCGCGCCTCGGAGGTGAGCATGCGCATGAACAGCTGCTCCTTCGACATCTCGAGGCTGAACAAACCGACCGTCATGTCGGTCGAGGTCCCGACGTGGAGCCCGACGTTGAGCACGAAGCTCGTCTTCCCCATCGACGGCCGGGCGGCAACAAGGACGAGGTCGGATGGCTGGAGGCCGGACGTCATCTCGTCGAGGTCGACAAAACCGGTGGGAACGCCTGTGACCAGGCCCTTGTGCTGCTGCAGCTTCTCGATTGTCGCGAAGCTGCTCTGCACGAGGTCCCGCAGCGGCACGAAGCCCGCGCGGATGCGATCTTCGGCAATAGCAAAAATCGCGCGCTCAGCCTCGTCGAGGAGGAGGTCCGGCTCCTGCTCGGCTTCGTAAGCCTCGGTGAGGATCTTGTTGGCCGAGTGGATCAGGCTTCTGAGGGTCGACTTTTCCTTGACGATGCGGGAGTAGTACTCGACGTTCGCCGAACGTGGCACGCCATCGGCCAGCGACGCGATGTACGCCGGGCCGCCGACCTCGTCGAGCTGGCCGGTGCGGGACAGCTCCTCCCTGAGCGTGACGAAGTCGATGGGATCGTTGCGCTCGCTGAGCGCAACCATGCTGTTGAAGATGCGGCGGTGGGCGTCGCGAAAGAAATCGCGCGCGTCGATGAGCTCGGCCGCGTGGTTGAACGCGTCGTTGTGAATGAGGATCGCGCCGAGGACTGATTTCTCGGCGTCAAGGCTGTGTGGAAGTGTGCGCTCCGCGGCGACGTCTGGCATCGGAGGAATCGGCGCAAGAATACCAGATTCGTCGAGCCGGGTGATCGACCGAGGCGCTTCGGTCGATCACCCGATTACACTCTGCTGATTCCGGCAGCCGCTCAGCGCTGCGCGGCGACGATCTTCACCTTGACCTGCACAGTCACCTCGCGGTGCACCTTGACAGGCACGGTGACCTCGCCCAGTGCTTTGAGCGGCTCGGGCAGCTGGATCTTGCGCTTGTCGATCTCGAAGCCCTTCGCGACGAGCGCCTGCGCGATGTCGGCCGACGTGACCGACCCGTACAGCGTGTTGTTCTCGCCGACGCGCCGGGCGATCTCGACTTCGGTCTGCGTGAGGCGCTGACCGTACGCCTCGGCCTGAGCCTTTTCCTCGAGCTCGCGCGCCTCGGCCGCGTGCCGCTCGCGCTCGATCTGCTTCTTGTTGTTTTCGGTAACCGCCAGCGCCAGCTTCCGCGGCAACAGGTAGTTGCGAGCGTAGCCGCTTGCGACTTTCACCACCTCGCCGCGCCGGCCGAGGTTATCGACGTGTTCTCTGAGAATGACTTCCATGTGTTATCACCAATCTTGCGAAACGAGCCGACGGCCCATCACGATGAACACGATGGCACGATGCGCACGAAGAAAACCAACGAATTCGGATCATCGTGACCATCGTGTCATCGTGCCCATCGTGGTGGCCCGCAGGGCACGTGGACATCAATCAGTCACATACGGCACAAGGGCCAGCTGCCGCGCGCGCTTGATCGCCGTCTGCAGCTTGCGCTGATGGAGCGCGCACGTCCCCGAAATCCGGCGCGGCTGAATCTTGCCCCGCTCGGGCAGGAAGGGCGCCAGCAACCGGACATCTTTGTAATTGATGTAGTCGATCTTCTCCGCGCAGAACTTGCACACGCGCCGGCGGCGGAAGAATCCTCCGCGGCGCGGGCCGTCCTTGTTCTTGTCCTTGTCCTTGTCGCCGCCCTTGCCACCCCGGCCGCGGCCGCCTCCGCCTCGTTCCTCGCTCATCGCTGAACCTCCATGCCGTCGCGATCGTCATCCGAATCCTGGTCGCCGCGCTTCTCGCCCGGCGCCGGCTCCGGCGGCAGCCCGCGCGCGACCCGGCGGCGCGCCTGGTTGGCCTTGCGCGCGTCCCGCGTGCGATCCGCCACACGAATCTCCTCGTCCACGCGGACGACCAGATGCCGGATGACCTGGTCGGTCACGCGGAGCCGCCGATCGATCTCTTTCATCACGTCGCCCGACGTGCTGTTGATCGTCTCGACGACGTACGTGGCTTCGCGGTGATGCCCGATCTCGTAGGCGAGCTTGCGCCGGCCCCAGTTCTCGGTCTTCTCGAGAACGGCATTGCTGCTGCCGAAGCGCTGGACGATTTGTTCAATCTGCGTGTGCAGATCGGTCACCTCCTGGTCGGAGGCATCTGGTGTGATGAGGTAGACGAGCTCGTACTGTCTGCTGGCGCTCATGACTCTCCTTATGGACTGATGGCTACTCTTGAAGCTGCCAGCTTCCAGTTGCCAGCTTCCAGCAAAAGAGCTGGGAGCTGGAGGCTGGAAGCCGGTAGCTGTTGGTAGCAAGGAGAAAACGGATTGTCTAATTCCCGTCTTCTTTACTTAGTGCTCGCGGGGCCCCATCCCCGCTCGCTGCGCCTCGCGCGTTCGCGCTCGGCGCGGCCGCAGGCGCTGCCGATTGGGCGCTTTCCCGGCTGTCGTCGACAGCCCGGCCCGGCCAACCGATCTCCCGCCTTCTTTCCCTGTCTCCTGTCTTCTAACTCCTAGCTCCTATCTTCTTCCGTGTCTTCCCGCCGATTGAACCTGTTCATCATCGGCGCGATACCTTCGCCGACGAACACTTCCGCGGCGTCAGCCGCCCGCGAGATCGCGTCGGACACGACAGCCTCTTCGTCCTTGTCGAACGTGGCGAGCACGTGGTCGGCCAGGTCCCGGCGCGCATCGCCGCGTCCGACCCCGACCCGCAATCGCGCGAACTGCTCGGTGCCCAGTTGCTCGATGAGCGACTTGAGCCCGTTGTGTCCGCCGGCCGATCCGCTGGCCCGCGTGCGCAACCGGCCCAGCTCGAGCTGCGCTTCATCGACAATGACCAGGAGATCGGCCAGGTCGACCTTGAAGTAGCGCAGCAGGTCGCCGACGGCATACCCACTGAGGTTCATGAACGTCAGGGGCTTGACGATGAGCGCTCCGGCACTCCGCCACTTCGCCATCAGCGCTTCGGCTGGAGCCCCCTCCCATTCGAGTCGATGCCGCGCCGCCAGGGCATCGACAACCTCGAAGCCCACGTTGTGCCGGGTGCCCGCGTACTTCCGACCGGGGTTGCCCAGTCCAACAACGAGCTTCATCACCAGCCGTTGCAATCAGTCCGATCCGCGAGATCCGCGTGATCCGCGTCCCTACTCCGCGTCCTTCTCCTTGTCGGCCTTGCCCTTCTTGATGACCTCGGGCTCGGGTGCCACACCGGGCACTGCCGCGACCGCGTCTGCCGCCGGCGCTTCCTCCTCGACCTTCAGCGTCACCACGTGCACGATCATCATGTCGGCGTCGCTGACCGGCGTCCACTTGGCGCCCTCGGTCTGCAGATCCCTCACGCGCACGCCCTGATTCAGCATGAGCTCGCTGACGTCGACGGTGATGTTCTCGGGAATATCGCCCGGCAGCACCTCGATCTCGATCTCGCGGTTGACGAAGTCGACGATGCCGCCCTGCTGCTTGACGCCCTTGGCCTCGCCCTTGAGGACGATGGGCACCGTGACCGTCAGTATCTTGTCCATCGCCACCTTGTAGAAATCGGCGTGGAGCAGCTTGTGGTCGATGGGGTCGAGCTGGTATTCCTTCACGAGCACGCGCGTATCGCGGCCCGCATCGGACATACCCTCGAGGCCGATGAGCGTGTTGACGCCCGACTCCGAGTGCAGGATCTTGAGCAGCGCCTTCGGGTCGACGGCGATCTCGAACGCCTTCCCTTTCTCGGCGCCGTAGAGCACGGCCGGGATGCGTCCGCTGGCGCGGAGCCGTCGCGCCTCGTTCTTGCCTCGTCCCTCACGCTTCTCGAACTTCAGTGTTGCGGCCATATGTTTCTGCTTCCAGCTTCCTGCTTCCAGCTTCCAGCTTCCGAGCGTTCCAGACCTTGCTGGAAGCCGGTAGCTGGCGGCTGGGAGCTAGACAAATAAACTCGAAACCGACGTCTCTTCGTTGATGCTCCGAATCGCCTGCCCAAGGAGGCGCGCCACCGACAGCTGGCGGATCTTGGTGCAGCCGCGCGCGCGATCCGAGTGCAGCGGGATCGTGTTGGTGATGATGACCTGCTCGATCGGCGCCGACTCGAGCCGCTCGACCGCGGGACCCGACAGCACTCCATGCACGGCGCAGGCTATCACCCGCTCGGCCCCGCTCGCCTTGAGCGCGTTGGCCGCCTTCACAATCGTGCCCGCCGTGTCGATGATGTCGTCCTGGATGATGCACGTGCGACCGGCCACATCGCCAATCACGTTCATCACTTCAGCGGTCCCATCGTCGCTGCGGCGCTTGTCGATGATGGCCAGTTCGGCATCCAGCCGCTTCGCGTACGCACGGGCGCGCTCGGCGCCGCCCGCATCCGGCGACACGATCGTCAAGTTCGGCATCCCGAGCCGCGCGCAGTACTCGATGATCACCGGCGCCGCAAACAGGTGATCGACCGGGATATCGAAAAAACCCTGGATCTGGGCCTTGTGCAGATCCATCGTCAGCACGCGGTTCGCGCCGGCCGCGCTCAACAGGTTCGCGACCAGCTTGGCCGAGATCGGCACGCGCGGCTTGTCCTTCCGATCCTGACGCGCGTAGCCGTAATACGGGATGACCGCCGTGATCCGCGACGCCGACGAGCGGCGGAACGCGTCCATCATTACGCAGAGCTCGACCAGGTGCTCGTCGACCGGCGCGCTCGTGGGCTGGACGACGAAGACATCCGTGCCGCGAATGTTCTCGTCGATCTGAAACGAGACTTCCGTATCCGGAAAACGCAGCAGCCTCGCCTGCCCAAGCTGCACGCCCAGGAACTCGCCAATCTCGGACGCGAGGGCGCGGTGTGCGCTGCCCGAAAACAGTTTCAGCTGCCCGCGACTCATACCGTCGGCCTCGCGTGACTCAGTACTGGTTGGGGCGGGAGGATTCGAACCTCCGAATACGGGAGCCAAAGTCCCGCGCCTTACCGCTTGGCCACGCCCCATCGGCCGGACGTCCACGGGAGCTCCTTGATCCTTCACAAGGCGTCTGGGCCTGAGCGCTCGCGACGCGCCATCCTCAGGCGCGTCCCGCGGGCCTGTCCGCAAAGGGGTAAGTTTATACCGAACGCGACTTAGTGGCAACCGGACGGGCCCGGCGTTCGTGTTCCGCGCGGCTGAGTGTGCGGGTCAGCCGCGCGCGGGCGCCAGCACGCGAGACCGGCTTGAGCGCGCGGGACGCAGCCGCCTGCGTCCGAAACAGGCCAAACACGGCCGACCCGCTGCCTGACATGGCCGCGGCCACCGCCCCCGCCTCGCGGAGCACGCTCTTCAGCACGCCGATCTCGGGGTGCCGCCGCACGACCGGCGGCTCGAGATCGTTGATCATCTGCGCGGCGCGAGTTGGCCAGGGCACCGGCAGCATCTGAGGCTCTCGCGGCTCGCGATGACCAGCGGCGCGGTCCTCGTCATACCAGGAGTACGCTTCGGCGGTCGAGATGCCGTAAGGCGGCTGGACGATGACCACCCAGTGAGTCGGCAAGTCGACGAGCGGATAGATCTCTTCGCCGCGTCCGAGGCCCAACGCCGTCCCGCCGGACAGAAAGTACGGCACATCGGCGCCGATCGCGCCGGCGACGTCGCGGACGACCGGCAGCGGCACGCCACCCCACACCCGCGCGAGCGCCAGCAACGTCGCCGCCGCGTCGGCGCTGCCGCCGCCGAGGCCCGCCTGCAGCGGAATCTGTTTCTTGATTGAGATGGCGATGCCGGACGGCGCGCCCGCGCGGCCCGTCGCCGTCCAGAGCGCCGCCGCGGCGCGCCACACCAGATTCGACTCGTCGAGCGGCACGCCCGACGTGCGGCATCTCAGCGCGAACGGCCCGGGCCGCGCCACGCAGAGCAGCGTGTCGTGCAGCGCCACCGACTGAAGGACCGTGCGAAGCTCGTGGTATCCGTCCGACCGGGTGCCGAGCACTCGCAGATCAAGGTTGACCTTCGCATACGCTCTCACGCGCACGCGAATCCGTTTGCTGACGCTGGTCGATCTAGCGCCCAAGCGGCCCCGCCTGTCGCAGCTGCTCGAGGGTCATGGGCGTCGCGTCCGGCGCCACGTCTACCTGGAAAACGGCGCTGTCGAGCGGCTGGTTGATGTCGACCTGCGACAGCCGAATCGTCAGGTCGGTCGCCGGGGCGGCTTGTCCACTCGAGGTCCGAAGCCGGATCGTGGCGGGCCGGCCCGACGAGAAGTCGGCGTATCGGATCTCCACCGGCCCCCGCACCGCGGCGACCAGCCGCCACGCGCCATCAACCTGTTGGAGCCAGCTCGTGGCCTCGCCGGAGTCGACGGCCACCCAGGCGCGCTCGAAGGCGCGACCCCGCGTGGGAGCGCCGGTGGCGAAGCCGCATCCGGTCACGATGGTCCGCAGGTCCTCGGGACCAATCGCCACGCCGGCGAGCGCTTCGAGCGTCGCGGCCGGGGGGGCGTGGCGCAGCACCCGCCCCTCGCGGGGCAGGACGAGCGTGGCGTCATCGCCGATCGCCACGTAGGTGAAGATGGGCTTGCCGGGCGCAGGAAACTCGAGCCGGACCCGCGCGGGCATCTCGAAGCCCGCGTCGATCTTCGCGCGGAAGCGCTGGCTGCCTGCCCGGCCGGAGATCGACAGGACGGCCGCCATCGTTCGCACGCCGCGGCATCCCTCGGTCGCCTGCTCGTAGGCACTCGCATAATCGGGAAAGTCAGTGCCGGCGCCCGACGGCAGCGTGATGAGCCGTGGAGCGCAGGAGGCGGCGACGAGGCAGGCAGCGGCCAGCAGCAGGCGGATCCTGCGATTCACATCCGGCCTCGAGCCTCGCGGATCTTGTTCTCGATTTTCGTCCGATCGATCGACTGGCCGTCTCCGCCGAGCGCCCGCTCCCAGGCGGCGGCCGCGTCCTTGAAGCGGCGCTGCTTGTAGCGTAGATCACCGAGATGATCCTGCACGACCGAGCTGCTCGTCAGCTTGCCGGCGGCTTCCGTGAGAGGACTGTCGGCCAGATCGATGCGCCCCTGCTGGAAGTACGCCCAGCCCAGGCTGTCGAGGTACGAGGGGTTGCCCGGCTCGATGGTCAGGGCGCGTTGCAGAAAGGTGACCGCTTCGTCGAGGCGCTCGCCGCGCTCGGCGAGCATGTAGCCGAGCGAATTGAGCGCGTTGGCGTCCATCGGATCGCGCGCGATCAGATCTCTGAGCGTCCGCTCGGCGCCCTGCACGTCGCCCCTGTCCTGGAGAATGAGCGACAGCACGTGCAGCGCCCGAACGTCATCGGGGTTGGCCGCAATGAGCTTTTGCGCCGTGGCCTGCGCCGCATCGAGGTCCTTGGTCGCTCGCTGGCTCTCGGCGAGCAGGTAGAGCAGGATCGGATCCTTCGCGTCCGCCCGGCCGGAAGCGATCGTGGCCTGCAACAGGTCGCGCGACTCAGGGGCGCGCCCTGCCGACAGCAGCGCCACCGCCCGGCGTTTCGCGAGCATCGGCGCGCGCGGATTGAGCGTCTGCGCCTTGGCCAAGGCGTTAGCTGCCTCGTTCCACTGCTCGTCCTGTTCGTAGATCTCGGCGAGGCGCATCTGCGCTCGGAACGAGCCCGGGTTCTCGCGGAGCACCTTCTCGAGCGTGTCGATTGCCTGGGCCGGCTGGCCCGCCCCTTCCTGAGCCGTCGACAAAAGGATCGCCGCGTCGACGAGCGAAGGTTGGCTCTCGACCACTCGGCTCAAGAGCGGCACAGCCTTGTCGAAGCCCTGGGTCTGCACATACAGCCGACCGAGCACGAGGTCGAGACCGATGTCGAACCCCTCGCCTCGGGCCTTTTCGAGCGCGGCGATTGCGCGGACCGGATACGTGGCCGGATCCTCGCCCTGCCGCACGGCGAGACGTCGCTCGGCGTAGGCCGCGTAGATCGTCCCGAGAACCCGGTTCGCGTCCTGATTGGAGGCGTCGCGCGCGAGGGCGGCCTCTGCGTGCGCGACGGCGTCGAGGGCATTGTCCTGACGCGCGTAGAGGCCGGCCAGCTCGGCACGCAATTCGGCCGAGCCGGGGTCGAGCGCGATAGCGCGCGCATGGGCCTTGATGGCCTCCTCGACGTGGCCCGCGCTTTCGAGGTGCCGCGCGAGCAGGAAGTAATAGGCCGGGTCCCCCGACTCGACGTTTGGCGGGGCCGGCTGGGCAGGCTGGTATGCCCCCGCCGGAACGACCGGGGCAAGGAGAAGCACCGAGAGCAGGAAACGCCGCATCTCTCTTACTATGATGACGTCAGCAGACCGCAGGACGCAAACGGCATCTGGTATAGTGCAAACGCAGGCAACGACTGCCTGCCGAGGTGCGCACGACTCGCCGAGCGCGAGCGACAGCCGTGAGCCGCCGTGAGCGCGAAGCGCGAGCGGCGCGCTTGGGGGTGGGGCCCCAAGCGCAATGATTGAAGTTGGGCCCCGCGAGCATTAAGAGAGAATCCATGCCCGTCGATCCTGAACTGCTCGATATACTGGCCTGCCCAAACTGCAAGACAAAGGTGGAGCTCGTCAAGAACGGCACCGCGCTCAAGTGCGGTCAATGCAAGCGCGTCTACCCGATCAAGGACGACATCCCGGTCATGCTGCTGGACGAGGCGACGGTCGAACCCTGAACCGGGAGCCGAGGCCCGGCGCGCGGCAGACACGTGAAGATACTGCTCATCCGCCTGCGTCTCATCGGCGACGTGGTGTTCACGACGCCGCTTCTCGGGGCCCTCAAGCGGACGTTCCCGGAATCGCGCCTGACCTACCTCGTGGAACGCGACGCCGCACCAGTCGTGACAGGCAACCCGCACCTCGCCCAGGTGATCGTCGTTCCCCGCACACGCGGGTGGGCCCGCGTGCGCGACGACCTGCGGCTGGCCCGACGCCTTCGCGCCGAGGCGTTCGACGTGGTGTTCGATCTCCACGGTGGACCCCGGAGCTCGTGGTTGACGTGGGCAACCGGCGCGCCGCAGCGCATCGGCTACGACATCCAGGGGCGGAGCTGGCAATACACGCGGACGGCGCACCGGCCTCGCGGCCTGCAGCGACGGCATTCGGTGGTCAATCAGTGGGAGCTGCTGACGGCGCTCGCCGAGTGGCCCGGAACGCCGCCGGACCCGGCGCGGGATCCGGCCGAGATGACGATCGACGCCGAGGCGGACGGGCGAATCGCGCAGCGATTGCGCGCGGCCGGAGTGGACCATCGGCACGAGATCGCCGTGATCCACGTGAGCGCAGGCAACCCGTTTCGACGATGGCCGGAGCCGGCCTTCGCCACGCTGGTGGCTGGGCTGGCCGCGGGGAACGATCGCCGGCGCATCATCCTCAGCTCGGGACCCTCGGACCGGATGGCAGCCGACCGGATCGCACTCGCGGCACGGCGCGAGCTGGGGCCGGCGCGCGCGGGCCAGGTACTCGAGTTCGGAGATGTGGATCTTGTGGAGTTGCGCGCGTTGATCGAGCGGAGCGTCCTCTTCGTCGGGGGCGACAGCGGGCCCTTGCACATCGCGTCGACTACGAGAACGCCCGTTGTCGGGATCTACGGTCCGACGCTCGCGGCGCGGTCGGCGCCCTGGCGGGATCCGCGCATCCCGACCGAATCGGTGCAGGTCGACAATCTTCCGTGCCGCCCGTGCGAGCAGCGCGTCTGCGTGCCCGGTGATTTTCGCTGCCTGACGCACATCGATCCGCAGACGGTGATCGCCGCGGCGGAACGCGCGCTCGCTCTGGTCCACGCCAACGTCAGAACACACTCATGAACGTCGCGGCTCGACTGCCGGCGGACTCTCCGCCAGACCGCATGTCCGGCCTGGAACGCGCGGCCTACGTGTCGCTGCTGGCGTTCGCCGCGGCTCCGCAGTTCTCGATCGCCGCCTCGGGGATTCTGCTCGGCCTGTCCGCGCTCCTGTGGATCGCCGTCGTGCTCGTCAACCGCGAGCGCATCGAGGTGCCGCGGATGTTCTGGCCGCTCGCGGCTTACGCGGGAGCGACGCTCGTCGCGGCTTTTTTCTCGGTCGACCCTCGGACCAGCTTCGAAGACTGCAAACAGCTCGTGCTCTTCGCGATTGTGCCGATCACGTATCGGCTGTTTCGCGGCGAGCGCAGCCTTACCGTCGTCGACGTCGTCATCACCGTGGGGGCGCTCAACGCCGTGTACGGGATCGTCCAGTACGGCATCCTGGATTTCGACAACGTTGCCAGGCGCGTCCAGGGCAACCTCGGGCACTACATGACCTACTCTGGAGTCATCATGCTCGTGGCGTGTCTGGCCGTCGCGCGCGTGATGTTCCGGCGCCGCGAGCGGATCTGGGCCGCGCTTGTCCTCCCGGCGGTGCTCGTCGCGCTCGTCCTGACGCTCAGCCGCAACGCGTGGGTCGGTGCCTGCGCCGGCATCGGCACGCTCTTTCTGCTGAGAAACCTCCGGTCGGTGTTCCGGCTTGCCGCGTTTCTGCCCGTGGCGCTCGGGCTGGTGATCGCATTCGCACCCTCTGCGATCAGCGACCGTCTCTACTCGATGCTGTCCCTCAAAGAGACCCGCGGGGACAGCGTCACCAGCACGTCGACGTTGCAGTCGAACCGCGACCGGCTGGCGATGATCAAGAGCGGGTTCCGGATCGTCAAGGACAACCCGCTGACCGGCGTCGGACCCGATATGGTCATCCAGGTCTATCCGGGGTACCGGGAGCCGACGGCCGTCAGCCAGCGCAACTCGCATCTCCACAACGTGCCCCTGCAGATCGCCGCCGAGCGGGGGCTGCCGGCGCTCGGCATCTGGTGCTGGTTCGTCGGCACGCTTCTCGTCGACTTCCTGCGGCTGCGCAGAACCTCGCCGGTACCCTCGCTCGCAGCGGCCGGCATCGCGTGCGTGGTCGCGATGATCTCCGCCGGCATGTTCGAATACAATTTCGGCGACTCCGAATTCCTGATGCTGTTTCTCGTGCTCGTAACGCTGCCGTACGCCGCCGAACGCGTGCCGGCGCCGGCCGTCGAACGGAAGGCTGCCTAAGCATCGATGCTCGTCTTTCCAGGACTCGATCCGCTGCTCGATCGCCTCGGCGGTCGTTCCATCCTCGTCATCGGCGACCTCATGGTCGATCAGTTCGTGATCGGCACCGTTGATCGGATCTCGCCGGAAGCGCCGGTCCCGATTGTGCGGTTCGACCACGAGACGTGGCGGCTCGGCGGCGCGGCCAACGTCGCCAACAACGTGGTGGCCCTCGGCGGGCGCGTCGATGCGATCGGTGTGGTCGGCACCGACCCGGACGGCTCGCGCCTGCTCGCCGATCTCGCGGGGCGGTCGATCGGCACGGCGGGTATCATCAGCGACGCGTCACGCTGCACGACGCGAAAACTGAGGGTGGTGACGACCCGGAACCAGCAGGTGGCGCGGATCGACTACGAAGGCGACAGCGAAATCGACTCTTCGATCGAAGCCGCCGTGGTGCGGAGGATCGGCGAGCTGGCCGCATCTGCGCAGGCGATCGTGATCTCGGACTACCTGAAGGGGGTCGTCACGCCGCACGTCGCCGCCGCGGCTGTACACGCGGCGCGCACGCATGGGATCCCCCTTCTTGTTGATCCAAAGGTCCCGCACATCGAGCGCTACGCAGGTGCGACGGTGGTCACACCGAACCACCACGAAGCGGAATCCGTGACGCACATGCGGATCCGCTCGGCGGCCGACGCGCAAGAGGCCGCGCGGCGATTTCGCGACCGTGCGGGAACCGACGCAGTGCTCATCACCAGAGGCGAGCAGGGGATGTGGCTACTCGGCCCCGACGGTAAAGACGGTCAGGATGTCGAGATCGAGCTGCCGGCCGAAGCCCGCGAGGTGGCTGACGTCACCGGCGCCGGCGACACAGTGATCAGCGCCCTAGCGCTGGCCTCGGCCGCCGGCGCCTCACTTGCCGACGCAGCCCGCCTCGCCAACCGCGCCGCCGGCGTCGTCGTCGGCAAGTTCGGGCCCGCGACGGTGACGGTGGAAGAGTTACGACAGTCCACCGTCGCCCTTCGCCCTTCGACGTAGCTCAGGGCGACCCTGAGTGCGTCGAAGGGTCGGTAGTCGTCAATCACAGTCGTCAGTCCGAGTCGTCAATCTCCGAGCTTCCCCGATCCCTGATCCCTGATCCCTGGCCTCCGGCCTCGCTAGTTGCATTTGTTCGTCAGCAGCAGGATCTCCGGCGGACGCTGGCGTGAGAGCACGTTCCTCAGCTTGACGTCGAACGTCGGTTGCGAGCTGACCTGGCAGAGTGGAACTGTCGCGACGGGTTTGATCGCGCGGTCGTAGTCATCTCGCGAGAGCATCAGAAAGACCTGGCGGCCGGAACCGAGCAGCTCGAGCACGGGGCCGTTATCGTAAAACACTTCGATGTGGCGACGGAGGTAGTAGACAAGGCTCGGCAACGCCACGTTGTAGGTGACGATGACATCGGCGGGTCCGGCGCGCTCCTTCAGGACCGCGGCAAGGCCAGGTGCGGGCTTGTACGCCTCAAAGCTTGGCAGCACCTTCAGCACGAAGACCCAGTTCACAGCGACGAGCGTACACGCGACTGCCACGAGCGCGGCGCTGGCACGCCGTCGCAACGCCAGGAGCATCGCCACGGCACCGCCGGCGATGGCGATGGCCCCCACCAGCGCGGATCCAGCCAGCATGTAGACCGCAAGCGGGCTGTTGAACAGGACCAGGAATCCCGCTCCCGCCACGATCAGCAGTCCGCCAATCACGACGGTCACGAGGCTCGTCCGCGGTGCGTCTGACGAGTCCGGCTCGACCGATCGCGCAATGACGACCGCGGCGAGCGCAACAATGGCCGGGACAATGGGATAGATGTAGAGATCCTGCTTGCCCGTCGAGAGCGAGAAGAATCCGACGATCGCCAGAATCCAGATCCATAGCAGCGTCCGGATCCGAAACGAGACGTCAACCGGGCCGCTCGCGCGCCGGCGCTCGCGGATCCACAGCGCGGCCGCCGGAAAGAGGAAGAGCGACCACGGGAACGAGTCGCTGAACACCACGGGCAGGTACCACCAGACCGGGCGATCGGCGTTCACGCCGACACCGTCGACATAGCGCGCGAGATTCTCTCCGAAGAAGAAGGATTCGATGGGCGCCCACCCCCACTGCTGGTACAAGGCCGCATACCAGGGGACGACGATGGCCAGCACGATCGCCGTTCCGAGCGGCACCAGCATGTCGCGCGTACGGCGCAGCTCACGGTGGACGGCAAGATACACGGCAAACACGAGACCCGGCAGCAGCGCCGCAATCGGTCCTTTGGTCAGGACGCCGAGCCCGACGCACACGTACATCAGAATCAGAAACGGCCGCCGCCGGGCAGGATACCGTTCCGCCAGAGCGAAGAACAGCAGTGTCAGCGCCATGAACATCGAGATGTAAATGTCGATGAAAATGCGACGCGCGAACATCAGCAGCCGCGGCGACACCGCAAGCCCGAGCGCCGCCCACCAGGCGGCGATGGCGGATCGTCCAGACGGCGCCGCGGCGCGCGCGAGAAAGAACGCCGTCACGATCAACCCCACGCCGCCAAGCGCGATCGGGATGCGCTGCACGCCAACCGACACACCGAAGAGGTGATAGAAGCCGGCGACTATCCAGTAGCTCAGGACGGGCTTGTTCACCCGCGGCTCGTAGTTGAACGTGGGATTGACGTAATCGCCGCGCTCCATCATCTCGCGCGGTGTTTCCACGTAGAACGCCTCGTTGGCATCCCAGATGGACGAACCGGCGAGATCGATAAAGTACGGGCAGACGGCGAGGAGGAGCAACAGGCAATGCTGAATGCTGAATGCTGAATGCTGAAGGGAAGGTCGAATTGAAGGGCCAATGGGAGTCACTCGGCCGTCAGGTACGTCATTCGTCATTCGTCATTCACTTCAGCATTCAGCATTCAGCATTCAGCATTGCTATCGTTAGTGCCGAAAGTGTCTCTTGCCCGTGAACACCATCGCAATGGCCCGCTCGTCCGCGGCGGCAATCACTTCGGCGTCCCGGACGGATCCGCCCGGCTGGACGACGGCGGTCGCGCCCGCGTCAGCGACGGCATCGAGCCCGTCGCGGAACGGAAAGAACGCGTCGGAGGCGGCAACCGAGTGCGCGAGCGTGCCGGCCGCCTTCATCACGGCGACCTTGACGGCGTCCACGCGGCTCATCTGGCCCGCGCCCAAGGCCAGCGTACGGTCGGGGCCGGTGAAGATCACCGCGTTCGACTTCACGTGACCGCAGACCCTCCACGCGAATCGCAGCGCGTTCCACTCCTCGGCCGTCGGCGCACGTTTCGTCACGACTCTGGGAAAGTCGTCGTGCGGCCAGGGCGCGCGCGCCTCGGCCACGACATCGCGATCCTGCATCAGCATCCCACCGAGGAAGGACCGTGTCTCCCGCGCGAGATCGTTCTCGAGCGCGCCCAGCCGGGCGAAGTCAGCAGTGGCCACCCGTAGGTTCGGCTTCGCGGCCAAAATCGTTCTCGCCCCGTCGGCGACGGCCGGCGCGATGACGGCCTCGATGAATGTCGACGTCAGCGCGCGTGCGGTTTCAGCGTCCAGCGTGCGGTTCAGCCCGACAATGCCGCCAAACGCGGAAAGCGGATCGGCCTCGCGTGCCCGCACGTACGCCTCGGCGATCGTCGCCCCGAGGGCCACGCCGCACGGGTTCGTGTGCTTGATGACGACCCCGACCGGCTCGGAAAACTCCAGCGCGATTCGCAGCGCGGCGTCGAGATCGAGGAGGTTTGTGTAAGACATTTCCTTTCCCTGCAGCACCTCCCACGGCGGCAGGAAGGGCGCCTGATTCGGTATCCAGGACGCTTTCTGGTGCGGGTTCTCCCCGTATCGAAGATCTTTTGGCACGGGGTGATGCGTCGCCAGCGCCGACCGGGTCATGGCGCCCCCCGCAAAATCCACGCTCCTCAGCGTGACGGCGATCATCGAGTCGTACATGCCGGTGTGCGTGAACGCCTTCTGCATCATTTTGAATCGAAACGCGGGTTCGGGTCCGCCGGCTCGCGCGAGCTGGTCGAGCACCTGCGGGTAGTCGGCCGGATCGACAACCACCAGAACGTCGCGGAAGTTCTTCGCCGCAGCCCGCACCAGGCTCGGGCCGCCGATGTCGATCTCCTCGACGAGGGCGTCGAAGGGCGTCGCGGCGTTCTGAGCCGCTTTGGCAAAGGGATACAGGTTCACGACCACGAGATCGACGGGGGTAATCCCATGGCGGGCGATCGCGTCGAGGTCGTCGGGCCGGGAACGCCGCGCCAGGATGCCGGCATGGATCGCCGGGTGCAGGGTCTTGACCCTGCCGTCCATCATCTCCGGAAATCCAGTGACCTCGGAGACGCCGACGACCGGAAGACCTGCTGCCGCGAGGGCCGTAGCGGTGCCGCCGGTCGAGACGAGCTCGACCCCGATGGCGGAGAGCCCCCGGCCAAAATCCACCAGCCCCGTTTTGTCCGAAACACTCAAAAGTGCACGCATATAAGTCTGTTTACTTGACATTTACAAGCTGAGCCCCTAGTATGGGCTTTGGCTGGGAGGCCAGCTATCGTAAGTCGAGGCCGCGCACTCGCGGTCTTTTTTTGTGTCCACGGCCGTTGCCAAAACGCGCGCCGCGGATGGGTCTCATGCGGCGCCATGCGCCGCGGCTTCGCAAGGCAGGAAAAGTACGATGCGTATCACAGGTAAGGTCAAGTGGTTCAACAACGCCAAGGGTTACGGTTTCATTGAACGTGATGGCGGGGCGGACGTGTTCGTCCACTTCTCGGCGGTCCAGGGCAATGGGTTCCGGACGCTCGAGGAAGGTCAGGCGGTCGAGTTCGAGATCGTCGATGGCCCCAAAGGCCAGCAGGCTGGCAACGTAACGAAGCCCAGCTAAATCCCGGCACGAGACCGGGACGCCGCTGGGCGTTCCGGTCTCCAGTTCATCCCGCATTACTCCTTCGGCTCTTTCGTATCCTTCAACTCTTTCATTTCCTTCATTTCTTTCATCGGCCGCACGGTAAACGCGACCTTCCCGTCCTTCACCGCTACACGAAACGCGACTTCCGGGTTCCCCTCATCACGCAGCTTCGTCACCTGATTCTTCACGAGCGCCGCGAACTTGTGGAACGGGACGACGTCCTCGCCGTGCTGGCGCCGTGCATCCATCAGCGAATCGTAGAGCGAGTGCAGCTTGTCCATCTCGCGCACCGGATCGGTGAAGGCGGTGACGCTCACCACTTTTCCGCCGCCGGCCTTCGGCACCTTGGCCGAGGCCTTCGGGAGGGGCTGGGCGAAGGGCCCAGGGCGGCCTTCTTCGCGCGACCGTAACCCGCGGTCCCACAGCTCGACGAGCGACTGGAAGCGCGACTGCAGCATCTCGAACCGGAACCGATCGCCAGTGCCCATGGAGTGGCCACGATCGTAGCGTTTGATGACTGCTTCGACCCGGCCGCGCGTTTCCCACGGCGG
>Ga0184612_10000508_pt1 | contig 18246 bp, 16 predicted proteins | sample PLM3_60_coex_FD_133163 | JGI IMG/M metagenome (GOLD analysis project Ga0184612, IMG submission 133163) | Groundwater sediment microbial communities from an aquifer in East River, Colorado, USA - PLM3_60_coex | ecosystem: Environmental > Terrestrial > Soil > Riparian zone | place: USA: East... | reverse complement strand
GGGCCGCCGCTGATGATGTCCCAGCCCTTACGAAAGCCTCGGTACATTGCGGCATAGAGGATGTCCGGATTCTCCCAGTCCACCTCGAGGTCTCGCCCGCCGGTCTCGTTGTTCACGAACAGGGTCTTCTTCCAGGTCTTGCCGCCGTCGACGGTCTTGAAGATTCCGCGCTCGCTGCTGGGGCCAAATGGCGACCCGAGCGCAGCCAGCCACACCGTGTTGACGTTGCCGGGGTGCACCTTGATGCCGCCGATTTGCCCCGAATTCTCGAGGCCCTGGAGCTGCCAGGTCTTTCCTGCGTCGAGCGACTTGTAGACGCCGCGGCCGATGATCACATTGGACCGAATCGCCGCGCTGCCCGTGCCGACCCACACGTGATCGGGATTCGACGGTGCGACATCGATGGATCCGATGGAGCCTGTCGCGATCTGTCCGTCGCTCACCGGGACCCAGGTGATGCCGGCATCATCGGTTTTCCACACACCCCCTCCGACGCCGCCGAAATAGAAGGTGTGGGGTTGCTGGCGGACGCCGGCATACGCAGTCACGCGACCACCGCGAGTCGCCCCCACGCTGCGCCACCTGAGATCCTTGTACGCGGCGGTCGGGATGACGGTCGTAAGGTCGCTCTGAGCGGCGACGGTCGACGTGGCCGGCGCCCGCGCGAACGATGCCGTGGAAATCACGACGGTCAGGGTCAACAACCGAGCAGAAAGGGATGTGGCGGGCATAGGCATGGGCCTCACTGGGATGTGCATTCGAGCGGGTGCGGCTGCAGATAGTAGCCGACGAGTATAATCCGACCGAATACATGAGCAAAGGCACGGCGCGATGGCACGGCTTCAGCGCACGCTCTTCCGGATCATCAGCACCAGGGCGTCTCTCGGCCCGAACGAGTAGGTGTAGGTCGGCCCCTCAGGCCCGGCGACGAAGTTCACGGCCGCTCCCGTCTCCATGTTCTGCCAGATCGCTTCTTGCGTGTCCGGCGTGAACGTCATTTTCACCCGCTGCGGTGTGGCCGCATGATTCAGTCCGATGAGCATCAGGACGTCGGTCGACTCCAGAAAGCGGGTTTCCACCGGACCCGTCGCGCCTTCAATCCGAACGTCCGGGCGGACGCCTGCGCGAACTGCGATCTCGACGGCCTGCTGGTCGGTCGGCGCCGGCGTCGAGTCGGCAATGAGAGTGCCGCCTGCCGCGATATACGCCTTCAAGGCATCTGCCGCCGGCTTGGGCAGCGTCGACGTCGAGCCGATGCACACCACGTTGTAGCGGCTCCCGATGCCTGCCGCGATCTCGTCGAGATGGATGAAATCGACCTGGATGTTTCGTTCGAACAATGCCCTGTAGATGTTCGAAAGCGAAGGAGACATCGACGTAGACCCATCAGTCGGCGGCCGTGGGTCGTAGACGATCGCGACCTTCGCGGGCCGCGGCCGGAGCGGCGCGAAGAGCGCCGGGTTGCGGCCAACGACGCGCGCCAACCCGCCGGCGGTGCGCGCGCGATCGCTGATCGTTTCGTCCGGCCCGACAAGGCTCCTGCCGGCGCCTGGACCAAACGCGCGCCACTCGGCGTAGGTCACGCCCCGCGCGCCACGCGACCACGCTGCCCAGGTCCACAGCCGGAGATCGGCCGCCGACGGAACCTCCGCTGCACGATCTGTGAGCGTGCGGTCAGTCATCAGCCATCCCTTCTCGCGGGCCGCCGAGCGAATGCCGTCGAGCGCGAACCCCAACTGCGCCGGCGCGAGCGAGGCAACTCGAGTGAGCTCCGGCGGCACCATCGTCCCGTAGTGATCGACGACGGTTGTCATCAGCCAGTCGTCCTGGCCGGGCGGCTCGCCGATGAGATTCCGGATGACCGACGGCGCGCGCGACGAGCTGATCGCGAAACGGACACCGCGCACGGCCGAAGCACCGGCAAGAAGCGCGAGATGGTCCCGCCGTTCGACCGCCACGAACGCGGCGCGATCGGCCGTCGCGAGCTCGGCGGGCCGCGCCTCGGAACCGAAGGTCGCCTTCAACCAGTCGCGAAAGCGGCGTTCGGTGTGCGGGCACACGCAAAAGCCATCCTGGAGCTCGCTGCCCACGTCGATAGCCTGCCAGGCCGCATGGCGCGCAGCCCGTGCGGTCGCGGCGCCAACATACGCCTCGACGTCGGCCCGCACGCCTGGATGATCGAGGCACGCGCGCTCTGCGCGCCGACCGTCAGATCTGGACTCGGCTATGAATCGACCGTCCGGGTAGCGGCGAAGCAGCCAGTTGGGGACCGACGCCGTGTCGAGCTGCAGCATGACCTTCAGGCCCGCCCGGCCGGCGAGCTCCAGCGTTTGATCCAGTGCGTCGAACTGGTACTGCCCGCGCGTTGGCTCGGCGTCGGCCCATTCGACCGGGACGCGAATGCTGTTGAATCCCAGCGTGTGAATCGCCTCGAGATCGGCCGCCGCCCGCTCCCGCTCGCGCGGAGGCTCGCTGCGATACGACACGCCGATCGGCACGAACGGCGCCGGCGGCCGCAGCACGGGTTGCGCGGCCGGTATTGCCGCCAGCAGCAGGCACGCCGTCGTCAGCACGATGGCCAACCTCATCGCCTTTCGGTCATTGTAAACTCGGGTGTTGCCCGCGAGCACATCGCGGGAAAGCAGCCTACCTCATGACACATATGCCTGCGACCACTGCACTGGTGACACTGGAAGAGATCCGCGCCGCGGCCGAACGCATCACGCCGATCGCGCGCGTGACGCCGCTCGTCGATGTGTCGGGACCTGCGGGACGACCGTTCTTCCTCAAATGCGAGAGCCTCCAACCGGCCGGCGCGTTCAAGATCCGCGGCGCGTACAACATGGTTGCGCAGCTCGATCCCGCCCAGCGAGCCGCTGGCGTCATCACATACTCGTCCGGCAATCACGGCCAGGCAATGGCGCTGGCAGCCCGCACCCTCGGGGCGCCCGCGGTCGTCGTCATGCCGACGACGGCCCCGAAGGTCAAGGTCGAGGGCGCGCGGGCGTTTGGCGCAGAGGTGATCTTTGCGGGCACGACGTCCGCTGATCGCCGCGCGCGCGCGGAAGCCGAAGCGTCCAGGCGCGGGCTCACGATGGTCCCGCCGTTCGATCACGAGTGGATCATCGCCGGCCAGGGCACAGCTGGTCTCGAGATCCTCGAGCAGCGGCCGGACGTGGCCGTGGTGCTCGTGCCCATCGGCGGCGGAGGGCTCGTCGCCGGAGTGGCGGCTGCGGTGAAACTGTCACGGCCCGACGTGGCCATCATCGGCGTGGAGCCAGTGGGCGCCGCCGCGATGAAGATGTCGGTGGACGCGGGTCATCCGGTCACGCTTCCGAAGACCGAAACCGTGGCCGACGGACTGATGCCCGTCAGGCCGGGAGACCTCACGTTCGCGCACGTCCAGAAGTTCGTCGACCGTGTGATCACCGTCGACGACAAGGACATCATCGCCGCCGTGCTCTGGATTTTTGCCAACGCCCGGCTCGTCGCCGAGCCGAGCGGCGCCGCGACGACCGCTGCCGTGCTCAGCGGTGCGCTCGACGCCGCTATTCCAATCGACGGCCCCATCGTCGCCATCGTCAGCGGCGGGAACATGGGCGTGGACAAGCTCGCAGAATGGTCAAACAGGTAGGGGCGGTTCGCGAACCGCCCCTTCGGAATGCAACAACATATATGTCTATCGAACTCTTCGCCATGGAACGCATGCAGTCGACCTGGGAGAACCTCGTCGACTACGACCTGAGCGAGAGCGGCGTGCGGCCGCTGACGCTCCGCGAACTGGTCGAGATGGGCTTCGATCTCGACGCCTTCATGGATCAGCCGCTCGGCTACAGCCAGTCGAACGGGACGGTCGAGCTGCGCGAGCGTCTCGCGGCGATCTATCCGGGCGCGGACGTCGAGCAGATCGAGGTCACCAACGGCACGTCCGAAGCCAACTGTCTCATCGCCTTGAGCCAGCTCCGGCCCGGAGACGACGTGGCGATGGAAGTGCCGAACTACATGCAGATGCCTGGCGTCGCGCGCAGCCTCGGCGCGACGGTTCGGACGTTCAGCCTGCGGCAGGACACGGGCTGGGAACCGGACTGGGATGAGTTCGACACGGCCGTGACGCCTCGGACGCGCCTCCTTTACCTGTCAAACCCCAACAACCCGACGGGCTCGATCCTCTCGCGCGGCGCCATGGAGCGGATCGTCAGCCGGTGCGACTCCACGGGCACGTGGATTCTCGCCGACGAGGTCTACCTCGGCGCGGAGATCGATCGCGAACGCACGACCAGTTTCTGGGGGATGAGCGATCGCGTGATCGTTACGAGCGGACTCTCGAAGGCCTATGGGATTCCCGGTGTTCGCGTTGGGTGGATGGTCGGCCCGCGGTCGCTCGTCTCCGAGTGCTGGTCGCAGCACGACTACCTGACGATCGGGCCCAACAAGTTGTCCGACCGCCTGGCGTGCATCGCAGTCGAGCCGCAGAATCGCGAGCGCTGCTATGCGCGCACGCGAGCCATCCTCGCCCACAACCTGCCAATCGCCCGCGAGTGGATCAGCCGCTTCGGTGGACGCCTCACGTGGCGTGAGCCGCAGGCCGGAGCCATCGCCCTCGTCCGCTACGATGCGGACATCAAGAGCCTCGACGTCGCCGAACGCGTGCGGGCCAACCAGAGCACGCTCATCGTGCCGGGATCGCATGTCGGACTCTCTTTTTGTGGGCCGCGTGAAGAAGGACAACTCCGGATCTGGCTCGGCGGCCGCGAAGAGTTCCTTCGCGAAGGCCTGCGACGCATTGCGAGCGAGCTGACGCCGCTCTTTGATTGATTGAACGAGCGGGCGCATGAGCACACCCACTATCGCCGGCATCGTCGAAGCGGCGCTGTACGTGGACGACGTGCCACGCGCGGTGCGGTTTTACGAGACCGTGCTGGGCTTCGAGACCATCGAGCTCGACGAACGCCTGACAGCCATGAGCGTCGGCGGCAGGCAGGTGCTGCTCGTGTGCAAGCGAGGCGCCTCGACCCACATCGACGTCGCACACGACGCGCACGGCCGACAACACGTGGCCTTTTCGGTGGCCGAGTCGGACATGGAGGCGTGGGCCGCCAAGCTCCGGGAGAATGGGGTGACAATCGAGCGCGATCGCCGGTGGGAGCGCGGTGGCCGCAGCCTCTATTTTCGTGACCCGGAAGGACATATCCTCGAGCTGGCGTCGCCGGGGGTATGGACGGTGTATTGATCAGAGGCCAGAGGCCAGAGGCCAGAGGCCAGAGGCCAGGGGCCAGGGATCAGGGATCAGAAGAGCATTCAGAGCCTAGTCGAACGGCTCGGCCAGCCCCCACACGATCCCTGGTGTTAACCACGCGAGTCGCTGCGCGTAGTAGGTAGGTGAGGAGCCTGCTTACCAATGCTGTCCGACCGTATCCTGACTCGTTCCGCACTCGCGACCCTGGTCCTTGCCCTGTCGGTCCCTGCCCTGGCGTCAGCCAGGCAGCGGGAAAAGGTGCCTGTCGAGCGGCCCGATACCGCGCAGGCGTCCCCGCAGGTGTTCGTCAACCAGGACCAGGACGCCAGGGAGACGCGGGAAAAGCTAGAGGAGCTCATCAAAAAGCTCCCGCCCGCCGTCGGCCGGGTCCTGCGGACCGACCCGTCGCTCCTGGGGAACGAGTCCTACCTGGCCCCATATCCCGCCCTTGCGGCGTTTCTGAAGCAGCACCCTGAGGTCCGCAGCGCGCCGGGTTTCTTCTTCGAGCACATCGGGCCGATGGAATTCTGGACCCCCTCGCCGCCCGAGACGCGGGAATTGCAGGCGATACGCGTCTGGCGCGATATCTTTGAGTTTTTCGCCATTTCCGGCGTGTTCATCGCCGTTTCCGGCGCCTTGATCTGGATCATTCGCACGCTCGTGGAACACCGGCGGTGGCAGCGCGCGTCAAAGGTCCATACCGAGGTGCACAACAAGTTGATGGATCGCTTCACGGCGAACGAGGATCTGCTGACCTACATGCAGACCCCGGCGGGCAGGCGGTTTCTCGAGTCGGCGCCGCTGTCGCTCGATGCACCCGCGCGGCCGGTCGGCGCGCCGTTCAGCCGCATCCTGTGGTCGGTGCAGGTCGGCGTCGTGCTCGCGGCCGGCGGGCTCGGGTTGCTCTTCGTGAGCAACCGGGTGCTCGAGGAGGTGGCGCAGCCGCTTTTTGCCATTGGTGTGCTCGCGCTGGCGGTGGGCGCCGGCTTCGTCGTATCGGCCGGCGCGTCATTCCTCCTGTCGCGCCGGCTGGGCCTCTTCGAACCGGCCACTCCGCCGCGCGAGCACGTCGACACTGCTGGTCAGTAACGCCAACCCCATGCGCGATCTGACTTTCTCCGACGTCGAACGGCTCGAGGCTGCAGAGATTGACGTGCCTTTCGAGATGGACGAGGCGGCGTTCCGCGCGTTTTACGATCGAACGGCCCGGTCCCTCTGGAACTACCTCTCGAGGATGACGTGCGACCCGCACGTCGCCGACGATCTGCTGCAGGAGAGCTTCTACCGGTTCCTGCGCACACGCGGGCATTGGGAAAGCGAGGCGCATCGACGCGCCTATCTCTTCCGGATCGCCACCAATCTCGTGCGGGACGGCCGCCGGCGCGCCCGGCGGGTGCATATCGTCGCGCTGCCGGAGCCCGACGAGAGGTCTCTCCCCGCGGCTGGCGGCGACATTGCGGAGGCCAGCGTCCGGCGCACGGACCTGCGTCGCGCGATGGATCGGTTGCGGCCCCGCGAGCGCGCATTGCTCTGGCTCGCCTACGCGCAGGGCCACGCGCATACCGAGATCGCCAACACTCTTGGCGTCAAGACCGGGAGCGTGAAGCTGCTGCTGTTCCGGGCGCGGCGGAAGCTCGCGGGCCTGCTGCGGCATGTGCCGGCGCGCACCGATGGAGGCCACTCGTGAAGACTGTTGACTGCTGCCGCGAGCAGGACGTGCTCGACGCGCTGACGAGCGGACGCTGGCCCGAGCGGACCGACGACGAGCTCCGGGACCATGTGGCCACGTGCGCCATCTGCGCGGACGTCGTCGACGTCGCAGGTGCGCTGCTGAGTGAGGTCCGGGACGATGAGTTCGGCGACGCGCGGATCCCTTCGTCAGCGGTGATGTGGTGGCGGGCGCAGATGCGCGCGCGTCAGGAAGCCGCCCGAGAGGCCGCGCGGCCGATCACTGTTGCGCAGGTGATCGCATCGCTGTCCGCGATCGCGCTGACGATCACCGCGGCTGTCGCGCTGTCTCCGTGGTTCGGAGGCTTGTTGCGGAGCTGGATGTCGGGGCTGGGCGCCGCCGCGGCGTCCGATCTGGCTCCCTCGGCGCTACTCGCGCAAGGCTGGATGCTGCCCGTCCTCATCATCGCCGGCATCGGCGTCTGGGTCGTGCTCGCGCCGCTCGCGATCTACTTCGCGGTTGCCGACGACTAAGCCTCGCAGCTCACTTGCGACGACGTTCCGAACGCGCCGACGGCTCCACACACGATGATCACGATGACGCGAAGCACACGATGCCTTCAAGGGGCAGATCTTCCCGCTCAGGCCTTCGGCTTTCCCAACGTCAGCGCCATTCCCGGTTTCGCTCCAGTGTGCTCGCCGTTTCTCACGACGGCGACGCCGTTGACCAGGACATAGGGGATGCCGCGCGCGTACGCGTGCGGCTGGTCGAACGTCGCTGCGTCGCCGACCGTTGCGCGGTCGAAGATCACGATGTCGGCGAACTTGCCCTGGGCGATCCGGCCGCGTTCGGCAAAGCGGAAATGGTCGGCGGGGAGCGACGTCATCTTGCGGACGGCCTCCTCGAGAGTGATCACCTTGCGCGCGCGTACGTACTCGCCGAGCACGCGCGCGTTGTTGCCGTAGCCCCGCGGGTGCGGCACGCCCTCCCCCATCGTCAGCACCGAGCTGTCCGACGCGACGCCGACTTGCGGGTGCTTCATGATCCGATCGATGTCTTCGTCGGACATGAAGTGATAGACCATCGATGCGCCGCCGGCGAGCATCATCTCCCGCGCCGCCTCGAGCTGCGCGTCGGCTGATTCCGCCCCTTTCAGCTTCGCGGCCACCTGCTTCATCGACAGGCCATTGAGCGACGGATCCGCACGATAGGACGCGACGACCGCGAAGGAAAGGTCGGCGAGGCCACGCTCGGCAAGCAGCGCACGGATCTCGTCTTTGATCTTCGCCCAGGTGGCCGGGTCGTTCAGGCGTGTGTTGATCTGCGCCTGCCCACCCTCGAGCACCCAGGACGGAAAGCGGATGCCGAGCGACGAGCTGGCGGCGGTGTACGCGTACTGATCGGCCTCGACGAGGGTGCCGCGCTGTCTGGCGGCGTCGATGAGCGCGAGTGCCTTCGCGCTTGCGCCCCAGCGGCTCGGGCTGTCGACCTTCAGATGAGAGATCTGCACGCGGCAGCCCGTCATTTCGCCGACGCGGATCGTTTCGGTGACGGCTTCCTCGAGCGCCGTGCCCTCGTTGCGCATGTGGGAGGCGTACACGCCGCCCTCGTTGCCGGCGACGCGTGCCAGCTCGATGATCTCCGACGTCTGCGCGTAGGTGCCCGGCACATACTGCAGGCCCGTCGAGAATCCGACCGCACCGTCCGCCATCGCACGCCAGACGAGCGCCTTCATTTTGCCGAGCTCGGGAATCGTCGGATTGCGGTTTGCGGTTCCCATCACTTCGCGACGCACCGTGTTGTGGCCGATGAGCGTCGCAAAGTTCACCGACGCGCCAGTCTGCTCGATCGCGCTCAGCGCCTTCCCGACATCGAGAGACGAAGACCCGCAGTTGCCGGCCACGATGGTCGTGACGCCCATGCGGACGAAGTTTTCGGCCCGCGGCTGCTCGATGAGGTCGTCGGCGTGGGTGTGGACATCGATGAAGCCCGGTGCGACGACGAGGCCAGAGGCATCAATCACCTCACCCGCGTCGGTCTTCGCGATCGTGCCGATGGCGGCAATGCGCCCGCCCTTGATGGCCACGTCGGCCCGCCGCGCCGGAGCGCCGGTGCCGTCCACAACCTGCCCGCCCGCAATCAGCAGGTCATAGCGCAGCTGGGGCTGGCCGGCCGGACGCTGCCCGAGCACGGCGAGAAGGAGGAGCACGATGAGGAGGCGGAATCGGTTCAGCACGGGTGCCCGTCTGGTGCGAGTCTCATGCTACATCCGTTCGGAATCGCGGATCGGGGATCCCCGGCTCACTGGGCGCAGATCGCGCGGATATTCACGGGACGCGGATCAGCCAATGCGGCCTAGCGAGGACCTGGGACATTGCCCCGCATCCCGAATCTGGTTACGCCGAGACCGTGTCAAAGAACGGCCGCGAGTAATGGGCCGATTCCTGTGGGGTTTCTGCCGTCTTGGGTCAAAGACCGATGCGGTTTGGAGACTGGTTCGTCCGAAAAATGCATACAAATTTCGGACAGGGATCCGTCTGGGATAGCGTAGTCGCGAGCATCTTGCTACCTGTATCGCAGCGCCACTATGGGGTCGAGCTTCGTCGCTCGTCGGGCCGGCACATAACTCGCGACCAGCGCCAGAAGGAGGAGCAGCAGGCTCGCGAGCCCGAGAGCGGTTGGATCGAAACCTGTGAAACCGTAGAGCAGGCTCGACACGAGCCGCGTCGCCGCTACTGCGGCGACGGCTCCGATCCCGAGGCCGATCAAGGTCAGCGAGACGCCCTTGCCGGCCACGAGCGTCAGGATCTCACGCGTCTGGGCTCCCAGCGCGATCCGCACGCCGATTTCCGGTATGTGCTGCACGACAAAGAACGAGATCAGGCCGTAGATGCCGACGATCGCAAGTACCACCGCAAACGCCGCGAACGCGACGAGCACGATCGTGCCGATCCGACGCGCCGCCACCTCCTCGTCGAGGATGTCAGTGACCAGCCTGATGTGCGAAACCGGTTGCGCGCGATCCACGGCATGGATTTCCCGTGTAATGGCGCCGACGAGCCGCATCGGGTCACCAGTCGTGCGAACAACGAGGTCGCGAGGCGCAAACCACGGTTGCGAATCGAATTGGCGATACGGCACGTACATTTCGGCCTTTACCGGTTCGTCGAGACCCATCTGACGGACGTCGCCGACGATACCGACAATGGTGAGCCATGCGGCAGGATGGGCTTGATCGTCGGTAGTTCTCATCCGCTTGCCGATCACATTCATTCCAGGCCAGTACTGGCGGGCCATCGTCTCGTTGATGATCACCACAGGCTGAGCGCTCGCATGGTCGCCCTCGGCGAAGTAGCGGCCCTGGAGCAGTGGGATGCCAATCGCTCTCAGGTAGTCTGCGCTGACCTGCCGGTGGTTGACGTCGTCGGTGACCCCGGGATCTAGCGCATGTCCCTCGGCGACGAAGCTAGTCGTGCCGCCCTTCCATGCCAGCGGTACGGAGGTCGTGTAGCCCGCCGCCAGGACACCGGGCAAGGGCGTGACCCGCTCGAGCACCTGGTCATAGAACAGCGTGCGGCGCGCGTGGCTCGCGTATGTGTCGGGCGGAAGACTCGTGCGGAGCATCAGCACCTCGCCTGGACGGAATCCGATGTCGGCGTACCGAAGCCGGTAGAGCGTCTGCACGAGGAGGCCGGCGACGACGAGGAGCACCAGCGTCATGGCTACCTCGGTGACGACAAGAACGCTCCGGCGCGACTCCGGGCACGAGACTCCGCGCCCGCCCCCTTTGAGGGTAGAGCCGGGGTCGAGCTTCGTCACGTGGATGGCCGGCGCCAGTCCAAACAGCACGCCAGCGACCAGCGACACGAGCACGGTGAATCCCAACGCTGGGAGATCCAGCGTCGGCTGTGCAAAGAGCATCATGCTCGAAGGCACAAGCTGCTCGAGAAACGCCAGAGCCCATTTGGCGAGCACGATGCCAACGAGAAGACCCAGCGCTGATAGGACCACACTCTCGGTCAGCAGCTGCCGCACGATGCGGCCGCGGCTCGCGCCGAGGGAGCTCCGTAAGGCGATCTCGTGCCGGCGTGCCGCCGCGCGAGCCAGCAGAAGACTCGCCACGTTCGCACACGCAATCAGCATCACCACGGCCACCGCCGTCAGCAGCACCACCAGCGGACGGCGCGCGTCTCCTGCCACTTGCTCCTGAAGCGGCACGAGGGCCGTTCGCTTCCGCTGATCTGCCGCGGTAAGGTCTCCAGGGATCTGTGCGGAGATGGTATCGAGGTTCGCCCGTGCACGCGCAAGGCTCACACCGGGCTTGAGGCGCGCGACGACGGTCAGGTAGTTCGAGCCCTTCACCAGCTCTTCGGGGCTGAAGGCGGCGGGCACCCACACGCTCACAGTACCGTCGAGAAATTGAAATCCAGCTGGCATCACGCCCACGATGCTGAATCGCTCGTCACCCAGCAGGATGTCGCGACCAACGATGGTCGGATCGCCGCCGAAGCCGTCCCGCCAGAAGCCATGGCTCAGAATCGTCACCCGGCGTCCACCCGGACGGTCCTCGTCCGGACGGAACACGCGCCCGAGTGCGGGCGCGACACCGAGGACGTCGAAGAAGGACTGCGTGATGCGGCGTGCCTCAATCTTCTCCGGCGAGCCGTTGCCGCTGAACGTGGCGCTGTACCCGGCGACGGCAGCTATGGACTCGAACACCTGGTTGTGGGATGCCAGCAAAGCGTAGTGGCCTGGCTCTACGTCGTTGCGAGGAAACCCGTCCTTCGTGTTGTCTTCCCAGATCGTCACGATGTGGGCCGAGTCACGATACGGCAGCGGCCGTAACAGGACCGTGTTGACCAGGCTGAACACTGCCCCTGTTCCGCCGATGGCAACGCCCATGGTCAGCACCACAGCCATGCTGAACCCGACATTGCCGACGATCGTGCGCGTGGCGTACAGCAGATCGCGCCGTGCATCGTCCAGCCACGCGAACGAGCGTGCGGTGCGGTGAAGCTCCTTGGCCTGATCGACGCCACCCAACGCGAGTCTTGCGGCCCTGCGGGCCTCGCCCACCGACATCCCACGCCGGCGACATTCGTCTTCGAGCAACGTCAGGTGAGAGGCGAGCTCGCGAGCGAGATCGTCTTCTCCGCGCGCGGGACGCAGTCCGTTGACAAGCTTTCGGAAGAACCGCCTGAGTGCGGCCATCATTCCGACTCGTTCAAGAGCAGCTTGTTGACTAGACCCGCGGAGCGCTGCCATCGCTCGATCTGCTCGCGAAGAGCCCGGGTTCCAGCTTTCGTGATCGTGTAGTACTTCGCTTCGCGATTGTTCTCGGTCGTCTTCCAGGTTCCGCTGATCCAACTTTTCTGCTCGAGGCGCACGAGCGCCGGATACAACGTGCCTTGATTCAACGTGAACGGATGTTCGGCGACCTGTTCGATCCGCGCGGCGATGCCGTACGCGTGCTGCGCCCCCATCGTATGGAGCGTGCGGAGCACGATGAGATCGAGGGTGCCTTGCAGTAGGTCGATGCGGCGTGGTTCTCCACTTGACGCCATAGTGGAGAGAGCATGCACGACTTTTACTTGGCCGTCAAGTGGAGGCCCGTTTTGTCCCCGTCGTACAGAACCACCCCACTGCAAAGCGCCCGCACGCCAGCCTCTTGCAGCGTGCGAAGGCCGCGGAAGTCGGCAGCCCTGCCAGGGCTCGAGCCACTCCTCAAGGTTGCCGCTGACCGCAACACCCCGCTGCGCAATCTCGCGAAGGGCGGTGTCGGAGGGAAATTGCTTCTGTGCCGCGAGCGGGCGCCGTCGTCGCGAGCGCGAGCGTGAGCGCGACAGCGGCACGCGACGTCAGGCTATTTACGCCTTCTTTGCGTGCAGCGAGAACGCGGCACCCTGCGGATCCATTGCATTCACCACCCAGTCGCCGCCGGGAACCTCCATCGGTCCATTGAGGATCTTGCCGCCGCTTGCCTTGACGCGTTCGATTGCCGCGTTGATGTCATCGACGAGAAAGTAGATTCCCCAGTGTGGCGGCACGTGCGCCATTTCGGCCGGTTTGTTCATCATGCCGCCGATCATTCCGTGGGGACGATTGAACATGTGGTATTTGCATCGGTCCCATGTCCATCGTTTCGCTGGGCTGCCACCCGAAGACTTCGCTATAGAACTGCATCGCAGCGGGCGCGTCGGTGGTCATCAGCTCGTGCCACGAGCCCTCGCCCACCTTCGGCGCGGTCTCGGGGCGTTCTTCGGAGGACGACGGCTGAATGATGTAGAAGGCGGCACCTTCGGGATCCTTCATCATCTGCAGGCGCCCGACCGATGGTAGGTCCATCACTGGAGACAGCTCACTTCCCCCGAGGCGCTTGATGTGCGCCACGGCATCCTCGAACTTCGGCACGGCAACATACATCGCCCAGAACGGCGGCATGTTCATGCCCTCCGGCCTCTTCATCAGACCAGCGACGCCGAGGTCGCCGCCGCGCTTAAAGATGGTGTAAGGATCCGGCGAACCTTCAAAGGGCGCCGCCGTCCAGCCAACGACGTTCGTGTAAAACGTCTCGGCGGCGGCGGTGTCCGTTGTCATCAATTCGTACCAGACCGGGCGTCCGAGCAGAGTTGAAGCGGCGGTCGTCATTGCAAAACCTCCTGGACATGAGAGTGCACGCGAAGGTGCAGCGGTCGGTCAGTCTGCCACAGTCGATCGCCCTTGCGCATCACTTTCTTGCAACAATTCGGCTGTGCCGAACAGTGGGATGAATGCCGGACTGGAAGAACTCCCGCAGAGGCAGCAGACAAGCCGCGACCCGAGCTTACGGCCGGGCGGGCCGCGAGGCTCTCATTTGTCAGTACGCGGCCTGGCATCAGAGCCGCGGCAAGGCTCGGTTCACGGCAAGCACGCTGTTCCGCCGCGAGTCCTTCGACGCGAACGTCCTCGCACACGCGTTCGGCCTGAAGGAGGGCGGGAGTTTCTACGAGCGCACGTAGCTGGTCGCACCGGGAATCAACAAATGATGCGGAGCTTAGTCCTGAGCTGGCAGGTCGGAATCTGCTGGGGTCAAGGGCAGCAGTACCAGCGGTTGACAGCTGACCGCCGTACCCCCGCCGTCACAGATCGATGCCGATCATCTGCATCAGCCGCAGCGCGTTGCGCGACGTGGCCAGGCCGGGCTTGAGAGTGTAGTCGAACCGCATCGTTCCATCCGCGTCGAGCGTCTCCGAGAAGTGGAGGAACTGCGCCGCGCTCTTCATCGGCTCCTCTTCCGCGAGACCCAGATCGTGTGTGGTCATCGCGCCGATCGCGCCGGCGTCGAGCAGATGGCGAGTCACGGCCCGGACGGCGATGCTCCGCTCCACGCTGTTGGTGCCCTGGAGGATCTCGTCGAGGAGGTACACGAGCACCCGCCCCTCGCGCTCGTGCTGCGCCGCGTCGACTACTCCTTTGAGGCGCGCCAGCGCCGCCATGAAATAGGACAGGCCGCGCTCGAGCGAGTCCTGCACGCGGATGCTCGTCTGCAGGTCCGACTCGGGCAGAGACATCTGTCGCGCGCACACGCAACCGCCGGCCTGCGCGAGCACGATGTTGAGGCCGATCGAGCGGAGCAGCGTGCTCTTCCCCGACATGTTCGACCCGGTGATGAGCAGGATCGTTCCGGGCGGACCGATCGTGACGTCGTTCGCTACTCGACGGTCGTTTGGAATGAGCGGGTGGCCAATGGACTCAGCCGTCACCGCGAGAACGGGGCCAATCTCTGGAACGGCCCACTCGGGATTGTCTCGGCGCGCGGTGCCGAGCTGGGCGAGCGCGTCGAGCTCGCCGAGGGCGTCGAGCCAGCCTCGAACCCGCGGACCGCTCATCCGCCGCCAGCGCTCGAGCGCGAACAGCACGTGGAAATCCCACAAGGTCAACGCCTGGACGGGAAAGTGCAGGATCGCCGCACCGCGCCGCAGCTCGCCAAAACCCAGGATCCGATTCAGGCGCCGCATGCAGACCGGGGCCGGCTGTCCTTCCGCCGACAACCGCTCGAGAAGAGCCGTCAGGCGCGCGGAGGCGCGCGGAGCGGACACGGCATGCTCGAAGATTGCGCCGTAGCGGCCGAGCGCGTCCTGCCCGCCCCCGGCGCGATCGAACGTCTTCTGAATGCGATCGCCAGTAATGAACGACAACACGATTCCCGCCAGCAGCGGAATCGGCCAGAGGGCCGTCGGTATCACGCCGGTTGCGTGCGCGGCGATGAGGATCCACAACGCTCCGGTGATCGTCAGGACAATGGCGCGAAGGAGACCTGTGTTCCGCCCGAACGGCTCGGGGCCTTCCGCCCAGGCGAGAAACCGATCGATCGCAGGCTGCCGGGCGCCGGAGGCGAGCACGCCGTGGGCGTCGAGGTTCAGTCGCCAGGCATCGAGCGCCGACAGTTGCGCGACTGCTTCCTGACGCTCGACGACCTCGGCACGAGGTGCGGGATGCAGCAGCCACGTCGCGAGCGTCGCGTGCCCACGAGGGGTCGCCGCGGGGCTGAGCCACTGAAAGAGCGACGCGCGGCCGAAGAGATCGAGGTCGAGCGCGTACGGGTGATCGGTCAGGTCGACGCCTGCCGGTGCCTCAGCGTCCGGCAGCGCCTGCCAGTCGCGCGCGCGGCGAGCCAGCGCACGGACGTTCACGAGCCTCAGCGCCTCGTGCCAGGCCACACGCTCGTCCACCCTGGCGTGCCAGGCGACGAGGAAACCAAACACAACGAACAGCATGAAGGCGGTCCACAGCGGCAACGGCGTCGCGCCGCGCGACAGTGTCCACACAAGGCAGGCCGCCGCGACGAGGAACGTCGTCAGACGCAGCCTCGCGATCCGCGCGGATAGCTGCGTCTCTTTCTCGCTGTCCCTGGCGTGCCGCGCAGCGTTCTCGGCGTACGGAACGGGGAGCAGACTCACGCCGCCTGCTCGATGCCCGCCGGTTTCTTCCCGGCCATGTTCAGACGCCAGTAGTCGAGCGTGAAAGGCGGGGAGTCGGCGGCCGCCTCGTCGGCGAGCACGTCGAGGAACTGCGGTCGATCGTCTTCGCGAAGCCGGGTCAGGTGATCGCGCAGGCACACGCACGACACGAATTCGCAAAAGCTCGCCCTGTCTGGAAAAGTCACCGGAGCCGGCTCGAGCGACACGTCAATCGCCGTGAAACCCGCCTTGTCGAGCCGCTGGATCGTGGTTGGGACGTCGGCGAACTCCCAGGGGCCCTGCCAGCCTTGGAAGTATCGGGCGAGGGCCGGTCTCTCCGCGAGTGCGCCTGCGCGATCGAGCAGACGGCCAAGGTTGGCACTACCGCCGCACTGCGCGATGAGCCGCCCCCCCGGTGCGAGCGCGCGGTAAATGCTCGCGAAGAGCTGGCCGTGGTCGAGAATCCAATGGAAGGTCGCCGTGCTCAACACGGCGTCGAACGCGTCGACAAACGGGAGGGCTGTGCCGTCTGCACGGACGAAGCAGGCTCGGACCCCAACACGATCGTCACCAAGCCGGTGGGGGCCGGTCGGCTCGACTGCCTGCGCCGCTGCTTCGCGGAGCATGGCTTCGGAACGATCGATCCCAACGACAATGCCCTGGCCCAACGCCGCCACCAGCTCCGCCGTGAGACGGCCCGTCCCGCAACCAATATCCAGGATGCGCTCCCCCGGCTGAGGCGCCAGCCGCCGCAGCACCCGCCGGCCCCACTCGAGTTGCGGGTCCGACACCCGGTGATATCGCTCGGCGTCCCAATCCGCCATGTGACAGATTTTCCCGTCTAACCGGTGTTGTCCGCGTCTAGTGTACAGTCCGCAGCATCACTCCGCGAGCGAGGAACCGACATGCGCCTGCAGGGTTTTCATACGACCGCGCTAGTTTGTGTTCTGGCACTGGCCCACGCGCCGTCCGACGGTCAAACCCGGAGCCCCATAGCCACCGAGAAGGGACAGCGGCTCGAAGCCCTGGCGTGGCCCGAGGCCGAGCGTGTCCTGACGCCAGAGACCGTGGTGGTCCTCCCGCTCGGTGCGGCGAGCAAGGAACATGGCCCGCACCTGAAGCTGCGCAACGACCTGACGCTCGCCGACTACCTGACGCAGCGTGTCGTCGACTCGACGTCGGTCGTCGTGGCACCGACGCTGACGTATCACTACTATCCGTCGTTTCTGGAGTACCCGGGATCCACGTCGCTGTCTCTCGGCACGGCGCGGGATATGACCGCTGATGTCGTCCGCACGCTGTCGGGCTACGGCCCTCGTCGCTTCTACGTGCTCAACACCGGCGTGTCCACCGCCCGCGCGCTCGACCCAGCCGCGGCGCTGCTCGCTGCCGAAGGCGTGCTCATGCGCTACACGAACCTCAGCGCGCGACTCGACCGTGCGTCTCAGGGCTTTCGAGAGCAGGAAGGCGGGTCGCACGCCGACGAGATCGAGACCTCGATGATGTTGTACATCGATCCGTCCAGCGTAGACATGACCAGGGCCGTCAAAGACTACACACCTTCGTCTAGCGGCGCGCGCCTCACACGCCAGCGCGGCGGTACGGGCACCTATTCGCCGACTGGTATCTGGGGAGATCCGACGCGAGCGACCAAGGAGAAGGGACGGGTGTTCGTCGAAGCGCTCGTCGCAGGTATTCTCGAAGACATCACCAGCCTGAGATCGGCCCCGCTGCCCACTCGATCGGCCACGCCCCCGCCCGCGGCAGAACCGCCGCGCGCGGCCACGCCATCGGCGGCTCCGGCGGCACCAAACGTGCCGGAGAAATGCTCGGCCGGCGACGAACGAGCAATTTTTGCGCTCGGCAGCAGATTCTCGACGTATTGGGCCAACGCCGACTACGCTGGACTGGGCGCGATGTGGTCAAAGACCGGCGACATCATTCACCCCGATGGCGCCATCGAGCGAGGCGCCGACATCATCACCGTCAATCGAGGCCAGCTCTTTGCGCGCCGCGAGTATCGCTCCACGCGACACCCGATGGTCCTCGGCATGATCCGATGCCTGTCGAACGACATCGCCGTCGCCGACGGCAAATGGGAACTGCGGGGAGTGCGCGACTCGTCGGGAAAGCCTCTGCCCATGATGGAAGGCCAGGTCACGCTCGTCCTGAAGCGCACGGGCGGATGGCTCATCGAAGCGTATCGCTACACGATCAAGCCCTCACCCGCCGCGCAGACGACACCGGCGCCCCTGCCGAGGCGCCCGGGCGGAGCCCTCAGGTGAGCCGCGAGATCCGCGTCCCGTTGAAAGTGATCCGCAAGATCCGCGTCCCGTTGAAAGTGATCCGCAAGATCCGCGTCCCGTTGAGAAGATCCGCGTGACGTGGCCACTGGCGAAGGG
>Ga0184612_10000507_pt1 | contig 18246 bp, 15 predicted proteins | sample PLM3_60_coex_FD_133163 | JGI IMG/M metagenome (GOLD analysis project Ga0184612, IMG submission 133163) | Groundwater sediment microbial communities from an aquifer in East River, Colorado, USA - PLM3_60_coex | ecosystem: Environmental > Terrestrial > Soil > Riparian zone | place: USA: East... | reverse complement strand
GCCGATCGAGACCGCCAGCGGCCAGATGAACGTCCGGCCGAGGGCCCGCAGCGATGCACGCCGCCAGGCGACGAGCGGCCCGATACCCATCAGGACGAGCAACGGCAGCCCGAAGCTCTTGAGGAAGAAGTTGTAGTACGGCTTGCTCACGCTCGCCGCCTGGCCCGTGACCGCCTCGGACAGGATCGGGTAGACGACACCCCACAGAATCGTCAGTGCAAGCGCGACGAGGAGGAGGTTGTTGTAGAGGAACGTCGCCTCCCGCGAGACCAGCGACTCCAGTCGCGTCTTTGAGCGGAGCAAGGGGAGGCGCGCAAAGATCAGGGCCAGCGAGCCGGCGGTGATCAGACAGATGAACCCGAGGAACCATGGCCCGATCGAGCTCTGCGTGAACGAATGGATCGACTGGATGATCCCGCTACGGGTCAGAAAGGTGCCGAAGAGCGACAGGCCGAACGCGAGCACGACCAGCAGCACGTTCCACACCTTGAGCATGCCGCGCTTCTCCTGGATCATCACCGAATGCAGGAACGCTGTGGCGGCGAGCCAGGGCATGAGCGCCGCGTTCTCCACCGGATCCCAGGCGTAGTAGCCGCCCCACCCGATCTCGACGTACGCCCAGTGTGCTCCGAGTAGCTGGCCGAAGCCGAGGAACGCCCACGCCGCGAGGGTCCAGCGGCGCGTCGCGACGATCCAGCGCTCGTCAGTGCGCCGCGCGAGCAACGCGCCCATAGCGAACGCGAACGGGATCGTGAGTCCGACGTAGCCGAGGTAGAGCATCGGCGGGTGAATCGCCATGTATGGGTTCTGCAGGCTCGGGTTGAGTCCGGCACCGTCCGCCGCCGCCGCCTGCGTCGCGAACGGGCTGGCAACGAAGACGAGCAGCAGCGAGAAGAAGGTTCCGACGAGGCCGAGCACCGGGACGACCCAGGCGAGCACCTCGCGACCAGCGCGCCGACCGGTGAGCACCGCGGCGACCGCATAGCCGGTCAGAACGAGCAGCCAGAGGAGCAGTGAGCCCTCTTGGCCTCCCCAGAACGCGGTCAGCGTGTAACCGAGCGGGAGCTCTCGGCTCGTATGGTCGGCGACGTACTGAAAGGAGAAGTCGTGGCGCGCCAGCGCCGCGAACAGGAGAACCGAGGCGACGAGCGTCGCGGCGAATGAAGCGAGCAGCGCGTTCTGTGCCGACTCGGCGAGACGCTTGCGCCCCTTCCAGGCGGCGAAGGCGCCGACCGTCATTGCGTAGACGAGCAAGAGGAACGACGTCACCAGCGCCGCACGCCCGAGATCAGGCACGGTGCCCCTTCCAGTACTGCTGTCGAGTGCCCGGGTCGCGAGCACCAAGCCGGAGGCCGCACTCGTTCGCAGCCAAGGCTAGAAGCCTTGGTAAGAGCGAGGGTGGACTCCGGCGCCGCGTGATCGCGGGCCAGGTGCCGACAGGTAGTGCTGGGAGGGGCACACTTACGTGTCTTTCTTGGGGGCGTACTTGGACGGGCACTTCGTCACGAGCGTGTCCGGCACGGCGACGAAGACGCCGTTACGCAGCCTTCCGTCGACCACGATGTCGCGACCGGTGCGGAAGAGGTCCGGCACCGAGCCCTTGTAGACGACGGGCACCAGCGCTGTCCCTTCCACATCCCGAAGCGTGAAGCGCAGTCCTGCCGCGTGGGCGTCTCCCTTCGGCTGTCCAACGACCTTGCCCGCGAGCGAGACACGTTCTTTGTGTCCGGCCAGCTGGCTCGGCCGCAGCGAGGGAGTGCCGCCGCCTGCGATGGACGTATAGAGCAAGAAGACGGCGAGCACGGCCGCCACCGAGAGCGCGACGATCAGCCGCACAGGGCTGCGCTTGGCGGGCACGAGCCGCAGTTTACCGGCGGTTTTCCGGCGGTAGCTGCCTAGTCGTGCGCCGGCGCCGGGCGCCTGCCGGGGATCCGGTAGCCGTGGTCGTGGCAGAGCGATCCGGGCGCATCCTCGGTGAGGGCGTCACAGTAGCCCTTGCCGTACGCGGCGCGCATGAACGCCGCCACGACGTCGAGGTTCCACTCCGTGATTTCCCCAGCCTCTCGCCAGAGGTCGGTCAGCCGGAGATCGATATCGAGCTCGAGCAAATCGATACGTGACGGGTTTTTGAGCATGCATCGAGGGTAGGGAGGGCATCGGACGGAGGCCGCGCAGCGGCCTGTCCGCGAAGCGGACCAGTGGAAGGGGTCTGTGGAAACCGGGAGGTTTCCCCAGCAAGAGCACAACCACTGTCCGCGAAGCGGACCAGTGGAAGGGGTCTGGGGAAGCCGGGAGGTTTCCCCAGCGGGAGGCAGAGACCGACGGGGCCAGGTCCCCTGCCTGGCACCGGACATGGCCGGTGCCAGGCACGTAACGAGTACCTTGGGGACGTGGCCCAGCTCCACTACGGCCCGGCTCGGGTGCCGTCTCGGGAGAGCCCGGAGGAGGCGATCGAGATCCTCCAGGAGTACGCCTTCACTGCCTGCGAGATCGACTTCGAGGGGAAGTTCTGGATGGACTACCCGTGGGCTGAGCGGTTCGGCGAGCTCGCCCGGGACGCAGGCATCGTGCTCTCGGTCCACGCGCCGATCGCAGGCTTCATGGGTCACGCCGAACGTGGCAAGAAGCTCAACATGGCTGTCGGGATGCTCGACCACTCAGCGGGTATCGCCAAGGCAGCGGGCGCCGAGCTCGTGGTCTTCCACCCCGGCTTCCTACTCGGGCGTGAACGCGCGGACGCGATCGACTCGGTCGTCGAGCAGCTCGGCGAGTTGCGAGAGCGTCTCGAGAAGAAGGACCGGGCGGTGCCGTTCGGAGTCGAGGTCATGGGCCGCGTCCGGGAGCTCGGGACGGCGGAAGACGTGTTCGCTATCGCCTCGCGCTGCGCCTGGGTCAGGCCTGTCATCGACTTCGCGCACCTGCACGCAGTGACTGACGGCGGCTTCACCGAAGCCCCGGCCTTCGCCGAGATTCTTCAAGGGGCGGACAAGGTGCTCGAGCCGGGCGTGCCGTTCCACATTCACTTCTCGGACATCGCGTATGCGAACCGAAACGAGACGAAGCATCTGCCTTACGGCGAGGGAACGCTGCGCGTGGGACCGCTGGGCGAGGCGCTCAAGCAGTTCGAGCGGCCGGCGACGGTGATCACCGAGTCACCGGATCGGGTATCGGATGAGGCGATCCGCGAGGAGCTCTACGCAGCAGTCGGCGTGCGTTCTGCCAGCCGCGCCTCGAGCTCGGCGGCATCGGCTTCGCGTTCGCGCGAGCGCAAGAAGTCCGCGTAGGGCGGCAGCACGTCGAGGAGGATGCGGCAGTGCTCGCTCCCGCTGAGAATGTCCACGGCCTCCTGGAACAGCACGTCTGCTTCCGTGTCGCGCCCCTGTGCTGCGCGTACCTCTGCAAGTGCGATCCGCGTCGTCGCTCGTGAGGTGATGTCCTCCGCGCTCACCGTTTCACGTGCAGCGAGCGCGTATTTCTCTGCCTCGTCGATCCGGCCCTCCGCCAGCAGCAGCTGCGCCAGCAAACGCTGGCTTTCGCACAACGTGCCTCGCTCCTGCATCGGAGCAAGCAGGCGGATGGACTCGCGGAAGAGCTTCTCGGCTTTCGCAGGGTTGCCGGTCGTCCAGGCGACCTGTCCCAGCACTCTCGACGTCCAGGCAATCTCCGAGACCGAGGCGGCCTCGCGGTAGAGGTCGAGCGCCTTCGTGAGCCAGCCTTCGGCCTCCTCGTACTCTCCCCGCACGCGATGCAAGCCGCCCTTCGACTGCGCGGCGCTCGCGCGCGCAACGATGCTGCCGCTCTCCTCGGCGAGTGCGAGCGCGCGGTCGATGAGCGGCTCGGCTTTCTCCTCTTCCATCCGGGCGATGTGGATCCCGGCCAGCTGCAGCGCAGCCCTCGCCTCGTAATCCTTCCGCCCAGCTGCTCGGGCGGCCTCGAGAGCCTGCTGCTCGAACCCTTCGGCTTCAGCGAGGCGTCCGACCCATCTCGCGATGCGCGCACGGCGATCGAGCGCGCTGAAGCGTCCTTCGTGATCGTCCGCTTCGACGACCGCGAGCGCCTCGTCCGCGAGCTCTGCCGCACGCCCGAGCTCACCATCGAGAGAAGCCGCCACCTCGGAGAGCGCGGTCAGTGCTCGACTCTGAAGATCGCGGGCGCCTTCAGCGGCGGCCTGCTCTGCGATGACGGTCATCTCGTCCCGCACAACCGGTAGATCGCCGAGCTGCCAGGCGGCGCGCGCCGCGAGGAAACGCCGCTGGAGTGTCGGCTCGAGCTCGGCCGAACGGAGGAGGAGCTTGCGTGCGGAGACGTTGGACTCCCGCGCGAGCGCTCGCTTGCCCGCACCCTGGAGCGCCTTCGCCGCAGTGCGAGCGAGCTCCTGAGGCGGGCGCCCGTCGAGCTCTGCGTAGAGAAGGCACGCCTGATCGAGGTGATACGCGCGGATCTCGAGCAGTTCGTTGTCGGCGCGCTCGCGCAGCCACTCCGCGAAGCGTGTGTGGTACTCGGCGCGATTGGATTTCGAGAGCCCCCCGTAAGCAACCTCGCGAATGAGTCCATGCTTGAAGCGGTAGGCCGACTCGCCGGTGATCGTCGACCTCTCCTCGCGGGTCACGAAGTCACGTAGGAGCAGATCGTCGAGCATGTCCTCGAGCTCGTCCGCGTCGTACTCAGCCGACAGAGAGTCGATCGCGCCGGCCCAGAAGACGCGGCCGATCACCGAGCCGCGCTGCAGGACGATCTTCTCGCCGGCCGGGAGCCGATCGATGCGGGCCCCGATCAACGCCTGCAGCGAGTCCGGGATGCGATCGCCGCCGTCGGCACCCTGCTCGAGCAGCATCCGGACGGTCTCCTCGACGAAGAGCGGGTTGCCCTCCGTCTTGTCGAGCAGGCGTGCCTGCACCTTTGCGGACACGTCATGCTCGGCGAGCAGTGCGTCGGCCAGCTGCTCGCTCTCGTCGCGCGCGAGCGGCTCGAGCTCGATCGCCGTCGAGCGGACCCGCCCGCCGCCCCAGCCCGGCCGGACATCGAGCAGCTCGGGCCGTGCCAGGCACATGATCAGGAGCGAACGCTCGCGCACCCACTGCGCGAGGTGGTCGATCAGCTCGAGCAGAGGCTCCTCGGCCCAGTGGATGTCCTCGAAGACCATGATCAGAGGCTGGACGTCGGCGAGCTCGTCCACGAACTCACGGGCCGCCCAGGCGATCTCCGGCTGACCACGTTCGCCCTCGACCGCCTCCATCACACCCGAAGCCAGACCGAGCAGCTCCGCGATCGCTTCGTCCCCGCAGCAGTCGATCAGCTTCTGACGCGCGGTCTCCATCGGATCGTCGTCCGTGATCCCTGCAGCCGACTTGACCATCTCCGCTAGCGGCCAGTACGTGATTCCTTCGCCGTACGGAAGCGCACGCCCGGAAAGGATCGTCGTCCCCTCGACTCCAGCGAGGAACTCGCGGGTCAGGCGGCTCTTGCCGACGCCGGGCTCACCGTAGACGGTGAACACATGCGGCCGGCGATCGCGCAGCGTGCGCGTGAACGTGTTCTCGAGCAGCTCGAGCTCCGATTCCCGCCCGACGAACGGTGCCGAGATGGTGGACACCGTCGGGGCACCGTCGAGCGCCTTCAGTGCGCGATAGGCGGCGATCGGCTTCCGAAAGCCGCGTAGCTCGAGTGGACCGACGTCGTCGGCTTCGATCCGGTCCTGCGTCAGGCGATGCGTCGACTCGCCCATCAGGATCTCGCCCGGGCCGGCAGCTTGCTGCAGCCGCGCGGCGACGTTGACCGCTTCACCGGTGGCGAACGTGGAGTCGGCGTCGTCGACGACGACCTCGCCCGCCTCGATCCCGACGCGTGCCTCGAGGCCGAGGTCTTTCACGTGGTCGAGGATCCCGAACGCCGCGCGGACGGCTCGCTCTGCGTCGTCCTCGTGCGCACGAGGGATTCCGAACGCGGCCATGACGGCGTCGCCCGCGAACTTCTCGACCGTGCCGCCGTGGTTCTCGATGCAGCGCTGCACGCCGTCGAAGAAGGTCGTAACCCGTCGCCTGGTCACCTCCGGATCCTGGCCGTCGGCGAGCTCGGTGGATCCCACCAGGTCGGCGAACAGCACGGTCGCGAGCTTTCGCTCCATTCGAACAATTCTAGGTATGGGCCTGGAGGCAAGAGAGCCTCCGGTTCGGCAGAATCCCTCCGGGTCAACGAGGGGAGGAATATGCACAAGCTGGTGTTGGCGCTCGGGCTGTCCGCGTTTGCGCTCGTCTTCGCGAGCATCGGGCTGACGGCCGCGAGCAAGGATGACTTGCTCAAGGACGAGCAGCATTTCTACGAGCAGTCTCAGAAGACGTACGACGGCGGCTCCAAGGCCGGCTCGGCCTGGAACATGGAAGTGGTCGGGCACGACAATCTCGGCATCCGCGGCTTCAACGGGGATGTCTGGAAGTACGAGAACTACGCCTACGTCGGCCACTGGGGCTTTGCCGACTGGGCGACCGGCAACAGCCGCTTCTGCCCGACGCCCCCGAACAACGGCGTGGCTGTGCTGGACGTCTCGAACCCGGCGAATCCGCGCGTGGTGTCGAAGCTTCAGAACCCGACCGGCACGTCCGCCGAGGACGTCGTCGTCTATACCGCCAGGTACGGGCCGCTTGCCGGGCGAGACATCGCAGCAGCCGGCATCCAGTGGTGCGGGGGTGGCCGGAGTGACCCGGACGCGATTCACGGGTTGATGCTCTGGGACGTCACGAACGCTACGGCGCCGCAGCAGATCGGGTTCCTCGACACGGGCTGCTGCACCCGGGGTGTGCACGAGTTCGAGGTCGAGAACCGCACCGATCTTGGTCGGACGTTCGCCTATGTCACGGTTCCCGCAGGGAGCTATCCGGATACCGAGAACGCCAACGGGCTGCGCGATGCCGCCGGCAAGGGCGATTTCCGGCTGATCGACATCACGAACCCGAAAGCACCGTACGAAGTGTCGAACTGGAAGGTGCAGCAAGCAGGCGGCCCCTTCGCCGCGCAGGGTTGTGACCCTGACGCCAACTACGGCCACGGCGCCGAGCCGTCAGAGGACGGGAAGAGTGTCTTCCTTTCCTACTGGGACAGCGGCTTCATCGAGCTCGACCTGACGACCCCGGCGAGCCCGCGCTACGTCAAACGTGCGGCGTACGGCCCGGAGGCCGACGGGGACGCTCACTCGTCACAGTTCGACGAGGCGCGTGACCTGCTGTTCTCCGCGGACGAAGACTTCTGCAAAGCCTCCGGCTCGGGCACGGAGAAGGGCTTCGGGTACATGCGGGTCTGGGACTTCTCCAGGGCCACGCCCGTACAGATTGGGTCCTATAAGACGCCGAACTCACTCGGAACGAACGACCAGGGCGCCGGCGATTACGTCATTCACAACAACTTCTTGGTCGGGAACACCGTGTACTCCTCGTGGTACACGGACGGCGTGCGGGTGATTGACGTGTCGAATCCGCGGTCACCTAAGGAGGTCGCGTACTTCGTTCCCCCGGCGACGGAGAACCCTGTGAAGCCCTCGCAACGCGGCGTCCTCACGAACACCACGCAGGTCTGGGGCGTAGTCGTCGACCGCGCAACCGGCCTCGTGTACGCGAGCGACATGAACTCCGGCCTCTGGATCTTGCGCCGGAAGTAGACGCAACCTGAGCGAGGGCACGACCCTTCGGGATGATGGGTCGGGGATCGCCCCGGCCCATCACGTCTACCATCCGCCCCGTGCTCGACCCGAAGGTCTTCAAGGCCTACGACATCCGCGGGATCTATCCCGACGAGCTTGACGAGGCCGGCGCCTACGCGGTCGGGCGCGCCTACGTCGAGGAGTTCCAGCCCCGCAGCATCGCCGTCGGGCGCGACATGCGGCTCTCCTCGCCGTCGATGGCGGAGGCGGTCACGCGTGGCGCGGCGGACTCAGGCGCCGACGTGCTCGACATCGGCATGGTCGGCACCGAGATGCTCTATTTCGCCGTCGGCGATCTCGCCCTCGAGGGCGGGGTCATGGTCACCGCCTCGCACAACCCGAAGGAGTACACCGGGATGAAGATCGTCCGGCGCGGCGCCCTTCCGGTCGGCGGCGACTCGGGACTGCTCGACATCCGCACTCGGGCCATGGCACTCGCGGACAAGGCTGCGGGTCTGACCCCGGGACAGGTCCGGCAGGAGGACATCTGGCCCCGCTGGGTCAACGCGGTACTGGCCTTCATCGACGTCGAGGCCGTCAAGCCACTCCGAGTCGTGATCGACGCGGCGAACGGGATGGGCGGCGTCATGCTCCCGCCCGTCCTCGAGCGCCTGCCGATCGACGCGGTGCGGTACTTCTTCGAGCCCGACGGGACCTTCCCGAACCACGAGCCGAATCCGCTCCTCCCGGAGAACCGCGAGTTCATCGTCAGCAAGGTCAAGGAAGAGGAAGCCGATCTCGGCGTCGCGTTCGACGGCGACGCGGACCGCTGCTTCTTCGTGGACGATACGGGCGAGTTCGTCCCGGGCGACTTCGTCACGGCGCTCCTCGCCGAGTCGATCCTGGAGAAGAACCCGGGCGCCAAGATCCTCTACGACGTCCGCGCCAGCTGGGCCGTGCCGCAGACGATCGAGCGCGCAGGCGGCGTCCCGCTCGTCAACCGTGTCGGTCACGCGTTCTTCAAGCACCGGATGCGCGAGGAAGGCGCCGTTTTCGGCGGGGAGGTCTCCGGCCACTACTACTTCCGAGACTTCTCTCAGGCCGACTCCGGAGTAATTCCGTTCCTGCTCATGCTCGAGCTCGTCTCGAAACGCGGCCGGAAGCTCTCCGAGATCCTGCAGCCCTACAACGAGCGCTACTTCATCACCGGCGAGCTGAACACCCCCGTGGACGACGTCGCGCTGAAGCTGCAGGAGCTAAAGGAACGCTTCGGCTCGGAAGGCAAGGTCTCCCACCTGGACGGGCTCTCGATCGACTCCGAAAACTGGCACATGAACGTGCGTCCCTCGAACACCGAACCCTTGCTCAGGCTCAACCTCGAGGCGCTCACACCGGAGCTCATGGAGAGCAAGCGCGACGAAGTGCTCGAGGTGATCCGCAACTGAAAGAGAAGGCGCCGTTCAAGTTCTCCGCGACAACGCGAGTCGGCTTCTCGGACACCGACGCGCAGGGCATCGTCTACTACGGCCGCTATCTCCCCTACTTCGATCTCGCGCGGGTGGAGTACCACCGGAATCTCGGTTTGCTCGGGATGGACATCGGCGACGAGGGCCAGGAGTTCGTTATGCGCGCCTGCACGATCGAGTACCTCGCGCCGGCCGTCTTCGACGACCTGATCGAGGTCTATGTGCGCATGGCGCGGATCGGCCGCACGAGCGTCACGTACGAGTTCGCGGCCTACCGCGCACGTGACGATCTGCTGTTGGTGACCGCCACGCAGACGCTCGTGCTCGTCGACCTCGACGAACGGCAGGCGGTCCCGATCCCCGAGGAGTACAAGGAAGCGATCCGCGCCTTCGAGGGTGACGCGCTCCAGGTATGAGCTCGCACTCGGGTGCACTCGAGGCAATCGACCGGATCATCAACCGCGGTGGCGACGCCGACGACGTGCTACGGCGGGTCGTGCCCGTGCTTCACGACCGTTTCGACCACTACTCATGGGTGGGCATCTACCTCGTCGAAGACAGCGATCTCGTCCTCGGCCCGTGGCAAGGGCCGCAGGCGACGGAACACGTGCGGATTCCCGTGGGTGAGGGAATCTGCGGGGCCGCCGCCGCGACCGGCCGGACGGAGGTCGTGGACGACGTCAACGCCGATCCCCGCTACCTCGCGTGCTTCCCGTCGACCCGCTCCGAGATCGTCGTCCCGATCTCGTACGACGGCCGGGTCGTGGGGGAGATCGACATCGACTCCGACGCGCCGGCTGCTTTCAGCGAGGACGATCGTCGATTCCTCGAACGGGTCGCACTCCTCATCTCGCCGTACTGCCTCGTCGGCTGGGACACAGGCGGCGAAGCCTGGTCTCCTTGAGGCGCGTCACGTGCCTGGCACCGGACATGTATGCGCCGGCCGTCCAGCGACCGGCGCTAAACGCTTCACCTGAGCGAAGCGAATCTCTAAAAAAGGCCGCGCGCCCGCCCGCTGTCCTCGGAACGGTCGGGCGCCGCAGCTTGGTGCCCTCTCCCCCTTCCACTCGTTTTACTCAGATTCAGCGCGTGCGCTATCCCTGGAACGAGGTACCTCGCCCGTACGAGGGATGATCCCTCGAAGGGGGTGACTCCTACGAGGGCGTGACGCGGTACGCGTCAAAGACCGCTTCGATGTTGCGCAAAGCGGTCAGCAGGCCGCGCAGCTCCTTCACATCCCCCACTTCAGCGACGTACCAGTTCTTCGCCATCTGATCCTCGACCGTACCGCCGTAGGAAACGATGTTGGCGCCATGCTCGGCAAAGGTTCGGGCCACGTCCTCCAGCAGGCGCGGCCGATCCCACGAGTCGACCGCGATCTGGACGCGGAAGCTCTGCGACGCGCCCCCGTCCCAGCTGACCGGCGTGAAGCGCTCGGGCTGGCGCGCAAGCGCCTTGACGTTCGGACAGTCGCCACGGTGGATGGTGATGCCCTTGCCGAGCGAGATGTAGCCGACGATCTCGTCGCCGGGTACGGGGGTGCAGCACCTGGCGAGCCGGACGAGCACGTCGTCGACTCCGTGGACGTTGATCCCGTAGTTCTCGCTCCCGACCGCATGCTTTGCACGCGGAGCCTTGAGCGGTACCGCCTCTTCCTCCGCCACCTGCTCGGTCTTCAGGCGCTGCAGCACCTTGTTCACGACCGACTTGGCCGACACCTTCCCCGAACCCAGCGCGAGGTAGAAGTCCTCCGCCTTCTTGAAGTTCATGTCGCGGATGACCTCGGCGAGCACCGCGGAGCCGGCCAGCTTCCGGTACGGGAGCTTCGCGGCCTTCAGCGACTGCTCGAGTGCATCCCGGCCCTTCTGCTCCTGGTCCTCGCGCGTCTCGCGTGAGAACCACTGCCGGATCTTGTTCCGCGCGCGCGAGGAGGCCGCAAGCGAAAGCCAGTCACGCGAGGGCCCACGACCAGCCTTGGAGGTCAGGATCTCGACGAAGTCACCGTTCTTCAGCCGGTAATGCAGCGGGACGATGCGGCCGTTGATCTTGGCACCGACCGTGCGGTGTCCGACGTCCGTGTGCACGGCGTAGGCGAAGTCGATCGGCGTCGCACCGGCGGGCAGCGTTTTGACCGCGCCCTTCGGCGTGAACACGTACACCTCGTCGTCCACGAGGTCCGTCAGAAAGGCGCGCTTGTACTCGCCCGGCTCATCGATCGTGTCGGGCTGCGCCTCCATCAACTGCCGCACCCAGGTCTCCCAAGCCTCGTCGGTCTTGCGCCGCCCGCCCTTGTACCGCCAATGCGCTGCGATGCCGAGCTCGGCGGTCTCGTGCATCTCGCGCGTGCGCACCTGGATCTCGAGCGGCCGCCCTTCCGGCCCGATCACGGTGGTGTGCAACGACCGGTAGCGGTTGAACTTCGGCATCGCGACGTAGTCCTTGAATCGCCCGGGCATCGGCTTCCACAGCGAATGGATCAGGCCGAGCGCGCCGTAGCAGTCGCGCGTCCCCTCGTCGCCGGAGCGCTCGACGATGACACGCATCGCCGTGAGGTCGTAGATCTCGTTGAACTCGCGGCCCTTCTTGGCCATCTTGTCGTAGATGGAATAGAAGTGCTTGGCGCGCCCTGAGATCTCGGCCGGGATGTCAACCTTGTCGAGCTCGAGCTGCAGGATGCGCGACGCCTCCGAGACATGCCCTTCGCGGTCCGCGCGGCGCTCGCTGACCATTGCCGTGATCTCGGAGTACTTGCGGGGATGCAGCGTCTCGAAGGCCAGGTCCTCGAGCTCCCACTTCAAAGCGTGGATGCCGAGCCGGTGCGCGAGCGGCGCGTACACCTCGAGCGTCTCCTTCGCCTTCTGCACCTGCTTCTGCTTGCCGAGGTACTCGATCTCCCGGAGGTTGTGCAGCCGGTCGGCCAGCTTGATCAGGATCACGCGGACGTCCTCGGCCATGGCCACGATGAGCTTGCGGTAGTTCTCCGCCTCCGCCTGCTCGCGGCTCTGGAACTGCACGCGCGTCAGCTTCGTGACTCCCTCGACGAGCTTTGCGATCTCGTCGCCGAACTCGGCGCGCACCTCCTCGAGCTCGGCGTCCGTGTCCTCGACCACGTCGTGGAGCAGCGCAGCGGCAATCGTCTCGTCGTCGAGCCTCAGCTGCGCGCAGATCTTCGCCACCCCCCAGGGATGGAGCACGAACTCCTCTCCCGAGCGCCGCTGCTGCCCCTCGTGGGCGTGGGCGGAAAAGAGAAAGGCCCGGGTGATCAGGTCACCGTCGACGTCCCGGTTGTACGCCGAGACAGCCGCAATCAGCTCCTCGATGAGCTCCTGATGCTTCTCCTGAGTCTCAAGGACAGCCATACGTTCAGTGTACTCCGGGCGTATCTCGCTCCCTCCCCCGTCCAAGTGGCCGTAACTAAAGGGCAGGAAGGGCCCTTCCGATGAGGAACAGGGATCGTTCATGCGCTGGTACCGACGCCGACAAGAACGCCGAGCCGCCGTGCGCGCAGCACGGCTCCTGCTTGCGCTCGACTCCCTGGCCGGCTCCCGTGGCAAGCCTCGCCGCGTCCGCCGGGCGTCGGTCGGCGCCGCGCGCTAGGCCAGCGTTCCGAAGGTCTCGGGCGGATACACGACCTGGCCTCGCATCCCGGGGTCGTACGCCTCGAGCGGCCTCACCATGAAGTACTCCGGACCGAGGGCGGCCGGCGGTGGCTCGATCCCGCGCTCATCCGAGCGGATGAAACCGAAGCGCTCGTAGTAACGCGGGTTGCCTTCGATCAACAGCAGCGGCTCACCGCGCGAGTCGGCCAGGCGGATAGCGTCCTCCATCAGTGCTGTGCCGATCCCGCGACGCTGATGCGGCGGCAGCACGGCGAGCGGCCCTACCTGCAGCACCCGGTGCGACCCCGGCTCGATGTCGACGTAACTGAGCATCACATGGCCGACGACCTCGCCGTCTTTCTCGGCGACCAGCGAGAGGTCGGGCACGAACCGTGCGGACGCGCGAATCACATCGACGAGCTCGGGCACCACCGTCTCGCCGAACGCCTGCTCATTGACCGTCCAGATTGCCGCCCGATCCGCCTCCGACTCGGGCCTGATCCTCACGCGGCGCGCAAGAGCGCCGGCTCGGCGAGCAGGCTGCGGAACGTCTGCGACTCCAATGGGTGGCGCTTCGCCCCACCCGACTCGACCTCGAGCTCGTCGAAGATCGCCTGCGCCTGAGCGTTGCGCTGCTGCGCTCCCGTCGCCCACTGCACGCGCAACCACTCGTACACCTCGTCGAAACGGTCGTCGGCATCGAAGACGCGGCGAACGACGAGCTGCGGCGAAGCGGTGCCGTTCCAGTGGTTCTCCTGCAGACGGAACGCGACGTCATAACGTCCTTCGCGCCGGTAGCGGTCGAGCTTCGTGCCCTGGCCGAATGCAATCGCACCGCCGGCGTCGTAGCCGTTCCGATGCACGCGGAAGCGAAGATGCTTTCCCTCGCCGACAGTCGCAAGCTCGCCCAGCTCGCATCCGGGCGCGAGGAGAGTGACATCGGGGTTGCCGAGCCCGAACGGCGCGAGCTGGCGCAGCTCCTGACAGAGGTCGAGCGTCAGCTTCGCATCCCGCGCCAGGACGGCGTCCACCGTCGTCGCCGGGACGAGATCCTCGGGATCCAGCAGCCCTTCCCCTTGCTCCGCGAACGACTGCGCAAACGCTTCGATCCGCTCCGGGACGATTGACAGACCTGCGGCGGCGCGGTGACCGCCGAACCGCTCGAGGAACTGGGCGCATGCGCCGAGCGCCCCGTGCAGGTCGAACGACGGAATCGAACGGCCCGAGCCCTTCCACAGGCCGTCGGTGCCGGCGATCAGGACGACCGGCCGGTTGTAGCGCTCCACCAGCCTTGACGCGACGATCCCGATGACGCCTTCGTGCCAGTCCTCGCCCCACACGACGTACGCGCGGCGGCGACGTTTCGCGTCGGGCCACTCCTCGACCTGCGCGATCGCGGCGCGCAGGATCTTGTCCTCGACGGCCTGTCGGTCGCGGTTGAGCTCCTCGAGCCGGTCGGCAAGGCGGCGCGCCTCCTCGCGATCGTCCGTCAGCAGCAGCTCGAGCGCTGCGCGTGGATGACCGAGCCGGCCGGCCGCGTTGATCCGCGGTGCGAGACGGAAGCCCACCTGACCGGCGTCGACGGTAGCCGGGTCGACGCGGGCAACCTTCATCAGCGCCCGCAGGCCGACCTTCTGGGTGCGCGCAAGTATGCGCAGGCCGGCGATTGCAAGCGAACGGTTCTCACCGACGAGCGGGACGACGTCGGCCACGGTCGCAAGGGCGACGAGGTCGAGATGCCGTCGGAGCGTCTCCGCTTCGCTGCCGAGCAGCGCCTGACCGAGCTTGTAGACGACGCCGGTTCCGCACAGCTCCGGGAACGGATACTCGGACGGGCGCGTCGCCACGATCGGGCACTCCGGCAGCTGCTCGGACGGACGATGGTGATCGGTGACGATGACGTCGAGCCCGAGCTCGCGCGCGCGGCGCACCTCCTCCACCGCAGTGATGCCGCAGTCGGCCGTCAACACGAGGCCACAGCCTTCTTCGGCCAGCCGCTCGAGGGTCTGGCCGCTGACCCCGTAGCCTTCGTCGAAGCGACTCGGCAGATGCCACTCCACGTCAGCCCCGAGCTCCCTCAGGATGAGCACGGCCAGCACGGTCGCGCAGATGCCGTCCACGTCGTAGTCGCCGTGCACACAGATTCGCTTGCCTGAGGTGATGGCCGCACGGATCCGGGCAACGGCTTCGTCCATGTCCCCGAGCAGCGACGGATCGTGCAGGGGCTGCTCGCCGGCCAGAAAGGCCCGCGCTTCGGCGGGGTCGCCGTAGCCGCGCCGGACGAGCACGCTTGCCGTGATCTCGCTGAGGCCAAGCTCCTTCGCGAGGGAGCTCGCCTGCCGGTGCGGGCACGGACGAATCGTCCAGATGCCCTCAGACATGCACGATTACGGTACGAGGGGTGTCGGACGGCACCGACCTGCGCGCCGAATTCCTGCTCGACCCGAGCGTGACGTTCCTGAACCACGGCTCGTTCGGGGCGTGCCCGCGGACAGTGTTCGAGCGCTACCAGGCCTGGCAGCTCGAGCTCGAGCGGCAACCCGTACTGTTTCTCGCGCGGCGGATCGAGGGCCTGCTCGCCGAAGCACGAGCCTCGCTCGGCGCGTACGTGGGCGCGGATCCCGACGACGTCCTCTTCGTTCCGAACGCGACGACCGGCGTGAACCTCGCGGCCTGGGCCGTCGGCTTGAAGGCCGACGACGAGGTCCTGACGACCGACCTGGAGTACGGCGCACTGGATCTGACGTGGGAACACGTCTGCGGCGACTTCGGCGCGCGCTATGTTCGCACGCCGATCCGCCTGCCGGTGACGAGCCCGGAGGAACTGGTCGAAGCGGTGTGGGCGGGCGTGGGGCCGCGCACATGCGTGCTCTTCATCAGCCATCACACCTCCTCAACGGCGATAACGCTCCCGGTCGCCGAGCTCTGCCGGCGCGCCCGCGAAGCCGGCCTCCGGACGGTCGTCGACGGCGCCCACGTGCCCGGACACTTGCCGCTCGACCTGAAGACGCTCGACGTCGACTACTACGCCGGCAATTGCCGCAAGTGGCAGTTCCATTTGCCCGAAACGTGCTGCTACGTAGGACGAGCCGGTGTGCAGGAATGAAGCCCGAGCCCCGGGCGGCCAAGTCTCAGCCCTGAAATGGATCGGAACGCGAGGCTAGCGCCGTCCAGATCAGCCAGTTGAGGACGCGCGTCCGGCCGCCACGGCGAGCGCGGTCTCGTATTCGTTCGCGGTGATCCGAACGACGCCAGCTTGGAAGTCGGCCTTGGCATTCTCTGCCGGGTCGATCTGCGAGAGCACAGTCCTCATCGGCACGGGCGGGTCCCATTCCTCGACCTGAGCCAGCAAGACTCCGCCAGGGGAATCGCCCGGGTACACCTGTGCCTCGGACGATGTCCAATCATGGGACGCTGAGGCAAGCTCGGCGCGACCGATGAACTCTCGCTCGGGTGCGCCCAGATAGAAGAGGACGAGGTCGCCGGGAATAAGCGCTTTGCGGTGCGGCTCGTCTGCGTCGATGCCCCACATCCTCACGCGCAGAAACCCAGTGGCCTGGTCGCGCAGCCCTGGCCCCTTCACTGCGTCGCCCTCCACGAAGTTGAAGAGGTAGTGCGCCATCTCCCGGACAGTACCCCAGGGCTTGCAGAATCTCGCCTGCTCACCCAAGGAAAGGAATGTCCCATGACACGCGGGACGCCGGAAGGATGAGTGTTATGGATTCGTCGTGCCAGACGTCACCCTTATCCCACTGACCGAACACGAGCGCGATGCCTTCGTCGAGGAGGAGATTGCCGACTACGCTGTTCAGCAAGTGCGCGACGCGGGTTGGTCGCGTGACGGAGCCCTAGAGAGGGCACGTGCCGAGCTGACGCCGGAGCTCAACCGTGAGTTCGCCGACGGAGCCGAGCAGGGCCATCAGCTATGGTCGGCGTCGGACTCCGCCGGCAGCTGTGTCGGCTGGCTCTGGGTCACTCCGGTCGACGATGCGTCCCCAGGAATCGTCTTCCTGGAACAGATCACCGTTGCCAAGACCTTTCGCCGGCGAGGGTATGGCCGGGCGATGCTGGCCGCGCTGGAAGAGCTCCTCGCTGGCACCGGCGTCGATGAACTCCGCCTGACCGTATTCGTCGGCAACGAGCCGGCTCGACGCCTCTACGCCTCGGCTGGCTACGAGCAGCTTGACGACGACGGGCGCCAATGCCGCTTGCGAAAGCATCTCACCCCGCCGTCGCGAGAGGGCTAGCTCGCGTGCGCCAGTGTTGCTCCTATGTCAATAGGGGTTCGTTTTTGAGGGTGGTGTAGACGGTGCGGGCGAGTTGTCGTTTGAGGCAGCGGATCGCTTCTCGGCGTGTTTTGCCTTCGTTCTGTTTGCGTTCGAGGTAGGCGCGTGCGGGCGGGTGGACGCGGCCTTGGGTAACGGCGATGCGGTGGAGGGCGCAGTTGAGTTGGCGGTTGCCGCCGCGGTCGAGGCGGTGGCGTTGGTGTTTGCCTGAGCTGGCGTCGAGGGGTGCGACGCCGCGTGGCGGGCGAGTTGCGCGTCGCTTGGGAAGCGGTCGATCGGGCCGATCTCGCAGAGCAGCTTGGCCGCGCTCAACGCGCCGCAGCCGGCGAGTTCGAGCAGTTGCGGCGCGAGTATTTTCGTCCGCGCGTGTAGTTCGCGGTCGAGCTCGCCGATCGAGCGGGTCAGGGTGCGGCAGCGGCCGACGAGGTCGCGCGCGATCCGCGCCTACGTCGCCTGTTCGCGCCGGGCGAGCTGGCGGCCGAGCCGGTCGAGCCAGACGGCGCGGTCGAGCGCGCCCAGCGGGACCGTGAGCGTCGAATCGAGCTCGTGCAGGTGCCAGCGCAATCGCTGCTGGCAGCGGCGCCGCTCCGCGACCAGGTCGTCGCGGTGGTCAACGAGCAGCTTCAACTCCCGCAGCGTCTCCTCGCCGGCGCGTGGCCGGTCGAGGTCCGGTTCCTGCAGCGCGGCTCGCGCGACTGCGAGCGCGTCGATCGCGTCCGACTTGCCGCGGCTGCGGCCACGGCGGCGCTGCGGCGCTGTTCAGCGAGTGCTTATGTACGTCCAGGCCAACAACGATCATGGTGATCGCCTCCTACCGTTGGGGGCGACCGGCGAGCGGACAGACCTCACTCGAGGCGAAAGCCACGCTCCTATCAGGTCACGCTCGGCGGTCCAATTACCGCGACAAGATGGGCGTTGGGACTCCTGCCACGCCGGTGGGTGAGAGAGCGGCGTCGTGCAGGCGTTTCATTCTCGGGAAGGCGGCGGCGACACAACGCTGGCAAGTCAGCCCTCGGGCGACGTTCAGGAATCGAGTCAGCCGCCGCCAACCCGAGTCTCTGCTCCACGGCAGACGACACCCACCGACGATGACAGTGAGTTCAGGAATGTCACCCGACGGCCTGGGCGATTGTGTCGCGGCGGTCTGCCTGACACTTGTTGCCTATCCAGACCGAGAGGCGTAGTCTCGCGCCCAGGTGCCCTAGCCAAAGGAGGTCCCCATGACCACCACCAGCCTGCTCCCTGACGTCGGGATCGAGCTTCGG
>Ga0184612_10000506_pt1 | contig 18267 bp, 14 predicted proteins | sample PLM3_60_coex_FD_133163 | JGI IMG/M metagenome (GOLD analysis project Ga0184612, IMG submission 133163) | Groundwater sediment microbial communities from an aquifer in East River, Colorado, USA - PLM3_60_coex | ecosystem: Environmental > Terrestrial > Soil > Riparian zone | place: USA: East... | reverse complement strand
TTCCCTTCATCCTCAAGCCGTGACCGGAACGATGCCCTGCTGCCTGCACTGCCCAGCCTCGGAACGATGTGCTGCTACAAACCCCCGCTGGACAGCCCTGAACGATGTGCTGCTATGCATGAACTAGGGTCATAGGCGTTGCATGAGCGCAGGAGGCAGGGCATGAGTGTGGCCGCGCGGGTCGACGGCGACCACTTCGAGCTGCCCCCCGACGCCGTCGAGCTGCTACGCCACGTGCGTCCCGCCGACCGGCAGGGGTTCATCGAGGAGGTCACCCAAGCGCTGGCGGTCGCCGCCGAGACCAAGGACTTCCGACCGCTGCAGGACGTGCTCGAAGCCTGGACCGTGACGGTTCGCCTCCAGCGGCAACCGGGCTACGAGGCGATGATCGAGCGGCTGCAGCGCCGCGAGCGTGGCGTGCCCGTGGACCTCGACGAGCTGCGTCGTCCTCGCGGCTAGCACGCCGTGCGCTGGCGGATCGAGCAGGCTGAGGAGTTCCGGGAAGCGGTCGAGCACTACACCGACGCCGAGCGAGTGATCCTGGCGGATGCCTACCAGGCGCTGCTGCGCTACGGGCACTACCTCACCCCTCCTCTCCCCTGGTGATCCACCCGCTCCGCGACGCACGCGCCGGGGACGCCTACGCGCTGGTGCTGCCGACGGTGGTGGTCGGCTACCAAGTGCTCGGGGATGTCATCGTGGTTCAAGCAGCCGACAGCATCCGGCGCCCGTGAGGGTGCTCCGCATACTGTCCCGTAGCCAACTCCGAGAGGGTTATAGGGTCAGTCAGGCGCGAGGAGCAGCGACTACCCCATTCGTCGTGAGCTCGTGCACTGGCTTGATCGTTCGGCAAGCTCCACCTCAGCGGGCGACCCCTGACGCCGAGATCGCTGCGAAGTTGTGTTCGCCGACGACGTGAACCTCCCAGCCGCGCAGCCTGCACATGCGGAACGCCTCACGCGTAGCGGTTGCATGCAGCCAGACCCCCAGCCGCTCGGGCTGCCGCAGCGAGCCGAGGTACTGCGTCAACAACAGCCAGGTGACCTGGCTGACATCGGCCGCGTCCTCAGGGCCAAGACCATGCGCGCAAGCGACGGCCCAGACCATCCCACCGTAGCGCTCGACGAGCTGGTCCCAGGCGGCCTGCTCGCCCAGGCTGGCCCGCGCAACCAGCTCGGTTGTTGCCGCCGGCGCCGCCGCGTGGTCGCCGGCGTGGTGCGGCTGGTGGTCGGATTGGCCGACGCGGTCGAGACCTACCTCCAGAACTGCGGCTCGCTGCATCGTGCTCCCCTTGCGACCCCGAGAAGTTGTGGCATCGACAATGCACCGGTCCGGCGCCAGGCACATTGGGGAACTGCCTTAGATCCGGTTGACCAATTACCTTAGATCAAGGCCGGACGATTCACTTGGAGCAGTAAGAAGCCCTCGACTGAGCCTCAGCAGGCAGGCAAGCTGTCCCCGACAATGATGACTATCCGTACTGTCCCGATAGACCTCCACACCCCAGGCACGAGCTTCGTTGCCCGGGAGAAGGAGCTGGCACGCCTGGGTACCGCTCTTGCCGCAGCGGCCGACGGGTCCCCGAGCTCGCTGCTGATCGCCGGCGAGGCAGGAGTCGGCAAGACACGACTGGTGCATGAGTTCGCTGGCCGGGTGGGCGGGGAGACGCAGGTCCTGCTCGGTAGCTGCATCCAGCTGAGTAGCGCCAGCCTCCCCTATGGCCCGATCATTGATGCGCTACGCCCGCTGGTCCGAGAGCTAGACTCGTCCGAGCTGGACGAACTGCTCGGTGGCACTCTGGGTGACCTCACACGCCTGCTGCCCGCCGCAACGCCGCAGCCACTGCGGCGCCCGGCCCAGCCAGTCGGCGAGTTCGCGCAGACGCGGCTGTTCGAGCTGATACTCCGCTTTCTCGACCGGCTCGCTCAGCAGCGACCGGTCGTAGTGATCATTGAGGATGTCCAATGGGCGGATGCCTCGACCCTGGACCTGCTCATCTTCCTCGTCCGCATGGTGCGACAGGAGCGCCTGCTGCTCGTGACGACCTATCGCAGCGACGAACTCCACCCGCAGCATCCGGTTCGGACGACCATAGCCGAGCTCAAGCGTAGTCGGCATATGGAACATGTGGAGCTGGCGCGATTTGATCGCGCGGAGCTCACCGCGCTGCTCGGCGGCATTCTAGGCGGCCCACCCTCCTCCGATGTCGTCCAGCGAATCTTCGCCCGGTCAAACGGGAACGCGTTCCTGGCCGAGGAGCTACTCGCTGCCGAAGGCAGCCAACCCGGTCTGGAGCTTCCGCCGCGGCTTCAAGATCTGCTCCTGGCCCGAGTCTCAACGCTGGCAAAAGACACGAGGCACGTCCTCCGCGTCGCCGCCACGGTGGGACGACCAACTGAGCATCACCTGCTGGCAGCCGCCTCGCGGCTGGCTGAGGCGCGGCTGCTTACTGCAGTCCGCGAGGCGGTCGACCGTCAGCTTCTCGTCACCGAGCAGGACGCGTACGGGTTTCGACACGTGCTACTGCAGGAGGCGGTCTACGACGAGCTGCTTCCGGGGGAACGCCGCCGGCTCCATGCCGCCGTCGCCCACGCCCTTTCCGAGGATCCGCACACCGGCGCGTTCCCCCAAACCGTTGCCGAGCTGTCCCATCACTGGTATGCCGCTCGCCACTATCCCCAGGCCCTCAACGCTTCGATCGCTGCGGCCCGGGCCGCGGCCGACGTCCACGGATTTACCGAGACCCACCAGCAGTACGAGCGCGCGCTCACCCTGTGGTGTCAGGTGGCCGACGCCCACGAGCAGGCTGGTCTGGCGCTGTCTGAGTTGCAACTGGAAGCGGCCGAGGCAGCCCGCTGGGCAGGGCTGCCCGACCGTGCGGCGGCGCTGATCCAGAAGGCGCTCGCCGACATCGGTAGTCACGTTGAGCCGGCGCAGGCTGGCTTGCTACGTGCTCGGCTGGGCGAGTGCCAAAGCGAGGCAGGTGACAGCAAGGCCGCACTCGCCGCCTACGAGGAGGCATCCCGCCTGATCGCCAACGAACCCGCCTCTGCTAAGAAGGCACGAGTGCTGGCCGGCCACGGCACCGAGCTGATGCGGCAATGCCACTACTCGGCCTCCCGCACCCTCTGCGAGCAAGCCATCGCGGTGGCACGCGCCGTCGGCGCTCAAGCCGAGGAGGGTCGCGCGCTCAACACGCTGGGATGCGACCTTGCTTCGCTGGGTGACCCGGAATCGGGCATCGCAGCGTTGCGCCAAGCGCTCACTTTGAGCGAGGCGGCAGGGAACTTCGACGACATCCACCGCGTGTACCTGAACCTCAGCGTGGTCCTGGGGCTCGACGCAGGACGACCACACGAGGCGTTGCAGCTAACCCAACGAGGCCTCGAGCGAATGGGCGAGCTCGGACTCGCGCTTGCCCTGCCGAGCAGCACACTTCGCGGCGAACTAGGGTGGCAGCTGTGGGATCTCGGTCGCTGGCAGGAAGCCGAAGAGCTGGTGAGCGAGGAACTGACGCGGGAGCTACCGGCGGCGTGGGCGCTTCATCTACGGCTGCTGTCTGGCCGTCTTCATATGGCCCGGGGGCGGTTCGACCTCGCCTATGAACATGGCCAGACCGCCACCCACATGGTCGAGCAGCTGATCGACCCCTTACTGCAGAGCTTTCTCCACGCCTACCTTGCTGAGCTCGCCACGTTCCAGGGTGACTACAGCACTGCCAGATCGGCGGTGGCCAAGGCACTGCAGCACCTCGCGGACTCCGAGGAGCATGCGCTCGCAGTGCGATGGTGTCGTATCGGCCTTCGAGCCGCAGCAGACGCTACCCAGCGTGCCCAGGACCGGCGCGCCGGCCCCTCTGTGGTCGCAGACATCCACGCGACCGGCGGGTGGTTGCTCGCACACGCCCGCCTATCGCTTGCCCAGCTCGGAATGAACCTTCCTGGTGTCAAGGCCGAGGGAGCCGGCTGCGAGGCCGAGTTCGCCAGGTTGGAGCTTCGTTCGGATCCCCAAGAGTGGGCGGCTCTGGCGGCGTCCTGGGATGCGCTCTTTCGGCCCTATGAGGCGGTCTACGCTCGCTGGCGGCAGGCAGAGGCCCTGCTTGCCACCAAAGGGCCAAGGGCTGCGACCGGCGTGCTCCGGCAAGCCCATCACGGGACAGTCGGTTTGGGTGAACGACCGCTGCGCCATGAGATCGAGCGCCTCGCCCAGCGCGCACGAATCGACCTGCAGCCACCAAGCCCCGAGCCGAGGAACGCCAGTACCCGACGCGCGGGCACACAACCGGGCCTCACGCCCCGCGAGCAGGAGGTGCTTCAACACCTTGTGGAGGGCCGGACCAACCGGCAGATCGCCCGCTCCCTCTTCATTAGCGAGAAGACCGCCAGCGTCCACGTCTCCAACATCATGAGCAAGCTTGGTGCCGCCAACCGATCAGAGGCAGCCGCAATCGCCCATCGTCTGCGCCTGGTAGAGCCGAATGGTTGATCTCGACGCAGCCGCCCGGAGAGCGGGCGGTGTATCACTGGAGCACGGTGGCGCGCGCTCGATGTATGAGAACGCATAACTGAACGCCAAGAGTGCATTTGAACTTTAACTGCCCTCGGTCACTGACTGGCGCAGGAGGGTTCGCGACGTGCCGGATCTCCCCCAGCCGTGCTCGCTGGCGGCGATGAACGCGGCCATCCAAACGATGAACCTCCCTTGTGACTAGCCGGAATGTCCATGGCGACTGCGGCAGTTGTGGGTGTCGAGGCCGCCTGGGGAGGTCGAACCTGTGACCGTTGTGACGACCTCGGCGCGCGGAACGGAGATCGCCATGTACATCCCCGCCTGCCGGCCCCGGGCCGTGCGTTGGCTGCTCGCGGTGGCCGGGCTGCTCGTCTGGCAGCTCGCCGCGGCCGGTCCCGCCTCGGCCGCACCTGGCCAGCTGGACCCCAGCTTCGGCGGGGACGGCAAGGTGACCACCGACTTCAACGGCCAGGCCGGGGCCAACGCGCTCGCGCTCCAGGACGGCAAGCTGGTGGCCGCCGGGTTCGGCTGGAACGGGTCCACCGTGGACTTCGCCCTGGCCCGCTACCGTCAGGACGGCACCCTCGACCGCACGTTCGGGACCGGCGGCAGGGTCACCACCGACTTCGGCGCCGGCGCGCAGGCGGCGGCGCTGGTGGTGCAGGCCGACGGCAAGCTGGTGGCCGCCGGGACCGTGAGCAACGACACCGGTGGGGACTTCGCCCTTGCCCGCTATCGCCGCGACGGCACCCTGGACCCGACGTTCGGGACCGGCGGGAAGGTCACCATCGACTTCGCCGGCGGCGCCGATGCGGCCGCGGCGCTGGTCGTGCAGGCCGACGGCAAGCTGGTGGTCGCCGGGTCGGCGACCGTCGGCACCTTCGGGAACTTCGCCCTGGCGCGCCTCCGGCCCAACGGCACCCTGGACCCGACCTTCGGGACCGGCGGCATTGTCATCGTCGACATCGGCGGCAGCTTCGACCAGATCAACGCGCTGGTCGTCCAGGACGACAGGGTGGCGGCGGCCGGCTTCACCTTCGCCGACGACTTCGCCAGCGGCAACTTCGCCCTGGCGCGCTTCCGGCCCAACGGCACCCTGGACCCGACCTTCGGAAGCGGCGGCAAGGTTCTCACCGACGTCGCCGGCGACTTCGACGAGGCCGACGCGCTGGTCCTGCAGGACGGCAAGCTGATCGCCGGAGGGACCTCGTTCATCGGCGCCAACAGCGACTTCGCCCTGGCCCGCTACCGGCCCGACGGCACCCTCGACCCCACCTTCGGGACCGGCGGTACCGTCACGACCGACATCGTCGACGTCTTCGGCAGCGCCGACCAGATCAACGCGTTGGTCGTGCGGGACGGCAGGCTGGTGGCGGCCGGGTCCGCCTTCACCGGTGCCGGCTCCGACTCCGACTTCGACTTCGCCCTGGCCCGCTACCGGCTCGACGGCACCCTGGATCCGACGTTCGGGGCGGGCGGGAAGGTCACCACCGACTTCAGCCGCGGCGAGGATCGTGCCGAGGGGCTGGTCGCGCAGGGTGACCGGCTGGTGGCCGCCGGCTCCACGATCGGCGCGTCGGCGGGCCAGCGGTTCGCCCTCGCCCGCTACCGCTGAGGGCAAAGCCGCTACAACGGCGGGCGTGCGCCAGGGGTGTACGCCCGCCGCCCACGCCTGCACCGCGGGGAGCAGGCCAACAGCCTCCACCCATCCGACCCTGCGCTGTACCCACGCGGTCGACATTGGCGAACGGACCTCCTCGGGGTAATGCAGACTCGCCTTGATGGGCCCTGTCGCCTGTATTCTGGACACGACCGTGCACGGACGCTCTGAGGCCTAGTTGGCGGGAACCGTCTGGCCGTACAGGTTCCTGCTGACCGTGTAGGCGTGCTTCTCGAGCTTCAGCGCCTCCGCGTGGGCCTCCGCCAAGGCTGGTGGGCTGAGCCGCGACACCTTGACCAACACCAGCGCTTCTGCTTCGGGGTCTGCCACGGCGCCGACCCGTACGTTGCCGACCCCGGGCGCGTAGTACTTGAGCTGATGGGCGTCGCCCGGCTCGAGCGGGTTCCATTCGTCGATCAGCAGCACGTTGTCGTAGCACTTGACGGGGACGCAGGTCTTGATGCCGGCCTTGGAGACCTTCGCCCGGTCCTGGAACTCGATCCTGGGCGCGAACCCCTGGAGGTAGCTGGACGTCCCCACCCTCGGGTTGGTCCGCATCAGCACACCCGGCTTGGCGCCTTCCAGGCCGGCGATCCAGGTGCTCTCCGCCGTCTTGAACCTGCCGTCCTCGTACTCCTCGGGGTACTCGCCGAGGAGCCAGACGTTCCCGTCGTCGTCCTGCGCCTGGAAGGCGAGCTCCGCCTCCTCCAGCTGGCCTTCGTTGATGTCGCGGTCCCAGATGACGATGGTGCGCACGCCGTCGATCACCTTGGTCAGGTCGGTGACGGTGAACACGACGCGGTGCGGCAGGCGCCCTTGGCCCCTGTTGGCGCGCCCTTCCAGGATGTATTGCGTCCCAGGGGTGAGCGGGTACCACGGGTTGTCGACCTTGGCCGAGGCGGGGAAGTTGCCGCGGTCGAAGTCCTTCTCGGTGACGTCCTTCGCGACCTTGGCCGTCGCGGACGACACCGCTTGCCGCCCCCGCGCGTTGCCGGCGGTGCCGCCCGAGCCACACGCACCGAGCAGCAGCGGCAGCGCCACGGCCACGGCCACGGCCACGAGTCGGTTGCACATGCTGCCTTCCCGGTTCCTCAGAGCGTGCGAGGGAGGCCGTCGGCGCTGCGGCGGGACAGCGAGCCCCGGCGCCTGCCGAATCGCAGGTACAGCGAGGGCACGACGAACAGGTTGAGCAGCGTCGAGGTGAACAGGCCACCGAGGATGACCACGGCCAGGGGGTGCTCGATCTCGTGACCGGGGATCTCGCCGGCGATGACCAGCGGCACCACCGCCAGCCCGGTTGCCAGCGCGGTCATCAGGATCGGTGAGAGCCGCTCGCGCGCTCCGCGCAGGGCCAGCGCGGGGCCGAAGGTCTCGCCTTCGTACCGCTCGAGGTGCTGGTAGTGGTTGATCAGCAGGATGCCGTTGCGCGCGGCGATCCCCATCACCGTGAAGAACCCCACCAGCGAGCCGAGCGAGATGACGCCGCCGCCGATCCAGGCCGCCAGCACCCCGCCCACCAGGGCCATCGGCAAGGTGAACAGGCTGAACGCCGCCAGACGGAAGCTCCCGAAGGATGCCTGCAGCAGCAGGAAGATCCCGATCGCGGCGCCGATGGCGAAGACCAGCAGGCGGCCCTGGGCGGCCTGCCGCTCCTGGTACTCGCCGAGCACCTGCGCGTCGTAGCCGCGTGGAAACTGGACATCCTTGAGCCGGCGCTCGACCTCGCGCGCCACGGAGCCGAGGTCGCGCCCGCGCACGTTGGCGCCCACGTCGATGCGGCGGGAGTTGTTGTCACGTTCGACGACGTTCGGCGTTGGCCTGACGCTCACCTGCGCCACGTCGCCCAGGCGCACGTGGCCGCCGCCGGGCGTGTCGATCAGAAGGTCGCGGACGTCGGTCACGTTCTGGCGCGTCTTCGGCGTGCTCCACACCTGCACGTCGTAGGCCTTGCCGGCCCGGAAGATGTCGGCGACCTCCTCGCCCGCCACCAGCGTCGCGGCCGCCCGGCGGACGTCGCCCGGCTTGATCCCATGACGCTTGGCCGCGGCGAGGTCCACCTGGACATCCATCTGCGGCACGTCGACCTCGAAGTCCGCATGGTGCTCGACGATCCCGGGGATCCTCCCGAGGACGTCCTCCACCTCGGCGGCCTTGTCGCGGAGCACCTCCAGGTCCGGGCCGTAGATGCGCACGACGATGGCCTCGCTCGTTCCCGTCAGCACCTCCTTGATACGCTCGTTGAGGTAGGTCTGCACGTCGGTGTAGACCCCGGGGTACCCGGCGACGGCCTCCTGGAGGGTGGCGACCGTCTTGTCGTAGTCGGCCTTGGGGTCGACGCTGATCCAGTTCTCACCGAAGTTGACGCCGGCGATCTCCTCCCCGAGGAACGCCTGCCCGATATGGGACCCGAAGTTGCGGATTCCCGGTATGGACCGGAGCTCGCGGCTGCCCTGGATGACGATCCGCTGCTCCTCCGGATGCGACGTGCCCGGGTAGGTGATCCAGTGCATCAGGAAGTCCCGCTCCTTGAACTGCGGGAACAGCGACTCCCCGAGGAACGGCACCACGGCGACGCCGGCCACGAGGAACACGGCGACGGTCGCGTAGGCCCAGCGCGGCCGCTGGATGACCCGTGCGAGACCCGTGGTGTAGACACGCTGCAGCCAGCGGACCAGCGGGGCCTCACGGCGCCCCAGGGGCGCCTTGTGGAGCAGCAGCAGCGCCAGCGCCGGCGTGACCGTCAGCGCCACCAACAGGGACGCCAGCACCGCCAGCGCGTACGAGAAGGCCAGCGGCCGGAAGAACGAGCCGGTCAGGCCCTCCAGGAAGTACACCGGCACCGCGGCCACCACGATGATCAGCGTCGCGTAGATGATCGGCCCCCGCACCTCGAGCGATGCCTCCAGGACGATGGCCGCGGTGGACTTGCCGGTCCCCTCCCGCCGGTTCTGGCGGAGGCGCCGCAGGATGTTCTCGATGTCGATGATGGCGTCGTCCACGACCACACCGACGGCGATCACCAACCCCGCCAGGATCATGGTGTTGATCGTGGCGCCACGCACGTAGAGCACGAACCCGGCCGCCACCAGCGACAGCGGGATCGCCACGAGGCTGATCAGGGCGCTGCGCCACTCGAACAGGAAGGCGCCGAGCACCAGGATCACGAACAGGCAGCCGAGGAGCAGCGCCACGGTGAGGTTGTGGAGCGCCGTCTCGATGAAGCTCGCCGGCCGGAAGATGGTGGGGTCCATGTCGATGCCGGTGAGGCCGGGCTTGAGCTCGTCGAGCGCCTGCTCCACCCCACGGGTCACGTCCAGGGTGTTGGCCCACGGCAGCTTCTCGACGATGAGCATGAGGCCGGGGCCGTCGTTGATGACCGCGTCCCCTGCCAGCGCCTGGTGGTCCTCCACCACCTGGGCCACGTCCCCCAGGTGCAGCGGCTTGGCGTCTCCCCGTCCCTCGATGGCCACCTTGGCCAGGTCCTTCGGCGTCGTGATGGGCAGGACGTGCCGGACGCCGATCCGCTGGTTGGGGGTGTCGATGAACCCGCCGGTGCCGACCACCGATCCGTTCGAGAACTTCAGAAGGCCCACATCCAGGGCGTCCGCGGTGGTCTCCATGACCTGTTCCAGCGAGACGTTGTGGGCCTTCATCCGTTCGGGTTGGACCTGCACCTGCAGCATCTGCAGGCGCTCGCCCCAGATCGGCACGTTCGCCACGCCGGGGACCCGCAGCAGGCGAGCCCTGATCGTCCAGTAGGAGATCGTCGACATCTCGATCAGGGACCGGCTCTTCGACGAGAGCCCGATCTTCATGACCCGGCTCGTCGCCGACAGGGGCTGGAGCATGACCGGCGGCGCGGCCCAGGTCGGCAACGTGGGCAGCACCGTCGCCATCCGTTCCTGCACCAGCTGCCGTGCGTGCAGCAGGTTGGTCCCCAGCTTGAAGATCAGCTCGATCGACGAGAGCTGGGGCACCGACGAGGAGCGCATCACGTCGAGCCCGGGCATCCCGTTCAACGCGTCCTCCAGCGGCACGGTGACGAGCTGCTCCACGTCGGCCGCGGAGAGCCCGAGGCAGGCGGTCTGGATCTGGACACGTGGCGGCGCGAACTCCGGGAACACGTCCACCGGGATGCTGCGAAGCTGCACGATGCCGAAGAACATCAGCCCCGCCGCCAGCGCGACGACGATGAAGCGGAGCCGCAGGCTCGACCCAACGATCCAACGCATCATGGCTACTCGCCGACCCCGAGCTCGGCACCGAGGAGCTCGGCCGCGCCGACCGTCACGACCGTCGTGCCGGCGGGCGGCCCGTCCAGGAGCACCACGCTGGCCCCGTCGATGTAGTCGATGTCGATCTGCTGTCGCAGGAAGGTCAGGGGCTCCGGGCTCGTGAACGTCCAGGTGTCGCCGTTCTCGTCGTAGAGCACGGCCGCGTGGGAGACGACCTTGCGCGTGGTGGCGGGCCCGCCGCCGTTGCCCGCACGCGCGATCTCCGAGAGGCGGATGTGGTCGGTCTGGATGCCGAGCCGTTCGGCCGCGCGCTGGGACAGGATCACCTTGCTGAGCTCCGTCCCCTCGACCGGCTCGAGCCTGACGGCGTCGCCCGAGACCTCACCCTCTCCCGCTCCCTCCGTGCCCGAGCACGCCGCCACCCCCACGCTCAGCGCGGCGACGAGCAGCAGTGCCGCGGCCCTCCATCGACTGCCGTGTTGCATCAGGCTTCCCCCTCAGGCCGGGCTGAGGCTCAGCTCCGCCTCGGACGTGTCAGGTTGCGAGCGCGGTGCGAACCGCAGGTACAGGAAGGGCACGATCAACAGACCGACCAGCGTCGAGGTGACCAGCCCGCTCAGGATGACCACGGCGAGCGGGCGCACGACCTCGAGCCCGGGTATGTTGCCGAGGAGCACCAACGGGAGCAGCGGCAACCCGACCGTCAACGCGCTCAGCGCGATCGGCGCGAACCGTTCCCGCGCCCCTCGGAGGACGAGCTCCACCTCGGATTCCTCGGGTTCCTCCTGTTCGAGGCGCTGGTAGTGGCTGACGAGCAGGATGCCGTTGCGCACCGCGATCCCGAGCAGCGTGAAGAGCCCGGCGAACGAACCGAGCGCGGTGACCTCGCCACCGCTGAAGGCGAACGCGCCGGCCACCCCGCCGACCAGGGCCAGCGGCAGCGTCAGGAAGACAAGGGACGCCAGACGCCAGCTCCCGAACGCCGCCTGCAGCAGCAGCAGGATCCCGATCGCCGCGGCGACCGCGACGCTCAGCACCCGCTGCCGGTTCTGCCGCTGCTCCGCGTACCGCCCGAGCACCGCCGCGTGGTGCTCCAGTGGGAACTGGATGCTCCTCAGCCGCTGCTGGACTTCGTTGGTCACCGCGCCGAGCGAACGCGCGCGCACATCCGCGGTGACGTCGATGTACCGCGAGACGTCGTCGTGCCTGATGACGGTCGGGGTAGGCACCACGCGAACGGCGGCCACGTCCCCGAGGCGCACCTTGCCGCCGTCGGGCGTGTCGATCAGCAGGTCCGCGATGTTGCTCAGGCTGTGGCGCGTCGCGGGTGTGCTCCACACCGTCACGTCGAAGACCTTCTGCTCCTCGAAGATGTTGCCGACCGTCACCCCGGAGAGCTGCACGGCCGCCGCCCGGCGGACGTCGCCCGGCTTGATCCCCAGCTTCTGGGCCGCGGCGAGGTCGACCTCGACCTCCACGGTCGGCTCCTGCGCCTGGACGTTCACGTGCGGCGAGACGACGCCCTCGATCCCCCCGATGGCGCGCTGCACCTCGTCCGCCTTGCTGCGGAGCACCTGCAGGTCCTCGCCGAAGATGCGCACGACGAGGGGGTCGTTCGCACCGGTCTGCACCTGCCTGATCCGCTCCTCCGGATAGGTCGCCAGGTTGTGGGTGATGCCGGGATAGCCGCCGACGACCTGCCGGATGGCGGCCACCGTCCGGTCGTAGTCGGCCGTGGCGGCGATGCTGACCCACAGCTCCGCGGAGTTGACGTTGACCACCTGGTCGGAGGTGATCGCCCGCCCGACATGGGCGCCGACGTCGCGGACACCCGGGACGGACCGCAGCTCCTTGGTGGCCAGCGCGGTGATCCGGTCCATCTCCGGCTGGGACATGCCTGGCGCGCTCTCCCACTGGACCAGCAGGTCCCGGTCACGCAGCGACGGGAGCATCGGGCGCCCGCCGATCCCCGGCAGCACGGCGAGGCCGGCCAGCGCGACGACGGCGACGGCGACGTAGGCGAGGCCCGGCCGGTGCAGGAGCCGGGTGAGCGCGGCGGTGTGGCCACGCTCCAGCCAGCGGGCCAGTGGGGGCTGCCGGCGCGGTTTCGCCGGTGCCGGCTTGGAGGTGGACAGCAGCAACGCCAGGCCAGGCGTGACGAGCAGCGCGACCACCATCGACGCGAGCACCGCCACCAGGTAGGAGACCGCGAGCGGCCGGACGAACGAGCCGGTCACGCCCTGCAGGAAGAAGACCGGCACCGCGGCGACCCCGATGATCAGCGTGGCGTACAGGAGCGGACCGCGTACCTCCACGGAGGCGTCGACGATCGAGGCCAGCGTCGACGCCTCGCCGGTCCCGCCGCTCGCCTGCTGGCCCTGGGTGTGGGCCTGGCGGCGCTGCCGCAACCGCCGCTTGATGTTGTCGACGTCGACGATCGCGTCGTCGACGACGACGCCGAGCGCGATCACCAGCCCCGCCAGGACCATCGTGTTGAAGGTCGCCCCGCGCAGGTACAGCACGAGCGTGGCCACCAGCAGCGACAGCGTGATCGCCAGCAGGCTGATCAGCGCGACGCGCCAGTCGAACAGGAAGGCGCCGAGCAGCACGACCAGGACGAGCAGGGCCAGGACCAGCGCCAGACCGAGGTTGCGGGTCGCCGTCTCGATGAAGCTCACCGGCCGGAAGAGGCTGGCGTCGATCGTGATGCCGGAGAGCCCGGGCCGCATCTCGTCCAGCGCCGCCTCGACCCCCCGGGTCACCTCAGCGGTGTTGGTCCCGGGGAGCTTCTCGATCACGAACATGAGGCTCGGGCCGTCGTTGACGACCGCGTCGCCGATGAGCGGCTGGTGGTCCTCGACCACCTGGCCCACGTCGCCGAGGCGCAGCGCCTTGGCGCCGGTGTCCTCGATCCCCACCTGGGACAGGTCCTTGGCCGTGGTGATGGGCAGGATGTGCTGGATCCCGAGCCGCTGGTTGGGGGTGTCGATGAACCCGGCGGTGCCGGGCGTCGAGGCCTCCACGAAGCTGAGCGGTGACACCCACAGCGCGTTCCCGGTGCTCTGGATCACCTGGTCGAGCGTGACGCCGAGCCGCCGCAGCTTCTCGGGGTCCACCTGCACCTGGAGCTGCCGCTCCCGCTGCCCCCAGATGGCGACGTTGGCGACGCCGGGCACGGCCATCAGGCGGGGCCTGATCTTCCAGCGTGCGAGCACCGACATGTCGATCAGGGACAGGTCGCTGGAGGAGAGCCCGACCATCATGACGCGGCCGGTCGACGACAGCGGCTGGAGCATGATCGGCGCCTTCGACACGTTGGGGATCCCGCCGGGCGCCTGGATCAGCCGCTCCTGCACCAGCTGCCGCGCGGCCAGCACGTCGGTCCCCGGCTGGAAGATCAGCTCGATCCGCGACAACCCGGGGAGCGACTGTGAGCGGATCTGGTCGAGGAACGCGATGCCGTTGAGCAGGTCCTGCTCCAGCGGGACGGTGACGAGCTGCTCGACCTCTTGTGCGGACAGCCCCAGCGCTTCGGTCTGGATGTCCACCAGCGGCGGCGTGAACTCGGGAAGCACGTCCACCGGCATGTGCCGAAGCTGCGTGACGCCAAGCAGGACCATCCCCACGGCGACGGGGACGATCAGGAATCGGAGCTTCAGGCTCGACCCGACAATCGAACGCAGCATTGCTGGAGACCTCCCTGGGCGGTGGCTGGCGCAGCACCGCACCCCCGGACGTGCTGGACCTCGGGTCCAACGCGTGATGCTGGGCCACGCCCGCGCGGCACGCTCCCCCATCGCGGTCCCCCCGCGCCCCCTGAGAAGGCTTCGGGCGTGAGCAGCACCAGGCTAGGCGGGGCGAGGTTGCTTGTCTTCCTCCCGGAGAAGCGACTTGCGCACCTCTTCCAAGCGGAGGCCGACCTACCAACGGAGGATGGTCGCCTCGTCCCGAAGGAGGAGCGCGATCCGTCGAGAGGAGGCTCCGCCTCATCCTGGTCTCATGAAGCTCTAGTCCAAGCCGGGCCGGCGAAGTAAGCTCAGCATGTGGGGGTGGAGGCAGGAACTCTGTATCGCCGGTCCCGTGCAGTGAACCCTGCGGTGGTCGACGGTCTGCTGGCCGTGCTCGTAACCGGTCTTGCTCTGGCCAGCCTCGTCGGCCGAGCGTCCCAGGTGCGCCTGACGCCGGTGGGGCATGTCGGCTTCCGGACCGCCGACGCGGTCGGGGTGGCGTTGCTGTTGCTTGGAACGCTACCGATCGCGTGGCGGCGGCATGCCCCGCTGCTCGTGCTCGGGGTCAGCGGCGCGGCCTTCTTCCTCTACGAGGAGCTCGGGTACGCTCCGCCGCCGCTGCCGTTCGCTCCGCTCATCGCGCTGTACACGGTGGCGGTCAGCTCCGCGGCCTTGACCGCGGCGGGCGCCACCGGTGCGATGGCGATCGGTGTCGCCGCGGCCGCCGTCACCCACCGCGGCCCCCTCACCCACGACCAGTTCCTGGCCTACCTGCTGTCCACGGTCGCGGCCGGCGTGCTGGGCTACGGCGTGCAGCTTCGTTCCCGGGTGGCATCGCTGGAACAGCAGGCGGTGCAGCTGGCGCGCGAGCAGGCCGACAGGACCGAGCTGGCCGTGGAGCAGGAGCAGGCGCGCATCGCCCGCGAGTTGCACGACATCGTCGCCCACAACATCAGCGTGATCGTTGCCCTGGCCGGCGCTGCGCGGCGAGTGGCCGATGCCGAGCTCGAGCACGCGCGGCAGGCGCTCAGCGCGATCGAGCTCACCGGGCGCGAGGCCCTGACCGAGATGCGCCGGCTCCTTGGTGTACTGCGGACCGACCGGGGCGAGACCGAACGAGCCCCACAACCGGGACTGGACCGGCTCCCGTTCCTGCTTGCACAGGTCGAGCAGGCGGGATTGCCAGTCCAGCTCACCATCCACGGCATCCCGCGGCCGCTGCCGGCTGGGATCGAGCTGAGCGCCTACCGCATCGTCCAGGAGGCACTCACCAACACCCTCAAGCACGCCGGCACGACCCGGGCCACGGTCGTGCTCGGCTATCACAACGGGTATCTCGAGCTGCAGATCCGCGACGACGGTCACAGCGCCACCGGCGAGCTCGTTCCCGGGCAGGGGCTGGTCGGTATGCAGCAGCGAGCCGCGCTGCTCGGCGGGGAGCTCGCGGTGGGACCAGGACCCGAGGGGGGGGTTCAGGTGACGGCAAAGCTCCCGGCGGACGGTCATCGGCCATGAGCATCACCGTGCTGATCGCCGACGACCAGCCGCTCATGCGCACCGCGCTGCGCATGACCCTGGCGGGCGAGCCCGACATCGAGGTGGTCGGCGAGGCGGCCGACGGCGTGGAAGCGGTCGAGCTGGCAGAGCGCCTGCGGCCCGACGTGGCCGTCATGGACATTCGCATGCCCAATCTGGATGGCGTGGCGGCAACGCGGCGCCTGACGAGTCCCGGCGATGGCAAGCCGGTGAAGGTGCTGGCGATCACCACCTTCGATCTCGACGAGTACGTCGTCGAGGCCCTGCGAGCCGGCGCCAGCGGCTTCCTCCTCAAGGACGCCACGCCCGAGGAGCTCGTGCACGCCGTTCGGGTAATCGGGGCCGGCAACGCGTTGCTTGCACCCAGGGTCACCAAGCGGCTGCTGGACCAGTACGCCCGCCGCCTGCCACCAGCGACCCCCCAGAGTGTGGACATGCTCGACAAGCTCACCAACCGGGAGCTCGCCGTGCTGAACCTGCTCGCGCGCGGCCATTCCAACGCCGAGGTCGGCCAGGCGCTGCACCTTGCCGAGACCACCGTCAAGACCCACGTCGCCCACCTTCTCGCCAAGCTCGGCCTCGCCGACCGCGTGCACATCGTCGTCTTCGCTTACGAGAGCGGTCTGGTGAAGCCGGGAACGATCTAGCGACTCGACGCTCGCGGTTTCTCGAGGGCTCCGGGGCGAACGCGTATACCAAGCGGCGCGCCGCGGCTTCCTGCAGCTCCGCGACCCCGACGGGAAGGTCCCATTCGCGCTCTTCCGGTCGGATCGGCTGCTGACCGGGGCCGACTTCGACCTGGAGTCCGTGCGACGGGCCAGGGACGGCAGCTTCTGGTTCGGTGAGGAGTTCGGCCCCTTCCTACTCCACACCGACGCCACCGGCAAGGTGCTAGAGGCGCCGGTACCGCTGCCGGGCGTCCAGTCGCCGCAGAACCCCTACCTCCCGGATCCGGACGCCTGGACGCTCCGGGCCAGCCGTCAGCCGCCTTGCCCTTCTCCGGCACTACATACCGCACAGCCGTTCGAGAGCGCATTACTTGACGTTGTGGCCGCCGTGCTACCACTCGCCGCCTGTCGTTGCCCTGGGGATGAGGAGAGGTCCCAGAATCCGGTGCTCCCTGCCCCTCAACCCTGCTCTGCGGCCCTGGCGAAGGCGCTGGCCAGCTCGGTCCGCGAGCGGAAGCCGCGCTTGCGGACACGCTGGCCAGGTGGTGCTCGACGGTCTTTGGGCTGAGGAACAGGGCGGCGGTGACCTCGCGGTTGGAAAGCCCGCGGGCCACCAGCAGGGCCACGCGGGTCTCCTGGGAGGTCAACGGCTTGGAGGTCAACGGCTTGGAGGCCAGCGGCCGGCGGGGCCGGGCGGTCGCCCCGGTGGCAGTCAGCTCGTCGGCGGCGCGGCGCGCCCAGGCGGTCAGGTCGATGGACCCGAAGGCGTCCAGGGCGGCCGAGGCGGCCTCGAACCCCCGGCGGGTCCGGTCCTCCTCGGCGACCGCGACCGGCTCGCCGGCTAGGGTGTCGTCGGGGCGGGGTGGTGGCGGACATTGACCAAGCCCCTGGAGAAAATCGGGGAGAACTTCGCTGGGCGGCGGCGTGGGTGTACGGCGCGCCGGTCTACCCGGCCCGCCGGTGTGCCCCGCCCGCGAAAGGAGGACCGCTGACGAGCCCGCCGCTCGGAGGGGAAGGCGCCGGTGCCGGTGCCGGTGGCTAGTCGCCGTACCAGTGTGGGGGCCGGTACGGCAAGCCGCGTCGTCGCCCGGTGGCGAGCAGCATGCCCCCGGCGCCCACGAGGCCGATGCCCAGGAGCACCTTCGGCAGGATCGGAGGGCCGCCCGAGGTGGGGAGCACCCCAACCGTGAGCCTGACCCTCCCGATCCTCCGGCCTTTCCGGCCCGTGCAGCGGACGCCCACCCAGTGGCTCCTGATGCCGGCGTCGGGCTGCACCACCCGCTTGAAGGTGAACTCGCGATCGTGCACCTGCTTCCGCTGCGGTTTCAGCATCCTGGTAGATCCTTCAGGGACCGAGTAGATGTACACCAGCGGGCACAAGGCCCTGCCCCTGACCGTCACGATGTCGTCCCGGTATCGCGTCTTCCTGCTCACCGTCACCTTCTCCCTGGCCTCGACCGCGGACGCGGTCAGAAGAAGACTGACGGCCACCGCCACCAGCGTCACCAGCATCTTCCGCACTGGACACCTCCCTCGCTCTCCACGTTCGGACGTGGGGTTGGACGGCCTACCTGCAGATCGCTCGCCTGCGGACTCCGGGAGCGAATCGCTCCCACTCGGCATCGGTGAGGTCTCGGCCCGCGAGCGCGCAGAGCCTGCCCTGCCACGACGCGGGATCCAGGTCGTGGACGACGACGTCCTGACCGGCCGTGGCCAGTCGCTGGCCGTCGGGACTGAAGGCGATGCCGATCCCGTAGGTCAGCAGACCCGTGGTCACGCCCGCGGCGACGTCGGAGACGACGATGCGATTCTCGGAGCCCCGAAGCGTGGCCAGCATCGTCCCGTCCGGGCTGAACTGGACGTTCTCACCGGGAAGGAACAGCTTGGGGATGCCGGCTTGGTCGGCGTCCCAGACCATCGCCACGCCGTCG
>Ga0184612_10000504_pt1 | contig 18279 bp, 22 predicted proteins | sample PLM3_60_coex_FD_133163 | JGI IMG/M metagenome (GOLD analysis project Ga0184612, IMG submission 133163) | Groundwater sediment microbial communities from an aquifer in East River, Colorado, USA - PLM3_60_coex | ecosystem: Environmental > Terrestrial > Soil > Riparian zone | place: USA: East... | reverse complement strand
GAACCTCGTGGTCGCCTTCTTGCCGGTCTTCTTCAGGACGACGCTGTAGCTGCCGCTCGCATTCGTCCGCGCGCGGAACCGATTCCGGCCATTTACCAGCAGGCTGACCTGCGCACCTGCGACGGCGGCGCCTGCCTGCGTGACCTTTCCGCTGAACCTGACGGTGCGCTTTGCCTTCGTGACCTTCGACGTGATCGTCACGACACCGGTGCCGACTACCGCACGGGTCTCGACCGTGCCGGCGACGTCCGGTGCACCCACGGAAGCGAGATACGGCGTGGTGATCGCCTTCCAGACGGTCTGCCCGGCCGGCACCGTGAAGATGTTGTTCACGGTGAAGGTGGCGTCGAGGAGCCGGGCTCCGTTCGGCGAGCGCCCCGGTGTCCCCTGCGGGACATCGTCAGGCGCGAGGCAGACGACGAGCTTGAACGCGCCGAGCGCCGTTTCGCCTCCCGCGGTCGCATCGACGTGCACCGGCAGCTGAATGCGCTGACCCGCAACCTGAAGGTCGAGGATCCAGACGGCCAGATGCGTACCGGTTGCGCAGCCCGGCGCATTGGTGCTAGGCGGCGCGACCAAGACGTCGCCCGTGAGCGGCAGCGCGATACCTAGGTCGCGTGCGAATACGTTGCCGGTCGTGGTACCGATCTTGGTCCCGGGTGCCTGCGAAGCGTTGATCGTGTATCCGGACGGGACGTAGATCGAGATCTTCGCCGGCTGCCGATCGGACTGAGCCTGCGACGCCTTGATCGTGAGCGCAGTCGCACTCTGGGTCACGCTCAGCTTCTGCGTCGCCAGCGCGTTCCCCGCGAGCGCCAGCGCCGCGGTGCTCGCAAGAGCGAGCACGGCCAGCTTGAGGATTGTCTTCATACCCCTTCCCTTCCTACTTCGAAATAAGAAAGACCCGAAGCCCTTAGACGGCCATTTCCCACAGTTGTTGACACTAACCCTGGGCAGTCACGAGGTTCCCGAAGAACTGCCAGTGGGTGCCCCTGTAGCGGGCGAGCTTCACCCGGTCCATCGGGTAGTAGTCGTTCGGCGAGGTCTTGATGCGTACACCCGGCAGGAGGAACGGATTCGTCTCGTTCAGGTGGGTCGCGGCCTGCAGCACGCTCGCCCGGCTGAGGTTCCGGCCGGCCCTCTTCAGCGTGTCCACCATCGTGTACGCGACCGCCATCCCGTAGTAGTTGAAGACGTCGTCAGCCTTGGCGCTCGGCAGGAAGCGCTTGAGAACGGACTTGTAAAGCCGGACCGTCTTGTCTTTCGCCCACTCCGCCGACGTCGGATCCTTGACGAAGGCGATGGAGATCGAGCCTTCGACGTGTTTCTTGCTGGAGTTGGAGCGGGCGATCCTCATGATGTCCGGCGAGATCGACACCGACGTGACGTACACCTGCGGGTGCCAGCCGAGCCGGAACGCAGCGACGTAGCCGAAGATGGCGAACTGCGGGGTCGCGAACAGCATCAGCGTGTCGGCTTTCGAGCTCTTGAGCCGGGCGATCTGGGAGTCGATGCTTGGGTCGGTCACCTCGTACGCCGCTGTCGCAACGACCTTGGCCTTCCCGCGCAGCCCACGGCGCAAGCCGTTCAGCATGTCCTTGCCGAAGTCGGAGTTCTCGTAGAGAACGGCGATCTTCGACCTTGGGCGGTTCGCCGCGATGTGGCGGCCGTAGATCGCGCCCTCGCCCGAGAAGCTCGGTAAGTACCCGAGCGACCAGGGGTACGTCTTGCGCTCGGTCGCGAGCTTGGAGACGCCGCTGCCGATGAACAGGTGGGGGACCTTGCGGTCGTTCAGGTAAGAGCGGATCGCGAGCGCGTGCTCTGTGCCGACGCTGTTGAAGATCGCAAGGACGTTGTCCTGTTCTACGAGCTGCCGCGTCAGCAGGATCGTCTTCGATACCTGGAACTCGTCGTCGAGGTACTTGTAGTTGATCTTCCGGCCGAAGACGCCCCCGCGCGAGTTGACGTACTTGAAGTACGCCTCGGCGCCGCGCCCAACGGAGCCGTAGGCGGCCGCGGGGCCGCTGATCGGAATCGTGCCGCCGATCGTGATCGAGCTCGAGGTCACTCCGGGTGTCGCGGCCGGAGCACCGAGCGCGAGCGCCGCGGCGGCCGCGGCAAAATGCGAGATCACCTAGAGATCGTCTTCTGCAGGACGGGCAGCGTCAAGGTCACCGTGCGGACCGTGAGCCGCGAGCCCTCGGGGACGAGCTTGAGGTAGAGCAGGTTCGCGACGTTCTGCACCGTGGACGAGCCGCCGAGGTAGATGCGCAGCCTCGTGCCGGAGCGGATCAGGTTCCCCGTCGAGATGAGCCGGAAGGAGGTCGTCGTGGCCTTGCGTCCGAAGGTCGTCAGCGAGCCCCCCTCGGTGAGGATCGTCTCGCGTCCGCTCGCGTCGACAGCGGTCACGACCGCTACGAGGTGCGGCCACTGCGTCGACGTTGATGCGGTGATCCGGACGACGGGCGCGCCGAACTGCTCGACGGTGCGCTTCGGGAGGCGCAGCGTGCGGACCACCCGACCACGCTCAGTCATCGCCGAGCGTCCTTTCGAGACCACGGTGATGCGCTTGACGGGAGGTGCTCCCGCGTAGCTAACCGGTTTGGAGTTCCACGGATCAGGTGCGACCTGAACCGGCTTCTCGGTGTCGACCCCGTTCGGCATCCCCTTCAGGAAACGGTCGTACCAGCGGGTCGACAGGTCGAGGACGTGCACGAGATCGGGCCCCGGGAAGCTCGACGGCTGGTGACCGAAGTCCCCGACGTACAGCCGCTTGGGTCCGCCGAGGCGGCGATAGGCGTCCGTCGCCTGGTCGATGTCGAACGCGAAGTCGCGCCAGCCCTGGAACAGGAAGCTCGGCACCGTCACTGCCGACATGAACTGCAGGCTCGAGCGCGTTCCGAGCACTTGCCGCACGCCGGGCAGGTTCTCGTTGCCGATCATCTGCGGCACGAACGGGCGCAGCTCAGGCTGGATTCGTTCCGTCGGGACGCTCTGCGCGAACGAGAAGATCGCGCCGGCCTTGCCGAGGTTCTGCGGGTAGAGCGCGCGGTAGAGATCACTCCACGTCTCGAAGGTCTCGAGGGCCTTGAAGGGGACCCGCGCGACCGCGGAGTTCCAGGCCGCACCGCCGCCGAGTGAGATGCCCCATGCGCCGATCTGCGTGTCGCTGATTGCCGGCAGCGCCGCGAGCCACTCGAACTCCGTGCGGATGTCCGCCACCTCCCGCGGGCCGTCGAGCGAGACGAAGCCGCCGGACGTCCCGTGTCCGCGCGCGTCTGGCACGAAGACGGCGTAGCCCTTGTCGACGTATGCCTGCGCGAGCGTGAGGAGGGAGTTGTGGCTGCCCCCGAGGCCGTGGAACATCATGATCGCGGGCCAGCCACTCGCGGGCGCATCGCCGTCCGGTAAGAGCAGTGCGGCGTCGATGCGGACGCCGTCGTCCATCGTCAGTGACATCTCCTTGGCGTGCGCGACCGCAGGGGCGGCCAGGACCACTCCGAAAACCGCGGCGACCAGGAGAAGGCGGCGCAAGAGGTGCACAGCGTAGCCCGGTTGTACGATCGAAGGGTGGATCCGCGGCCCGTAGGCGTGTTCGACTCCGGGGTGGGCGGATTGACCGTCCTCCACGAATGCCTCGTGACGATGCCGCACGAGGACTTCGTGTACCTCGGCGATCACGCACGGCTTCCATATGGCCCGCGGCCGCTTGAGGAGGTGCAGCGCTTCGCCCGGGAGATCGGCGGCTACCTCGAGCGGCAGGGCGTGAAGCTCGTCGTCAATGCGTGCAACACGGCGACGTCGGCGGCACTACCGCAACTGCAGGAGGAGCTCATCGTTCCGGTCGTCGGCGTGATCACGCCGGAAGCCCATGCCGCCGTTCAGGTGACGCGTAACCGCCGGATCGGTCTGCTCGCGACGGAAGGAACAGTCGCCGCCGGCCGCTACGCGGAGCTGGTGCACGCACTGGACGCGGGTGTCGAGCTCGTTCCGGTTGCGTGCCCGCGGCTCGTGCCGCTGATCGAAAGCGATGATCCGTTCGGCGAAGAGACGACCGAGGCGGTGCGCGAATGCGCCGCACCGTTGAAGGACGCAGGGGTCGACACCGTCATCCTCGGCTGCACGCACTACCCGCTGGTGCGGCCGATCTTCCAGCGCGTCTTCGGGCGCGACGTGACGCTCGTGTTCTCGGCGGAGGAGACCGCGCGTGAAGTCGCGGAGACGCTCGCGAGGAAGGGCTACGAGAACGCTGCGCAGCGTGAAGGCTCGTACCGGTTCCTCACCACGGGCGATCCCGCTGCCTTCCGCGAGATGGGCGCGCGCTTCCTGCAGCTCCCGATCGCCGAGGTCGAGCACGTCGAGCTTGCGGCGCTGGTCGTGGCCGCGTGAGCGCGCGCGCCGACGGCCGTCGAGCGGACGAGTTGCGCGCGCTCGAGCTGATTCCCGACTTCCTCGAGCAGCCGCACGGCTCCATTCTGTACGCGCAGGGCAAGACGAAGGTGTTGTGCACGGCCTCGATCCAGGAGGGCGTGCCACGCTGGCTGTACGGCAAAGGTCGCGGCTGGCTCACGGCGGAGTACTCGTTGCTGCCGGCTTCGACGGGCGACCGCACCGAACGCGAGGCCTCCCGCGGACGGCAGGGCGGGCGCACGATCGAGATCCAGCGCTTGATCGGCCGCTCGATCCGCTCCATCACCGACTTCGGGGCCTTGGGCGAGCGCACGCTGTGGGTGGACTGCGACGTGCTGCAGGCGGACGGGGGCACGCGCTGCGCGGCGATCACCGGCGCGTACGTCGCCGCTCGGCGCGCTCTCGACCACTTCGGGTTGTCGCGCGTGCTGACGGGCTCCGTTGCAGCAGTGTCGGTCGGGATCGTCGACGACGAGGCGCTGCTCGACCTCGACTACTCCGAAGACTCGCGGGCCGAGGTGGACATGAACGTCGTCATGACGGGGGACGGCAACCTCGTCGAGGTGCAGGCGACCGCAGAGAGGACGCCGTTCAGCCGCGCGCGCCTGGACGAGCTGGTCGAGCTCGCCGCGGGCGGGGTCGAGGAGCTCGCGGCCGTTCAAGAGGAAGCCATTGCTGCAGTTCGCGTCTAGTCTCCCGACGCTCAACTGGGACGAGTCGCTGCTGCGACTCGCACTCGCAGCGGTGCTCGGCGGGTTGATCGGAGCCGAGCGGGAGCTGCGCGAGCGCCAGGCAGGGCTCCGCACGCACCTCCTCGTTGCGGTTGGCTCGGCGCTCTTCACCATCGTCGGCGCCTACGGGTTTCACGACTTCCTCGCCTCCGGCGAGTCGGTCGTGCGTGCGGACCCGACCCGCATCGCCGCGCAGATCGTCACCGGCATCGGCTTCCTCGGGGCGGGGGCGATCATCCGCCAGGGCTTCTCGGGGCGGGGCCTCACGACCGCCGCCACGCTGTGGGTCGTTGCCGCCGTCGGTCTGGCAGCGGGGGCGGGCTACTACAGCGCCGCGGTGATCACGACGGCGCTCGTGCTCATCGCCCTCTACCCGCTGCGGATCATCGCGTTCCGGATGCTGGGTCGCTTTCGGGCGGAGGACGGCCGGCTGCTGATCGAGCTTCCGGCGGGAACCCCGCCCGGCGCCGTCATCGACGAGATCGAGCGTGCGGGCGCGAGGATCAACTCGGTCGACGTCAGCCAGGAGGGTGACCGGCGGCGCCTCGAGCTGGACGTCGTCCTGCCACGCGACACCCCGGCTCCGCGCCTGGTGGCACGAATCGCAGACGTCGAGAACGTCGCCGAGGTGCGGTGGGCGGACTAGTTGAGAAGGCGAGGCTCGCCTCGCGCAACCCCAACAAGGCACGCGAGCTCGAGCGCCTGTTGCCCGGCTGGTCGATCGCGCCGCTGGAGGCCGACGATTATCCACCCGAGCAAGGCGAGACGTATTACGCCAACGCGCGGGCAAAGGCCGAGTTCGGCCGGACGCTCGCCGAAGCGGATGCGTGGGCCATGGGCGAGGACTCGGGCATCGAAGTGGCGGGCCTCGCGGGCGGCCCCGGAGTCCGGTCGGCTCGTTGCGGCGGCGACGACCCCGTGGCCTGGCTCCTCGCCGAGCTCGCCGGACTGGAGGGCGGCGCGCGGCGGGCGCGGTACGTCAGCGAACTGGTTGCGCTCACACCCGACGGGCGCGAGATCCGCGGCAAAGGCATGCTCGAGGGCTGGATCGCCGACGAGGCGCGCGGCAGCGAAGGCTTCGGCTTCGACCCGGTGTTCGTCCCGGACGGCGAGCAGCAGACGGTCGCGGAGCTCGGCAACGAGTGGAAGGCGGAGAACTCGCACCGCGCGAACGCCGTGCGTGCATTCCGCGAGGCGCTAGGCGAGCCCGGGTAGCTCCTCGAGGAGCTCCCGCTCCTTTCGCTGCGTGCGCCACCAGTTCAGCTCGGCGCCGAACACGATCACATTCGCCATCACGTAGAGCCACACGAGCAGGATCGCTGGGGCGCCGAATGCGCGCAGAGCGGGGTTGAGGTCCGCGTACCGCTGATAGAGCGGGAGGACCTGAAACGTTGCTTCGAGCAGGATCGCGGCGAACACCGCGCCCGGAAGGACATCGCGGAGGCTCAGATCCTCGTTCGTCAGAAAGTAGTAACAGGAGACGAGGAAGGCAAAGATCCCGAGCAGCGAGACCGCGATCGAGACGATGTACGCAGTCACCGAGTTGGAGACGAATCCCGGCGCGTACTCCTTCAGCGCGGCCACGCCGAGCGAGCCGCTGAGGAGCGCGACGAACAGCGTCACGAGCGAGCCGAGCATCAGCAGTACGGCGAGCCCTTTGCCTTTCAGGAACGAGCGGTTCGGCCGTCCGTAGACGATGTTGAACGCCGACTCGAGCACGCTGAAGAGCGAGATAGACGTCCAGAGCAGGAAGGTCCCTCCGACCAGTCCGAGCGCCGCCGCGTTGTCCTGGACGGCGTGGACCAGGTCGATGATCCGGTTGATCGGGGTGCCCGGGAGGGTGTGCTTGATCTCCTTGACCAGGAACGAAGATTCGTCCGCGCGCCCGGTCAGACCCAGTAGCGACAGCGACAGGAAGACCAGCGGGACGAACGAAAGGAGGGCGAAGTAGGCGATCATCGCGCCTAGGTGCGGCCCTCGATCGCCGTAGAACTTCCGCACCAGATCCCGTCTCCGCAACCGCATCCCGCGGGAGTATCGCGTCAACGGCTGTGCCGGCTGGGCCGCCACAGCCTCCGGGGTCGGCGTCGCGAGCGAACGCCTTATGCTTTGGCCCACGATGACTGCCCAGCAGGCACTGGCCGATCTGACCGAGATCTCCTCGCAGATCCAGGCCGCGGTCGTCTTCGACGACAAGCGCAAGGTCGCCGGCTCAACGCTGGCCGATCCTGCCCGCAGCGACGAGCTGGCGCGAGCCGCGCAGGAACTCCTCGCTGCAGCCGAGTCGGTCAAGGTCGGGGACAGCAAGCTGACCCAGCTCGAGATCGCGACCGAGGAAGGCAGCGTCTTCATCGTCCGCGAGGGCACGACGTGCATCGCGGCCACCACAGGGCGGAACCCCACGGTGGGGCTCGTCTTCTACGACCTCAAGTCGACGCTGCGGAGCGCGAAGCCTGCGACCACGCGCAAGCCGGCCGCGCCGCGGAAGAAGACCGCGGCCGCGTCCTCCAAGAAGAAGACCGCAGCGAGGAAGCCAACGACCCGGAAGAAGCCCGATGCGTCGTAGCGTTGCCGCGCTCCTCGGGATCCTCGGTGGCATCCTCGCGGGTGCTGCGTTCATACGCCGCCGCGCCGTCGACAGGGAGCGAGCCGATCTCTATTACGAGGACGGCTCGATGATCTCGATCAACAACGGCTCGGCCGACGCCGAGCGGCTCTTTCCGCTGGCGCGAGAAGTCATCCGCTCTACCCGGTGACCGACGACGAGCTGAAGGTCGCCCTCCGGGAGCACGCCTATCTCGAGGGCGACTTCGTCCTGCGGTCGGGCAAGCGCTCGAAGTACTACCTCGATAAGTACCGCTTCGAGACGCGGCCGGACATCCTCGCTGCGCTCGGCGAGCGAATCGCGAGCGCGGCGGCAGAACACGAGCCGCAGGCGGTGCGGTTGGCGGGGCCGGAGCTCGGCGCGGTCGCGCTCGCCGCCGCGGCCTCGCTCGCCTCCGGCCTGCCGTTTCTGATCGTGCGGAAAGCCGCGAAGGACTACGGCACCTCGAACCGGATCGAAGGCGTGTACGAGGAAGACGAGCGCGTGTGCCTCGTCGAGGACGTCGTGACCTCGGGCGGCGCGCTGCTTGAAGCCGTCGAGGCGCTTCGCGAGGCCAGACTCACGGTCCGAACGGCCATCTGCGTGGTCGACCGCGAGGAGGGCGGCGCCGACGCCCTGGCCCGCCACGCGGTGCGCCTCAGGCCCATTTTCCGGGCGGCGGAGGTCTTGAACATGCGGAAAACACCCGCAAAACCGCATGGTTGAGCCAGTCCGGCGTGGCTGTTAGGGTCTTTGCCCGTGGTCGCAACCGTCGACAGGAGGAGTGGGACTTGACGAAACAGGAGTTCACAAACGAGGTCGCCTCGAAGGCAGGCCTCTCCAGTCGGGATGCCGCCCGGGCCGTGGACGCATTTCTCGACTCCATCACCGAGACGCTCCAGGGCGGCGGCGAAGTGGCATTTACCGGATTCGGGAAGTTCACGACGCAGCGGCGCGCGGAGCGCCAGGGCGTGAACCCCCGCAACCCGACCCAGAAGGTGACGATCCCGGCCGCAACGGTGCCGAAGTTTTCGGCGGGGAGTCAGCTCAAGGCGGCCGTCAAGGCCGGCGGGGCCGGCGCCTAGTCCGAGCCGCTCCTCCGACTGAATTGGCGAGGGCCGCGCGTAGCGCGGCCCTCGCACTTTCTAGGCTCAGTCGTCAGGCGATCGACGCAAGTACCTCAGCAAGCTTGTCGTAGCTCTCGGCGACTCCGCGCTCCATGGGGGATTCGAGAACAGCGTCGCGAATCTCCTGCGACTCATAGAGCACCGTGGTCGTGACCGTAGTCTTGCCGTTCTCCTCGACCATGACTGTCGTGTCCACGGCCTCGCCGGGATACCAGGGGTCGTCGAACGACTCGGTGGCGACGAGCCGCTCGGGCCGCACGATCTCACGATAGACACCGCCCATCCCCATTTCAGTTCCGTCGGAGCTACGCCACACGAAGCGATAGGCGCCGCCTACCTTCAGATCGACCTCGCAGACCGCCATCGACCAGCCCGCGCGGATGCCCAACCAACGCTTGAGCAGTTCGGGCTTGGTCCAGGCATCGAAGACCAGGCTGCGTGGAGCATCGAAGACGCGTGACATCGCTATCTCGCGCTCCGAGGGCGTTGTGACTTGAAGCGTTCCCGTGCTGTTCATCGCTTTCCTCTCTCTCGCTTTGTGCGTGGATGTTTCTTCTGCTTGGTCTTCATTTCCTCGAGCACTTCGTCGAGGCGCTGGAAGTTGCCCTCCCAGAACCGGCGGTAGCCGTCTAGCCATTCCGTGGCTTCTGCGAGCGGCATGGCCTCGAGGCTGCGAGGTCGTCGCTGCGCGTCGCGGCCGCGTGAAATCAGGCCGGCCCGCTCGAGCACCTTGAGATGCTTGGAGACCGCCGGCTGGCTGATCGCGAACGGCTCGGCCAGCTCCGCTACCGACGCCTGACCCGACGCGAGCCGGGCGAGAATCGCCCGCCGGGTGGGGTCCGCGAGCGCCGCGAACGTCGCGTCAAGGCGATCAGGAGTCATTTGCCCATAACCAACAGGTTGCATAACTAATCGGTAATGTAGACGAGAAGGAGCCGGCCGTCAAGGGAAGTACTCTCATCGGAGTGGCTGCTGTCGCGACGACGCACTTCGCCGACCGCCTTGCGGAAGCGGTCGAGCGGAAGCGCTCGCAGCTCGTCGTCGGGCTCGATCCCCGGCCGGACCTCCTTCCGGTCGAGCTGAAAGGCGATGCGCATCTCGGCCGCGAGCAGGCCGCCGACGCCTGCGCGCGGTTCTGCCGCGGGCTCGTGGACGCCGTCGCGCCCTACGTAGTCGGCGTGAAACCGCAGGTCGCGTTCTTCGAGGCGCTTGGCGCCGACGGGATGCGGGCGTTCGAGGACGTCTGCGCGTACTCGCGCGCCGCGGGGCTGCAGGTGATCGCGGATGTCAAGCGCGGCGACATCGGCTCGACCGCGCGCGCGTACGCGGCCGCGTACCTCGAGCCGGTGAACGGCAAGGGCCCACTCGCGGACGCGGTTACGGTGAATCCTTACCTCGGTCGTGACTCGCTCGATCCGTTCCTCGCGGCGTGCCGCCGCGACGGCGCCGGCATCTTCTGCGTGGTCAAGACGTCCAATTCCGGGGGCGCAGAGGTGCAAGACCTCGTGCTTTCCGACGGCCGGCCCGTCTGGCACCAGGTCGCGGAGCTTGTGACGGAGTGGGGCGCGGATCTCATCGGTGAGCACGGGCTCTCCGCCGTCGGCGCGGTCATCGGGGCGACGCATCCACGGGCGGTCGGTGAGGCGAGGCGCCTCTTGCCCCGCGCGATCCTCCTCCTGCCGGGCGTCGGAGCGCAGGGCGCGACGCCGGCAGATGTCGCGCGGGCGTTCACCAGCGGCCCGGCGAGCGCGCTCGTGAACGTGTCCCGGAACGTGATCTATGCGTTCCGCGTATCAGGCATGGACTGGCGTAGCGCCGCCGCTGCTGAGGCGTCCAAGTACGCCCGCGAGGTGTGGTCCGTCTCCGGTTGGTGATCAAGAGGACGTGGACCCGCGCACGCGCCGGGAGTTGACGCGCTACGGCGCGCCCGCGGCATTCCTTGTTGCCGTGACGATTGCCGTCCTCCTCGTCAGGGCCGGTCTGAGCGGCGGCGACGGCTCGACGACGACCGTCGGCGCACCGACGCCGCGCCCCGAGACGACGACCAGCCAGACCACCACGAGGCTGGTCCTGACGAGCCCCACTGCCACGACGACGACCACCGCTGCTCCGGAAGGCGAGTACTACGTGATCGAGAGCGGCGACACGCTGGGCTCCATTGCCGAGAAGCACAGCACCACCGTCGAGGAGCTCGTGCGGCTGAACCCGGGCATCGACCCCACAGCCCTCCGGGTCGGCGATCGCGTTCGGGTGAGCTAGCGCGTGAGCTAGCCTACCCCTCCGTGATCGTGCGGATCTGGGTCGCCGCTGCAGTTGCGGCGCTCGTCCTCGTGGCTTCTGCGCAGGCGGGCGCACCGCCCGTGTCGGCGCGCGCGTTCCTCGTCGAGAACCCTGCGACGGGCGAAGTCCTCGCGCAGCACGGCGCCTGGGCGCGAGTGCCGATCGCAAGTATCACGAAGCTGATGACCGTCCTCGTTACGCTCGACCATGCCGGCTGGAACGACGTCGTGCGTGTGCGCGCGAACGCAGCCGCGGTCGGGGAGTCCACCGTCAATCTTCGCGCAGGTGAGCGCATCAAGGTGAGCGATCTCGTCAAGGCGGCGCTCATCCAAAGCGCAAACGACGCGGCCGTTGCGCTCGCCGACTACGTCGGCCACGGCAACAGACAGGCTTTCGTGGCGATGATGAACCAGAAGGCGAAGGCGCTCGGGATGGACCGGACCCGCTTCGTGCGTCCCGACGGTCTCGACGTCGGGGGTCACTACTCAACCGCGACCGACGTGTCCAAGCTCGCGCGCGCAGCGATGGAGGATCCGCGGATCAGAGCGGTCGTGCGCCGCAGGACGGACACGATCGCCGGCGGGCGGACGCTTCACACCTGGAACGACCTGCTCGGGCAGTTCGGCGGTCTGTACGGCGTCAAGACAGGCCACACCAGGGCTGCGGGCTGGTGCGAGGTGGCGGCGGTGCGGCGCTACGGCGTCACGCTGTACACGACCGTGCTCGGGAGCCCCACGCGGTCAGTGCGCAACGCCGATCTCGCGTCGTTGCTGCGCTGGGGAATCTCTCGCTACCGGCAGACATGGGTCGTGCAGCCTGGCCGCGCTTACGTCCGCGCGAGCGTGGGCTATGGGAAGGAGCCGGTCGCGCTCGTCGCAGCGCGTCCGCTCGCACTACCGGTGCGCGTCGACCGGCCGCTCGTCGAGCGCGTCGTCGCACCGACGGCGCTCGAGCTGCCGGTCCGCCAGGGCGAGCGCGTCGGCGAGGTTCAGGTCTACTCGGGCAAGCGTCTCGTTGCGCGCCGCGCGCTCGTTGCGGGACGTTCGGTCGAGAGGCCGGGCCTGGCAGGCCGAGTCGGGTTCTACGCGGGCAACACGTTCGAGCACATAGGAGACTGGTTCTCGTGATCGTCACGGTCACGCTCAATTCCGCGCTCGACCGGACGCTGACCGTTCCGAACTTCCAGCTGGGCCAGCGCCATCGTGCGAGCCAGGGCCTGACTCTGGCAGGCGGCAAGGGCATCAACATCGCCCGTGCGCTGAAACTTCTCGACGTCCCCGTCGTCGCCACGGGTCTTGCAGGCGGCCGCACAGGGACACGCATCGTCGAAGAGCTGACCTCCGAGGCGATCCTCAACGACTTCGTACGGATTGCGGACGAGTCGCGTACGTCGACGGCCGTGGTCGATCCGACCGCCGCCACCTACACCGAGATCAACGAGTGGGGCCCGCAGGTGACGCCGGAGGAGCTCGAGATGCTGCTCGAGAAAATCAGCTACCTCGCCCGTGGCGCGGACATGGTCGTGTTCGCCGGCACTCTGCCCCGCGCGGTGGACGACTCGTTCTACGCCGACGCGATCCGCGACCTCGGCCGCCGCAACGTGCGCGCTGTGCTCGACTCGGAAGGCTCGCCGCTGCGGCTCGGCGTCGAAGCGGAGCCGTATCTCGTCACGCCGAACCAGCGCGAGGCGGAAGCGCTCGTCGGGCAGGAGCTGAACGACGACGAGGACTACTTGATGGCCGTCGTCCGCATCGCGGAGATGGGTGCCAGAAACGTCCTCATCACCGAAGAGAGCCGGAGCTTCGGGCTCTTTCGCGAGGATCGTAAGCGGCTGCTCCTCCGCGCGCTCGCTCCGCGGATCGAGCCGATCTCCGCGGTCGGCTCCGGCGACGTCCTCCTGGCGGCGTTCATCGCATCGCGCCTCGCGGACCGACCTCTCGACGACTCTCTGCGGAACGCGGTCGCCGCCGGCGCCGCCTCCACGCTCGAGGTCGGCGCGGGCCGTTTCGAGCCGCGGGAGGCCACCCGGCTTCAAGGCTCGGTGGAGGTCCGCGAGCTCGAGCCCGTCGCGGGCTGATGTCGGGGCGGGGTGCTAGCGTGACCCGATGGGAGTGGGAGTCGAGCTACAGGCGTCGACTCGGCGACGCCGCATAGAGGTCGGCCGGGCTTCGCCCGGAAGACCGTATAGACCAGCTCGGAGTTGCCCGTGACGCACGAATCGCACAGCGAGTTGTTGGACGCAGGGCAGGTCGAGCGGCTCCTCGAGCTCGACCGGAAGTTCGGGAAAGAGGGCCTGACTTTCGACGACGTTCTGCTCGTCCCCGCGGAGTCGCAGGTTCTGCCGAACGACGTCTCGACGGCGACGCGCCTCACACGCGGGATCACGATCGAGATCCCGATTGTGTCCGCGGCCATGGACACGGTCACGGAAGCGCGGCTCGCGATCGCGCTCGCACGCGAGGGCGGGATCGGGATCGTGCACCGCAACCTGCCGATCGACGCGCAGCTCGCAGAGGTGGACAAGGTCAAGCGCTCCGAGTCGGGGATGATCGTCGAGCCGGTGACGCTCTCGGCCGACGCGCTCGTGTCCGACGCGCTCGAGTTGATGGCGACGTACCACATCTCGGGTGTGCCGATCACCGACGCGGCGGACAGGCTCGTCGGGATTCTGACGAACCGCGATCTGCGCTTTGCGCCGGACAAGACGCAGCCGGTCTCGGCGCTGATGACGTCGCGCGACCTAGTGACCGCTCCGGTCGGGACGACGCTCGCGGAAGCGGAGGCGATCCTGCATCGGCACAAGATCGAAAAGCTTCCCGTCGTCGACTCGGAAGGAAAGTTGCGCGGCCTGATCACTGTGAAGGACATTCAGAAGCGGATCGAGTTCCCGAAGGCGACGAAGGATGCGCAGGGACGGCTGCGCGTCGGAGCGGCGGTCGGTGTCGGGCCCGACGCGTGGGAGCGGGCGGGCGCGCTCGTCGACGCCGGTGTCGACCTGCTCGTCGTGGACACTGCGCACGGCCACTCGGCGGCAGTGCCGGAGATGGTGTCGCGGATCAAGTCCGGGTGGGACGTAGAGGTCGTCGCCGGCAACGTCGCGACTGCTGAGGCGACGGAGGCGCTGATCGAAGCGGGCGCTGACGCCGTAAAGGCGGGAGTTGGGCCTGGGAGTATTTGCACCACGCGAGTCGTCGCGGGCGTCGGTGTGCCGCAGGTGACCGCGATCTACGACTGCGCGTCCGTGGCTGCGCGACACGGCGTGCCGCTGATCGCCGACGGCGGCATGACGTCATCGGGCGACATTGCGAAAGCGATCGCCTCCGGCGCGGACTCCGTCATGGCCGGCTCGCTGCTGGCCGGGACGGACGAGAGCCCCGGCGAGGTCGTCCTGCATCAGGGCGAGCGCTTCAAGGAGTACCGCGGCATGGGCTCACTCGGCGCGATGCGCGCGCGCGGGTCCTCGCGCGACCGCTATTTCCAGGGCGACGTCGAGGACGTCGAGAAGCTCGTGCCCGAGGGGATCGAAGGTCGCGTGCCGTACAAGGGCCCGCTCGCGGCGATCTTGCACCAGCTCGTCGGCGGGCTGCGCCAGGCAATGGGGTACTGCGGTGCTGCGACGATCGAAGACATGAAGTCCGCGCGGTTCGTGCGCATCACGGCGGCCGGCTTGCGCGAGAGCCATCCCCACGACGTCACGATCACGAAGGAAGCGCCGAACTATCGGCGCTAGCGTCCTCCCGCTGCCGGAGCGCCCGCCGGAGGAGCGTCCCGTCCTGGTGCTCGATCTCGGTGGGCAGTACGCACAACTGATCGCGCGGCGCGTACGCGAGTGCAGGGTGTACTCGGAGCTCGTCGGCCACGGCGTGACGCCCGAGCAGGTGCGAGCACGGAACCCGCATGCGCTGATCCTCAGCGGCGGCCCGGCTTCGGTGTACGCCGAGGGGGCGCCACGCGTCGACCCGAAGCTGTTCGAGCTCGGCATCCCGACGCTCGGCATCTGTTACGGGATGCAGTTGATGGCGCTGGATCTCGGCGGCTCCGTCGACCGCACCGGCGTGTCCGAGTTCGGGAAGACGGACTTGACCGCAACCGAGTCGGAGCTGTTCGCAGGCCTCCCCGACGAGCAGACGGTCTGGATGTCGCACCGGGACTCCGTGACCGCACCGCCCGAGGGCGCACGTGTCGTCGCCGGCTCGCCCTCGACGCCGATCGCCGCGTTCGAGGCGTCGGAGCGGCGGCTCTACGGCGTGCAGTTCCACCCGGAGGTGTTGCACACGCCTCACGGCACCGACCTGTTGAAGAACTTCCTCTACAACGTCGCGGGCGCGCCCTCGGCTTGGACTCCCGCCGCGGTGATCGAGGAGCAGGTCGAACGCATCCGTGCGGAGGTCGGACGCGAGCGCGTGCTGTGCGCGTTGTCCGGCGGCGTCGACTCGGCCGTCGCCGCGCTCCTCGTGCACAAGGCAATCGGCGATCAGCTCACGTGTGTGTTCGTCGACCACGGGCTGCTACGCGAGAACGAGGCCGAGCAGGTGGTCGAGACGTTCGGCGGCCATTTTCGCGTGCCACTCGTCCACGTGCAGGCGCAGGACCGGTTCCTCTCTCGTCTGGAGGGCGTCGACGATCCGGAGGAGAAGCGCAAGATCGTCGGCGAGGAGTTCATCCGAGTCTTCGAGGAGGAGGCGCGGAAACTCGGCAATGTCCGCTTCCTCGTGCAAGGGACCTTGTACTCGGACGTGATCGAGTCGGGCGGGGGCGAGGACGGAGTCGCCGCGAAGATCAAGTCACACCACAACGTCGGCGGTTTGCCGGCCGACATGAAGATGCAGCTCGTCGAGCCGCTGCGCATGCTGTTCAAGGACGAGGTCCGCCGCGTCGGCGAGGAGTTGGGTATGCCCGAGCGCATGGTCTGGCGTCAGCCGTTCCCCGGTCCCGGTCTTGCGATCCGGATCATCGGCGAGGTCACCGCCGAGCGGCTCGAGATCCTCCGCAGTGCGGACGCGATCCTGCAGGAGGAGGTCCGACGCGCCGGCCTCTATCGCGATCTGTGGCAGTCGTTCGCCGTGCTGCCTGCGATCAAGTCCGTCGGCGTGCAGGGCGACGAGCGGACGTATGCGTATCCCATCGTCATCCGAGCCGTCACGTCCGAGGACGCGATGACCGCGGACTGGGCGCGCCTGCCGTACGACCTGCTGGAGACGATTTCCAGCCGGATCATCAACGAGATCCCCGGCGTGAACCGCGTCGCCCTGGATCTGAGCTCGAAACCCCCCGCGACGATCGAGTGGGAGTAGCCGCACCGACCGGTCCAAGGACAGGTCTAGAGACAGGTCTCGTGCCTGGCACCTTCTTCCGGCCGATGCAGCAGCATTTCGCGAACGGACACGTCTTGGGGTCTGACCCCCAGGCGTGGCCGAGCGGGACGTGTCTTCAGCGGATACTGAAGCCGGTTAGTCCCTCGGGCTCTTCGTCGAGGACTTCCACGCGATCGACCTGAGCGCCTCGCGGGCCTTCGCGAGCAAAGTCAACGAGTCGGTCCACGGCGTCGGCTTCGCCTTCGAAGACCGCTTCGACAGCGCCGTCGCTGCGGTTCGAGACCCAGCCGGCAACGCCGCGCTGCTGCGCCTGGCGCCTGGTGGAGTCGCGGAAGAAGACGCCCTGCACCCAACCATGGACGATCACGCGACGGCGAATCATGCGGCGTATTCTCGCGCGATGGAGTTCAAGGACATCCTCAAGCGCCGCCGGATGGTGCGCGCTTACGAACCTGAGCCCATCCCACGTGACACGCTCGAACGCATCGCCGGCACGATTCGCCGGGCGCCGAGCGCCGGCTTCAGCCAGGGCCAGCGCCTGCTCGTCATCACCGAGCCGGAACGTCGACGCGCGCTGGCCGAGGCAGCTGCCGAGGAGTTCTACGTCGAGCAGGGCTTCCCGCCGTGGATCAGCGCCGCAGCCGCACTCGTCGTGGTCTGCACGCGCGAGGACGACTACCACGACCGCTACCGGCAGCCGGACAAGACGGTCGATGGCACTGAGATCGATTGGCCTGTGCCCTACTGGCACGCCGACGCGGGCGCGGCGGCGATGCTCATCCTCCTCGCGGCGGTCGACGAAGGGCTGGCCGCGGGCGTCTTCGGCATTCCGGCCGAGCGCATGTACGGAGTGCGAGAGCTGCTGGAGCTTCCCGAAGACATCGCGATCGTCGAGGTGATCACGCTCGGCCACCCGGCCGAAGACTCTGCCTCCGACCGGCTCTCCAGCCGAGGAACGCGCCCGCGCAAGCCGATCGACGAGCTCGTCCGTTGGGAAAGCTGGAACTAGCCGCGCCAGAGGGATTCGTCACGCGCCTCGCCGCGGCGCGCATCGGTGACACCTTCAACTTCTACCGCGAGGGAACGGGAGCACGTGCACGTTGCGCGAGGCTCGCGGCTTACCTCGACCGGCGCAGTGCCTCGCGCCTCCTGCTAGTGGGCGAGGCGGCGGGCTATCGCGGGGCGCGGATCTCCGGAATTCCGTTCACCTCGGAGCGGCAGCTCACAGGGCGCGGGCCCGCTGAGGCAACTGCGACGATCGTGCAGGGCGTTCTCGCCGAGCTCGAGCTCGACGCGCTCTGCTGGAACGTCGTCCTCGTCCCGACCCATCCCGGGACACCCACCTCGAACCGCCGGCCGACCCGTGCGGAGGTCGTCGCCTCGGAGCCATTCCTCGAGGAACTGGCTCGGGGACGGCGCGTCGTCGCGGTCGGTCGACTCGCTGCGTCGGTGACGGGCGCGCCCTACGTCCGGCACCCCTCGCACGGCGGGTCCGCCGCGTTCCGCACGGGGCTCCTGGCCCTGATCTGACCCCGGAAGGAGGCAGCAGCCCTGCTACCATTCCGCCCCGGCGGACGCCCATGTCCGCCTTTTCGATGATGAAGACCTACAACGCAAAACCGGGTGAGATCGCCCGCGACTGGTACGTCGTGGATGCCGAGGGTCAGACCCTGGGCCGCCTGGCGACCCGGATCGCGGACCAGCTCCGCGGCAAGGGGAAGGCCGAGTACACGCCCCACGTCGACACAGGTGACTTCGTCATTGTCGTCAACGCGGAGAAGATCCACGTGACCGGCAACAAGCTGGATCAGAAGCGGTACTACCGGCACTCG
>Ga0184612_10000503_pt1 | contig 18294 bp, 24 predicted proteins | sample PLM3_60_coex_FD_133163 | JGI IMG/M metagenome (GOLD analysis project Ga0184612, IMG submission 133163) | Groundwater sediment microbial communities from an aquifer in East River, Colorado, USA - PLM3_60_coex | ecosystem: Environmental > Terrestrial > Soil > Riparian zone | place: USA: East... | reverse complement strand
TGCCTCCGTAAATACGATATATGGCAAACCCTGCATCGACAGTTTGGAGGTTGTCTTTACTTAATCGGTGACAGGCCCGAAGTAGTCATCAAACGGAATACCCAGATTGAAGTCGTAGCTAAGCTAGCATCGGCTCCTTACTCTCCCTCTACACCAAACTCAAGACTGCTAAGTGTCTCATCCGCATTAACAGGAAAGGATTCGTACTTGTATGGCGCAATTCTAGTCGGTTCTTCCAGGATGGCATCTATCTTTTGCTGGACTGCTTTCCGCTCCGGGGTATTAATCCAATTATTCCAGTCTTCAATGCTTTTCCAGGTACTAATCACTAGGTGGATAGACAGGTCTCTAAATTCCTGCTCATTGGCAAGTTCAACTTTGCTGGCTCCGGCCGCTTTTTTCAGAAGATCAAAACTCACCTTGTAAGAAGCTGGCAAAACTGCCATCGCCATCTTATCATCGATCTTTACCATCACTGTTTTTGCCAGGTCTTTTCCGGCAATGTGGGCAGACGCCGCAATCTCTTGAGCCGTGTAAGCTAATGAGTGGCTAATGGTGACATACTTAATGTTATGCCAATCCAAAAAGTCCTTTAACTTTTGTGCGGGCATAAAAACCTCCTCAAATCGGCTCGGCCATGACTTCTCTCTCAACGAGAGTCACCCTATGGATCACGATAGCAATTCATCTGGACACACCACAACTCAGGCCTGACCCTGTAGCCACCGCTCGAACAAAAGAGGTGCGTTTACCAGTTGACCACTTGACAAGCTTTTTCATGAGTGACCCTCTTCCGCTCTTCCGTCTCACGCAATATCTTTGCCGACCTAGATCGGGATAACGCACTCCGGGCTGTTGAAGGTAGGCGAGTTCACCCGCGTAGATACTCGGCCGTTCCGGCTTGCCAACTCATCGAAGGATTTCAGCAGTCTGCTACCGCTTTTGCTACCAGAATGAGCCAAACGGGGACGAACTAAATTAGTTACACTCGTTACAAAACGACATAAGCCTTTCTAGGTCTTTTATGTTTTTTGTTAGGTTTGTGTCGGGTCTGTTCTTTCTCTTGTGCTTTCCATTCATATCCCTTAAAGAGGTAGGCGTGGTCGTCGTCTCGTCCTATGATACAACGACCACAAGCGCAGGGCACGAAGCGCAACATCAAAGACCATCTCCCAAGTATGCCCTTGAATCCGTTCGCGAGTCCGCCGAGATCGTGGCAAGTAAAGGCCGGCGGCTCGGCCCATGGCGCTCGTCGTCAGACGCAAGCTTCTTGTCCGTGATATTAGCCGACCTGCACCAATTTTGAAGGAGAACCGCATGGCGAAGTTTGGCAGCGGAACCTTAAATGAGAGCGAACTGCCGATCCGGTTCGCCGGCTCAGTGCTTGGCGCGCAACGTCACGTCTGCGCGTTCTTTCATAGCCCGGACGAGGAGTATCGGGTGCTGCTTCCGTTCATCAAAGAAGGATTCGAGCGCGGCGAGAAGGCCTTCCATATCGTCGATCCCAAGCTGCGTGATGAACACTTAAGGCGGTTGGAGACCGCCGGCATCGATGTAGCGGCAGCGGAAAAGAGCGGCCAATTCGAGCTGCGCAATTGGGCTGACGCTTATCTGCGCGACGGCCACTTCGATCAGGATAGGATGCTTGCTCTGATCCAAGAGGTGCTGGACGGCGGTAGCCAGCAAGGATTTCTGCTGACTCGTCTAATTGCCCATATGGAATGGGCCCTGGAAGACCGGCCGGGGGTTAATGACCTGGTGGAGTACGAGACCAGACTGAACTATATCTTGCCCCGGTATAAAGACCCCGTCATATGAACGTACGATCTCGCCAAGTTTGGCGCGGATATCGTTGTTGATATTATGCGGACTCATCCCATGATCATTATTGGAGGTATTCTTCAGCAGAACCCGTTCTTCGTTCCGCCGGATGAGTTCTTGCGGGAGCTGCGCGAACGCGCTGCCATGCACAAAGGATCCCCTACAAGTTAGTTGACGACAAAAGTGGAGATGGAACATACAGCCGATGAGATCGGGCGGCTTCAAGGCTGCATCAATAATCTAATCAGCGTCCTAGCCCTTCCCGCCATCTGGAGTGGACAGGAACCTGCATACATTCTGGGTACTTTGCTTGACGCTCTAGTGGGTATGCTGCGCCTGGACTTTGTTTATGCACAACTGACCGATTCGATTCCCGGCTCGCCCATCGAAATGGTCCGTTTGGCTCAGCGCCGAACTCCGGCTGCTCAGCCTCAGCAAATGGGTCGAGTGCTCAACCGCTGGTTGACAGGCGACCCACCACCGGCGCGTTTGGTGGTGCCGAACCCCATCGGAAAAGGAGAGGTCTCTATCACGCCGTTGCGGCTCGGGCTTCTGGACGAAGGCGGAGTATTAATCCCTGGCTCTCAGCGGACCGATTTCCCGACCGAGATCGAAATGCTCCTCCTGCGAGTAGCAGCGAACCAGGCGGCGATTGGGTTACAAGAGGCTCGAGACATCACCGAACGCAAACGAGCCGCGGATGAACTCGAGCGACGTGTCGATGAACGGACCAGACAACTCACAGCCGTCAACGAAGAGCTGGAACAGGCAAGAGTTAGACTGGAAAAAGCATTCGAAGAGATCAAGGGACTGAAAGACCGTCTCTACCATGAAAATGTGGCGCTGAGAGAAGAAATCGACCGGACATCGATGTTCGAGGAAATTGTCGGCTCATCGCGGGCTATGCGGGCCGTGCTTTCACGCGTCGCCAAAGTTGCTCCCACGGATTCCACGGTTCTCATCATGGGGGAAACGGGTACCGGAAAGGAACTTATCGCCCGTGCCATCCACAAACGCTCAAAACGCGCCGCTCAGTCGTTCGTGGCCTTTAATTGCGCCGGTATCCCACCCTCCTTGATCGCTTCGGAATTATTCGGTCATGAGAAAGGAGCCTTCACCGGGGCACAGCAGCGACGCCTCGGGCGCTTTGAGCTGGGTGAGGGCGGTACGATTTTCCTGGACGAAGTTGGCGAGCTTCCTGCGGAAACTCAGATTGCCTTGCTGCGCGTGCTTCAGGAACGGGAGTTTGAACGAGTTGGCGGCAGTCAGCCGATTTCAGCCGATGTCAGAATCATTGCCGCCACCAATCGCAACTTGCAGGATGCTATTGGAGCGGGCGCCTTTCGGCTGGACTTATTTTATCGGCTGAACGTATTCCCGATAGAGGTGCCTCCTTTGCGTGAGCGGAGAGAAGACATTCCCATGTTGCTGGAGTACTTCGTTAAACGTTATGCCGACAAGGCAGGCAAGAGGGTACGCAGCATCGAAAAGAAAACGATAGAACTGTTCAAGTCTTATCACTGGCCAGGCAATATTCGAGAGCTGCAAAATGTGATCGAGCGATCTGTCATTGTATGCGAGAGTGAAATCTTTTCGGTTGACGAGAACTGGCTATCTAAGGCATCGCTTGAGCCACACCGACCATCAGGTACTCTTTCCGAAATGCTGCTCGAACAGGAAAAGAAAATCATCGAGTCTGCACTGGCTGAAAGCAAGGGCAGAATCGCAGGCCGTTCCGGAGCCGCCGCCCAGCTGGGAATACCCTCCTCCACACTCGAATCAAAGATTAGGGCGCTTAAAATTAAGAAAAACCGTTTCAAGTCGGACTAGTGTCATTCGTCATGTCCTCACGAGAATCCTCAAATTTATAATAGTCTGGCTTCGCTTTCTTTAGCGAGACAAGCGCAAACGCAGTAGATACGATTCCAATCTTAAGATTTCTCATTTTTTCTCTCCTTTCGTCATTCCACTTTCGGCATTTCTATTTTGTGATCGGCGGTTCAACCATTGTGGCCTTACTCCCTCGCTATCAATTCGATGGACGCACTTTTTTGGCGTGGTTCTCATCCATCGCACGGGCGAGTTTGACAAACTTTTCGCTGGCTGTCACAGCCTGGGATCAAACATTGAGCTATCTTTACACCTTGGTTTTTGAAGGTCACAAAAAGCTCAAAATGTTTATGTTTTTTCGAACGGCAATGGTCGTGTGCACCGGCAAGCTTCGATTCGTTTTAAGTTTTCTGCATAACCGCCAGGATAGAAGTCAGCGGGCAAACGATGCGCGTCCGAAGGCCGCTTGACCAGATCGCCCCGGTGGATGGTATTCCCTCGACGGCAGACTTATGCTCCTCAATATACTCATAGGCGTCGATAACGAAGGTGGATTTCCCTCTTACCTGTCTAACTTGATGCCACTTACCATCGGCTAGCAACACTTTCACCACTTTATTCACATTAATCGCCAGGCTCATTTGCGCCTCCTTATTAACTAAAGCTGTGGCCGCAGAAGCGGTATTTGAGGGCCGCAATCAGCGATGCTTATTGCGCCGTGAAATTTAGTAGCTTCTGATACGTCACCCGCTCCTCGGAAATCTTCTCTATAAACTCTTCTCGCGTGATGACGCCTTTCCCTATAAGGAGCTTCGCCAGTGCGTCAGCTTGCGCAAGACTTGAAACGAGAAGCTCTTCCAACGTGACAGGTCTTTTATCTGGTTCTGCCATTGTGCTTCCTCACTTGATCACTCTGTCTGCCCTCGCCAGCACATTCGGCGGGATCGTAAGGCCAATCTGTTTCGCCGCTTTCAGATTGATAACGAATTCAAACTTCATGGGCTGCTCCACGGGAAGGTCGGCTGGCTTAGCACCTTTTAGAATTTTGTCTATGAAAATCGCAGCGCGGCGGTATAGGTGGGGCACATCCGGTCCATAGCTCATAAGGCAACCGTCGTACACAAACAATGATTCCTCGCACATTGATGGGAGCCGATTCTTCGCCGCGAGTTCGACGAGTTGTCGTCGGTGAAACGAGCTGAAGGAGCCCTGGAGGATGATAACTGCGTCGGCACGTTCCTTAACCATCGCTTTGTAGGCAGTTTGAAATTCATTGGGATCACTTACGTCCAGGGATTGAACTTTTACGCCCAAGTGATTTGCGGCGCTCTCCGTTTCTTTGAGTTCATCTCGGTCAAGTAGAGTGGTGGCACTAGACAAAAGGACAGCCACGCGAACGGCTTTCGGCACGGTTTCCTTCAATACCTCGATACGTTTCCCGCTCAAGTCTTTCGACATACGGGTGGATCCTGTCACGTTTCCGCCTGGCCGCGCCAGACTCGCGACAAGTCCGGCTGCCACAAGATCACCAGCTCCTCCCACAACAATTGGAATCGTACTGGTGGCTTGCTTTGCAGCAGTCGTTGTTTGAGTCCCGCCTACGAGAATGAGATCAACTTTTATTCGCACCAGCTCGGAAGCGAGAACAGGGAGCCTATCGAACTTGCCATCAGCATAGCGATACTCAAGGACAATATTTCTTTCCTGGATGTATCCCAGGTCATGCAGTCCCTCTCGGAAAGCGTCGAGATTGTTTTTCGAACTTCCAGCAGAGCCACCTTGAAGTATCCCGATCCGTGGGACTTTGTTTTGCTGCTGCGCATCAGCCAGACGGAAAGAAGCGAGAGCTAAGCTGACCAGTAAAGCAACAATCGTTTTCTTAGCCATATCCGCCTGTTTACTGCGGTTCATTGCCGGTTGTCCAGAACCTTTTTTCTTGCCCCTGTTCACCTGATATGGCATAGCTGGCAACCGTATCACCTTGAGACTGCCATGACGAAAATCAGAACAGTCGCATGTCTCGCAATCCTCGCTTTCTCAACGTTGGCGGTCTCAGCGAATGCCTGGAACATCCCTGGCCATATGCTCTCTGGGATCATCGCTTACCAGGTTCTTTGGCAAGAGAACCTGCCGACCATCGAGAAGGTAAAGGGGTTCTGGAGAGACATCCCTGGCACGCGAATCAATGGCAGGATAGGCTTCAAGATGTTCCCTCCGCTGAGCATGCCCTGGTGTTGTTTATGCAGGCGGCAAGGTGGGCCGATGATATTCGCATCAGGGACAGACAACACCACCGGGGACCGTGGCACTACATCAATTGGCCGTTTAAGCCGGAGAGGCAACCGGCAAGCGTGCAAACCAGAGAACCCGAGCCAGTGAACATCTTAACTGCCATGGCTGAGAATGAGAGCGGGGTGAAGAACCAGAACGATATAGACCGAAGGGCGATTGCGCTTGCCTGGCTATTCCATCTCGTGGGCGATATACACCAGCCCTTACACACTGTGCAGCTATTCACTGTTGAGTATCCCAAGGGTGATAGAGGCTGGAACGAAATCTGCGTGCGGGTGACTCCAGCGGGGCAGCCGATGGACCTGCACAGGTTTTGGGACAGCGTGATTACCTCCAGCTCGAATTTGATACGGCTACGAAATAAGGCCAGGGCGCTCCGAAACCGGCAAGGGTTCGAGAGGGGTCAGCTTACCGAACTTGCGAGCACCGACTTTGAGTCGTGGGCTAAGGAGAGCTTCGAGATTGCGATGAAGATTGCTTACCGAAACGATGGGCGGATTGGGAGCCCGAGGAGTGAAAATATGGATTGCACGATGGTCGCAGCGGCTCCCGTGGTTCCTGTGGGATACGTTGTTAGTGCGAGGCGCATTGCCGACAGAAGGATGATTCTCGCGGGATACCGGTTGGCAGGTCTGCTGACACGGGTAACCTCAAAACTTTGATTGAAGGAGAAATCAGTTAGTTCAATTACACAGCTAACGGTCAGCGCATAGTGGTTCAGGATCTCCCCAGCCAATAGAGAGCTAACAGAAAACAAAGGAAGGAGATTACGTCGAGCGGCTCTCTGAACCATGTCCAATACGTCCACCTCGCGACTCTCGCTGAGAGCTCTGTAGATGGAGCCGAATCAAGAGGAATCTTTTGAAACGCGAGCATCTCACGGATGAAGAACAGACCGCTCCAAATGCGCATTACGATATAGGAGGCAAGGCCTATCAGGAGCAGGCGGCGGACTGTAATGTCATTCCAAGTCAAGAAGAGCGTCACGAGAATGAAGAAAGTGATAGCCGCATGAACGGGGATCCAGAACCGTTGAAGGGGGACCCCCGTACCGCGTTGTATGATTGAAAACGAAGATGGCGGCGACGCACTCCATATGGGTGTAAGGACGATGTGCTCGTAAAGGCCGCCTCCAACAAGAGCCGGCCATTGAGAAGCAGAGAAGAATCAGCGACCATAGTGCCAGGTTCGTCGTCATTGATACCTCCTTTCGCATTGTCCTGCTTCAGCACGTTCGCCTGGTCGCCAGGATCGCGCTGGCGTTGTCTAACCACTAATAAGTGAGTCGGTCAGTAACGCCCCCTGTCAGAAAACAACTTACTCATCTCTCGCCAGAACAGATAAAATCAGCATAACGAGCGCAACTAAATTCAGAACTGCGCTAGTAGCGTGAGAGTATTCCCATTGTCGACGAAGTTCTGCCCAGTTTTCTGGCAGCATAGTCCAGTTGTTTGTCGCTTGATTGGCAGGATAAGTGTATGTCCAAAAAATTACCTGTGTTCCCGCAATGCAAAGAAAGGCGATTAAGGCAAGAATAAACGCCTTTCGCTCGTGGCGAACCGTAATGGTTAAAGCCAGAGTCGAAAGCAATGCACCGACGACAACAAATCCGAGTAAGGCCCAGCCTCTATAGATCTGCTGCACCTTCAGGTAATCTTCGCGGGAAAGATTGATTTTGTTCGGCAACTCCAACAAATGAGCCATCGCAGGCGCAAGAGCTAGGGCGACGAATAAGAGACTTAAGAAATATATTATTTTTAGCCATGTACTCATTGGTGTCGCACTAACGGCGCGCCGTGCCGCACCTGTATCGATCGCCGGGTTAGCCTTCGAGTGGGCCAAATGGCTTTGTATCGGCTAACTCGTAAACGTCAATCTCTTGGCCGCGACGCAGCATTCTTTTCCCGAGCTTTGGAAAGTCTGCAATCTCGTACTCGAGGTTCTCGCCTCCAAAAAGATAGACCAAGTCTTCCGTGAACGGATTGCGCATGTGGTGCGCTACGGAAGGAGTGGGGAAAGCCATAAAGTCTCCCGGCTCGACTTCGAACTCTTGGTCATCTATCTCGGCGATACCCTTTCCCGGCGAGCACATAGATCCATTCTTCCTCCCGATGGTGGAGGTGGTAGACGAATGATTCCTTTCCAGGTGGAACGCGACCGATGTTGACACCGGTTCGGACTAGGCCGAGGGTGCGACCGAGCATGACGCCGGTAATCGCGGATTTCTTGTTCCACGGATGGTGGAAGGTCTGCTCTTGCACCTTAATCTGCGCCGCCTTAAGAAGGCGAGGATGTTTCATTTCCGACATGGCAGGACTCCCAATCAATAAGGTTAAGGGCCAACGTATAGCGTTTTATCCCTAAAGCCAGGGAGCAATCAAGTTGCGCAGAGGTCGCGGCAGTATCAACGGGGGGATAAAACGGGTTGGACTAAACCGCGGAGCCAAACGTCACTTTCGACTATGGGGATTGTAAGGCACTGGGATAACGCAGAGTGTTGAGACTCATGAGCGAGCGATAGGAAATTCGGCAGAGGCAGAGATCGGTGCCGATATTTTTTCCGCTATTGCGACGATCCAAAATTGCGCCATAAAGCAATTGATTTAAGTATCCAATTCGGTATACAGTTAAATGCTCTTGACCTTGGTGATGGTCGACTCATAACCGCCGCCCGGCCACTCCCAACGTCCGGTGATAGTGTTGCGGTCATCACTGAACTTGCCCCTGAACGCCGATGTCGAACCGCGCGCTCCAAGCCAGAACGTGAGGGTGTCGTCTCCTATCTCCCAGACATATACAAAGTGATTGCCCGTAGTGGATTCGAACCAGTGCCCAATTAATTCTCGGCTCGGCTCATCAGCTCCCCATTCCCGTTCATATCCGATGAGCATGATACCTTTGATCCTTGGCTCGCGAAACTCCTCATGGTGGTAGACAAGGAAAAAGCCCCCATCCAACCACTCGAAGGTGTCCTGCCCATGCCACTCCATGCCTGTTTTTAAATCACGGTTTGTCACATTCCACGTGCCGATCAACACATCGAGATGCTTGAGCGAAGGGTTTGGCTCAGGATTCCGCTGTTTGGCCTGAGCGTTAGTCGAGTTATCTGTCATGAAAATTTCTCCTCATGTATGTTTGGTTGATGGCTTTACACTAAATCATTTTCCGAATTCGGATAAACCGCCCAACGTGCTGTTGAGCCGCGCTGGGCACGGCATCTCAGGAAACACGCCGCCGTCTCACCGCGTCGGCTCGAACAGCGTGTTATGTGCCTTACATTCATTAAACGCAGTCAACACAGCCTGAATTGTGTCCTTCGCCAGCCACTCAGATTTCTTGGTTGAGTTCGCGGTAAACCCACTAAACGCAAGGTCGCCGCTTCCGGCGAACGCTTCATGGCAGCGATTCAAAATAGCAAACGCTTTTTCTCGCGTAATCCTAGCGGGAGTTTTTATGTCTTTGCCTTGCAACTCAACATATAGGGCTTGTTGTCGCGCTTCTTCTAGACCGCCAGAATCAACAAATTTCCACACTGCATCACTCCGTGACGGTTCTTTTCCAATTGCATCAACCAAAGCCTGGCGTTGTTTGTGCTTGTGATCGGTCAGCCAGGAACTTTTGAAGTACATATCATAAATTGTTTCAGCTCCGTCGGGATTCATGCACAGCATGTCACAGGCTCGATCTACTACGTGAACTTTTCCAATCTCCTCTAGTGCAGTTACTGCCAAAGCGAATGACGAAGGGTAGGACGCTCTGCAATATAGCAAGGCGGCATCTTGAAACAGTCGGACCGCATTCCGATAGGATTCTTCCTTAAAAACGGCCAATCGCTCTTCTACTTTCATGGCACATAACCAGTGAGTATACTGACCAGTATATTACCGATCCGAAGAATCACAGCTCCGCAAGATTTACCTTTTTGATCAACGAGGTGTCAATCAATTTCGTTCGCGTTCATCCCAATATACCTGGTCAGTATATTACCAATATACCTGCATAGAGCAGATAATTCATCACCGATGATCCAGACCGCGAACCGCTTTGCCACCATTCTTTGCGTCATAGGATTGAACTGAACGGATAGGTTTTAACCTGAATGCGAGCCGAGAGCGATTGGGTGACAGCAGTTGGAATCGGACGCATTCAGGATAAAACCCGTTGGACTAAAGCGTTGGGTGAAGCAGTAACGTTTGTCTATGGGGATTGTACGGGGGAGATTGGTCAAAGCAGACGTAACAGCACGGCTGGTCATGAAAATACCGGGCAGTCTTTAACGCAACGATTGGTTGCGACCGGGTAGCGAAGCGCAATCGAGCGCGGGACAAGAAGAGGTGAAGTAATGAAACAGGTCGAACCGATGCACTGGCTCTAGCACAGAGCACCGGAAGCACAGAGGTCTTTTTCGTAAGGCGTTGAAGAGGAGCTTGAATGCCTCGGCCGCTACACCCACCGTGTGGCGCTCTTTGTCTCCAGGATGCTCAGGCACTCGGCAACATAGGAAGAAAATCGAAAAGAACGGAGAAGCCACATGCTGTGTTCGTCTGAATGCGGGGTCAGCTTAATGGTAAACGCCGAAGTTTAACCGATGGTCCTTTTCGCTATAGTGTTCGCAACGTAAGAATGTCATAAAATTGAGAAGACGATAGCACTAACTGGAGGACCCGCATGCCCGAGCATAAAAGCGGCGACGAAATCGAGAGAGTTTTTAAAGTGCGGCAGCTCCCAAAAAATCTTGAGCAATACCCTTCCGAAAATATCGTCCAGGGTTACCTCGCGATAGATGTCACCGGCTCGGAGGTAAGATTACGAAAAATCGGCGATCGCTATTTCGAGACTTACAAAGGCGCCGGGCGTTTGCAACGCCGGGAATTGGAAATCGAATTGAGTCCCGATCAATTTAATGCGCTTTGGCTGGGCACCGAAGGTCGAAGGATTGAGAAAATCCGTTACCAAATCAACGAGGGAGGCCAAAAAATCGAGCTCAACGTATTTCGGGGAAATCTGGAAGGTCTGGTGCTTGCCGAAGTCGAGTTTCCCTCACGGGAGAAAAGCGAAGAATTCGAGCCTCCGGATTGGTTCGGCGACGAAGTAACCGAGGACATCCGCTTTAAAAACCAGAACTTGGCCCAAAAAGGCGCTCCGAAGAACGGAGTCATGCGGCCGCGGTGACGACGCCGGGCTCTTCGGTCAGTTTTTTCGAGGGAAGCTCGACCTCGGACCGCCAAACTTCCCAATAGACCCTGAAGCGACGACCGAAAGCCTTCGGTTTTTCCGCAAAGATTCTTCCGCCGATTGTTTTGGCCTCCACCCTTAGCTCGGCGCTCCTCCGGTCGATCAAACCAAGTAGCACCTGGATATCCCGTTTTTTGCCGTATTTGTTGGGAGATTTGAGCAGAGTCTTGTGAAGGACGTCGAGGTTGTGGTCGTCGCCCAGCAAGTCCGACAGCTCATCTGCCTCCTTCTCAAGCGGGCGCATGACCGGTTTCCACAACTCGCGCAGCAATCTCATATGATAACCGTGATACTTGGCCTGCTTTCGCCATTCGTGAAAATTCTCCGCGGTCGGGTCGTCGTAGGCCGCGGTCATTGTGTTGCGCGCCTGGCGATAAGTCGCGATGAGCCCCCCTTCGATACCGTCGAATCCGTCCACCTTTAGATTCCAATCCGCGACCCGTCCGGCCGCCTTATCCATGCGGGCACGAAGCTCTTTGAGTTTTTGATTCAAGTCTCCGGTCTCTTCGATGATCTTTTTCTGTCGAAGGGTCAATGCCCGGCGAATCGGCGCAAAAGCGCGCCGGTCGACTTGATCGTTGAACTTGTCGAGCAAGCTATCGTAGGTCTCGATTATGGCTTCGGTGTCCCGCAGCTCGGCAATCCCTTTTGCCGTATCGCGAAACCACGCGTTTTCAAACTGATAAGTCTCTTCGAATTGCGGCCTTACGAGTCGCAGCACACTGCGGATTTTCTTGCAGTGTTTTCGGACTTCATGGATGGCTTCGGTCCGCTTCAATCTCGGGTTGTCAATTTCCTTGATCGCTTGAGCAATTTCTTCACTCACAATCCGCTTGATTCCATCTTCCACCGATTCGTTCGCCACCAAACAAAATGACATGGATCAACACCTCCTTTCGGACAGCCTCATCAGGCCATCACGTGCCTCCTTTTACGTTAAACAACTGGAACGGCCACGATACAATCGGCAGGGGATCCGCCGCAGTTTCCCGCTGGGGGTCAGGGTGTCCGGTGCAACGTTTACTTGGGCAATTTATATTTCCATTACAATCTTACCAACAGTTCGTCTCCTAAACATCTTCTTTCAAGGCTGAAACCACCTCTCATCCAAAGGTATCGACGAGCTCAACCATGTGGCCTTCGTAAGCAAGGGAACGAACCAGTGCTCAAGCGGAAGCGGGCGAGCATGAACGACAGGGCGATCATCGTCAGCAGAAGAATCGTCTCGCAATGCTCCCGCCACACCCGTGGTGGTCGGGGGACACGTGGAAGGAAGCCTTACTGGTCGGTCGCTTTGCCTCTCGGACCTTTGCCGGAGTGCTCTTCTCGTCGAACGTTGCAGCGGTCAGTACCAAATCAGATAGAGCGCAAATGAAAGGCCAGTCCGAAGCCTGTGAAAAACAAGCGTGAAGTGGGATGGGCCATTGCGAGGCATCGTAAATTTGCGGATTTTCGTGAGCATTGAGCATCATCCCTGGCGCGCCCTTCGACTTCGCTCAGGACATGCTTTGCGCCTTTGCGCTGAGATGGTTCTTATCCGATCTTTATATTTGATCGCGCTAAGACGCCAGGACAGCAACAAGGCTCAATTATGGTTCCTTCAGTCCCCCTCATCCGCCGCCTACAGTCTGTGACTATATTCCTCGGGCCATCAATAAATGCGAAGCTGCTGGCATAGCTGTTGCTCCATCTCAGTTGATGGCATTGCGTGCAGTGTTGCGCTCGCTACGGCACAAAAGAGGAACGTCAAAACCGTATCGAAAGGAGATAAAGAAAATGGCTAATGAGGACCTCAAAGGAGTAAAGGTTGCAATTCTAGTTGAGGACGGCTTCGAGCAGGTCGAGTTGACCGAGCCCCGAAAAGCCCTCGACCAGGCAGGCGCCGAGACACGAATTGTGTCGCCCAAGAGCGAACGTGTCCGCGCCTGGAACTTCACCGACTGGGGTGACAAGTTCCCGGTCGACGTTGCCCTAGAGCAGGCTCGGCCGCAGGATTTCGACGCGCTGCATCTGCCGGGCGGCGTGATGAATCCCGACGCGCTGCGCATACAACCGAAGGCGGTCGCGTTCGTGAAGGCCTTCTTCGATGCCGGCAAGCCGGTGTCGGTGATCTGCCACGGCCCTTGGACCGTCATCGAGGCTGGCGCGGCGCGCGGGCGGCGGATCGCCTCCTGGCCGTCGCTCAAGACCGATCTGCGGAATGCCGGCGCCGAGTGGATGGATCAGGAAGTGGTAGTCGACGGCAACCTCGTATCAAGTCGCAAGCCTGACGATATCCCGGCGTTCAACCGGGAAATGCTCAAATTGTTCAGCCGGACGCATGGGCAGGCGCGGTCCGTGGCGTGAAAGTGTCCGAAGACATGAGAGACGAGCGATGATGGAGATTAAAAATCGCAACGCTGCGATCGCTGGCTCGCAAAGGAAAGAAATCTAGCCACAGATTTTTGAATTTTTCGGCCGAGGAAATTCCGGCGCAGCAAACTCTTTGTGATCTTGGCGACCCCAGTAAATCTCCCCGACCCCCCCTCGTTTCTCCCCCTTGCTATACACGGGAGATGCAGAGGGGGGTAGGAGACAACGAGGCGAACAAACATGGAATTTCGTCGGTTCGGTCCTACCAAGCGCCAGGTCCCGGTGATCGGTCAAGGCACCTGGTACATCGACAACGGCGACCCAGCCACCGCGATCGCGGCGCTGCAGTTAGGACTCGATCTCGGCATGACCCATATCGATACCGCAGAGATGTACGGCGCCGCCGAGGAACTCGTCGGCGCCGCCATCGCGGGGCGACGCGATGAGGTTTTTCTAGTCTCAAAAGTTCTTCCGGAGAATGCCTCTCGGAGAGGAACAATCGCGGCCTGTGAGCGGTCGCTTGCCCGCCTCAACACCGAGTGGCTGGACTGCTACCTCTTGCACTGGCGCGGCCAGTACCCGCTGGAGGACACGTTCGAGGCCTTCGAGCAGCTTCAGCTTCAAGGCAAGATCCTCTCTTGGGGCGTGAGCAATTTCGATGTGCCGGACCTTGAAGAAGCCTGGGAGATTGCCGGCGATGGCCGTCTCGTCTGCAATCAGATCCTCTATCACTTGCAAGAGCGTGCCATCGAACATGCCGTGCTTCCCTGGTGCGAGGAAAACGGGGTCGCCGTGGTGGGCTACGCTCCGTTCGGTCATGGGAAATTTCCTGGCCCGCGCACGCCGGGAGGTCGCGTGCTGCAGGAAATCGCCGCTGCCCACGATGCAACTCCACGCCAAGTGGCGCTGCGGTTTTTGGTGCGGCGGCCTTCGCTCTTCACGATTCCCAAAGCCTCCAACCCCGAGCACGCCGCTGAAAACGCGGGAGCCGGGGACCTTCGCCTGACCGCAGCCGAGATCGCCCGCATCGATGAGGTCTTCCCGCGCGGCCCTCGACCCAGGGTGCTTCCCGTGATTTAGACGAATGAACCACTCTGCCCGGCATCCGGCTTGAGATGATAACGGCCACCAGCATAACGGCTGGCGCGGCTGGGCTTTACCTGAATGGACTGGAAGTGCCGCTATTAGAGGACGCGGTTGTGCTCGCGCGCCAGCATTGGCTGGAGTTTTTCTGATGTGGCTGTGGGCGGCGTTCATTATCTTCATTCTATTCCTGCTCGTGCTGGACCTCGGGGTCTTCCACCGGAAAGCTCACGTCATCACCCTGAAGGAAGCGCTGACCTGGAGTGGCGTCTGGATCGGCGTGGCGCTCGTTTTCAATGTCTTCATCTATTTCGCCTATCAATACCACTGGTTTGGACTGGACATTCCGGAAGGGGAACCGGACGGACGGACCGCGGCGGTTCTATTTTTCACTGGGTATATCGTCGAAAAATCGCTCGGCATGGATAACGTCTTCGTCATGGCGATGATATTTTCCTACTTCGGCATTCCGGCGATGTATCAGCATCGAGTGCTGTTCTGGGGCATCGTCGGGGCTCTGGTCATGCGCGCGGTGATGGTCCTGGCCGGTGTCGCGCTCATCCAACGTTTTGATTGGATCCTGTATGTGTTCGGCGCCTTCCTGATCGTCAGCGGGCTGCGAATGGCAGTGGCACCGCACGCGCCGGAGCCTGAGAGAAATCCGGTCATTGCGCTGGCGAGACGGCTGTTTCCCGTCACCCACGATCTCGCCGGAGAGCGCTTTGTCGTGCGGATCAACGGCAAACCGGCTCTCACACCCCTCGCTCTAGCGCTGATCATGATAGAGACTACTGATTTGATTTTTGCGATCGATTCAATCCCCGCCGTCTTCGCCATTACTGAGGACCCGTTCCTCGTGTTCACCAGCAACATCATGGCCGTATTGGGGCTCCGCTCGTTGTATTTCGCCTTGGCGGGCATCATCCATCGGTTCTATTACCTGAGGCTTTCGCTTTCACTGTTATTGGTTTTGATCGGCACCAAGATGTTGTTGAAGGATATTCTCCATGCGCTGCCGGGCACGACGTACTATACGCTGGGCGCGGTTGCCCTCATATTGGCGGGTGGGATCATCGCTTCGATCGTTCGCGCACGGCGTACGCCGGATTCCTACGAGGTGGATGTTCCCGCTCGGCGAAAGGCGGCGACAATGAGGAATGCGCCATGAAGCCCGCAATCGAGGATATGTGAGCACGAGCGCGTTCGGCAAGGAACCGCGCTTCTCGCTTATGCCGCCTCGCGTCTGTCCTGGTCCTGAACCAGCCAGTAGACGCCTCCGAGCGCCAATATCGCTGCGGCAAGCGCGAACAACAGAAGTGCATCCGTGGTCGCGAGATCTAGGATGATCAACTTGCGGACAATGGCGAGCATCGCGAGCAGAACTACGGTCCGCACCTGAACGATGCTTTTCCGGCGCTCGGCTACCACCAAGAGAGATCTCTTGAACTCGATCGCGATGATGACCGTAAAGATCATGCCAAATACGGTCTGAAACACGACCTGATCGGTGGGATCGAAGCCGTCCGTGAAAACGAGGCCAAACAGGACCTTTAGGGTGAGATTCCAAACAGCTATGGCGATGACGACGGCGATGAGACCGGTGAGGATCAGAATAATGAAATGCTCGAACTTATTGTAGAGCGTTAAAGAGCGCCAACGGGCCCGCGCCGCCGCGAAATTTTCCTTCGTGGCCATCGTGGTCCTACCTGTGAGCGCCCGTTACCCCCGCCGGTTTGTTTAACTTGAAAATATCGAAGGGTCAAGCCAAAACGACGAGGCCAAGTCAAGGCCCACATCAAAAGCGGCCATAGCGCGCTGACCGATTGCGAGCCATCGTAAATTTACGGATTTTCGTGAGTAGGAGAGGGGGAAGGTAGTATTGGAATAGTGGAATGTTGGAACTATGGAACAATGAAATTAAGAAGCGGATAGCGTAGTCTTTTGATCTGTTCCAGTATTCCACTTTTCCAATCTTCCATTATTCCACTTTCTACTTTGCTGGCATAGCTGTTGCTCTTTCTCAGTCGATGGCATCGTCGATGACGCGGAGACCCATCTCCCCACGTCATGAGGCAGAGGTATGCGTCATCAGGCACCGCGGGTTACTTCCCCGGGTGCCGGAGAGTTGATCAGACGAACATGAAGCACAACGTGGAGTTCAAAAACTTTGAGCCGGAAGAAAGGATCCGGAAACTGATCGCGGGGCTGATCAACAAGCTTGAGAAGAGAGCCAAGCGCTTTCCGCCCGATGAGGTCTTTTTGAGATTGATGATTGAAGAGAATCCGGTCCGCAAACTGTACCATGTTTCACTCACATTGGAGCTTCCGGGAAAAGGCCGCGCAAGCAAAAAAACCCTGGCCGCTAAAGAAGAGCGGCACGACCTCAATGAAACCATCCGGGACGCATTTGCCGAAATCACGCGGCAGCTTGAAGCGTACAAATCGACTTTACGCGGCGAGCACCTGTGGAAGCAACGCACCAGGCGAGACAAGCTTCGACAGATGAAGGCTGTTGTGGTGCCGGTCGAACAAGGCTATCGAGAACTTTTTTTTTCCCTGGCGAGCCGGCAACTGAAGGGACTCTATCAATTTGTCCGCCACCAGCTTGCATACTATGAGTCTGTGGGCGACCTGATCCCTGGCGAGCTGACCCCGGAAGAAGTGGTGGACGCAGTGCTGCTGCGAGCTTACAGGGAGTTTGTCAAAGACCCTGCCGGAAGGGACGTCGGCAGCTGGCTGACCGAGCTTGCCACAAAGCAACTCGAGTCTGAAGTCAAACGATTGACATCGGAGCGCGAAGGCACAGTCCATATAGAAGAGGATATTCCGGAGACCCCTCCGACGGAAGAGGTCTCTACTCTGCGGGACGAGATTCTGGATTTTTACCAGCCGGACGAAGATCTGAAGCTAGAAGATATCATTCCGGATATCAAATTTCCGCCGCCGGACCAGATAGTGGAAACCAAGGAACTGCGGCGGTGCGTGAATGCGGCTCTGGCCGGGCTGCCGAGAGAGTGGCGACAAGCCTTGTGGTTGCGTCATGGCGAAGGCCTAACCGGGACAAAGCTCGCGAAAGCCATCGGGAGGGCGGAGCCGGAGATTGAGCGCATTCTTGAATATACGCTCCAGTACCTCCGCCAGAGGCTCGTCGAGTTGGGCTGTCAGTTCAAAGAAAGCGACAGCCGGCCTGTGCCGGTAGCAGCGGAAGCTAATTCTGAACCGCAGGCTGCAAAATATAGCCCGGGGAGCTGATGGGATAAACGATTTCCGGTTTGTTCCTGCTGCTGTGGCAAGCGTCCAGCGGCAGCGCTGGAGAAGTGACGGCAAGCAGAAATCACTCTGACGAGAGGTCGTAAAGAAAATGTCTGATCCGCAATTGATTCGCTGTCCCTCCTGCGGCGCGACCAATCGGGTGCCGCTGGAGAAGATCATGCAAGGGCTTCAACCCGTATGCGGACGATGCAAAACCCCCCTGCCCGTCGGCAACCAACCGGTGACGGTCACGGATGCCACGTTCGCGACCGAGGTCGAGCGCTCGCCGCTGCCGGTGCTGCTCGACATGTGGGCGCCGTGGTGCGGACCGTGCCGGATGGTGGGGCCGGTGGTCGAGGAGTTGGCGAAGGAAATGGCGGGCCGCGTGCGAGTGGCGAAACTCAACGTAGACGAAAATCCGGCGACGGC
>Ga0184612_10000502_pt1 | contig 18298 bp, 15 predicted proteins | sample PLM3_60_coex_FD_133163 | JGI IMG/M metagenome (GOLD analysis project Ga0184612, IMG submission 133163) | Groundwater sediment microbial communities from an aquifer in East River, Colorado, USA - PLM3_60_coex | ecosystem: Environmental > Terrestrial > Soil > Riparian zone | place: USA: East... | reverse complement strand
TTGATCCAGACCTGCCGGCCGTCGCGCAGCGACTCCCGGTACTGCTCGCCCGTTCTGATCATTGCCGCCTTCCCCGCCTTGGAATGATTCCAGGTCCCGTCATATTGACGCGGTGCCATGGAAAGGGAAAATATAATTCGGCGAGGCAGAAGATCGGAAAATCCGATGCAATACACGCTGAAGCAGCTGCGCTATTTCGCGGCGGCGGCCGAGCAAGGCAGCGTCACCGCGGCGGCGCGGGCGATCCGCGTGTCGCAGCCCTCGATCTCCGAAGCGATCGCCCATCTGGAAGAAGCGTTCGACCTGCAGCTCTTCATCCGCCATCACGCCCAGGGGCTGTCCCTGACGCCGGCGGGACAGCGGCTGCTGCTGGAGGCGCGGAGCCTCCTGGCCCATGCCGACGACCTGACCCAGCATGTCAGCGGCCTGGCCGACAAGCTTGCCGGTGATCTGGAAGTGGGCTGCTTCATCACCTTCGCGCCCATGCTGATGCCGGCGCTGCTCGGCGCCTTCGCCGGACGTTTTCCCGATATCCGCGTGCGGCTTCATGAGGACCATACAGAAGCGTTGGCGGCGGGCCTGCGCGGCGGCCGTTTCGATCTCGCCCTCACCTACGATTTGAACTTGGGCGCGGACATCGCTTTCGAGCCGCTGGCGGAAGTGCCGTTCCATGCCGTCCTGCCGGCGCGTCACCGCCTGGCGCGGCGGCCGACAGTGTCATTGAAGGAACTCGCTGAGGAGCCGCTGGTGCTGCTGGGCTATCCCCAGAGTCGCGACTATTTCCTGTCGATCTTCTACGGCTTGGGTTTGCGGCCGCGGGTCGCGCATCAGACGCCGTCCTTCGAGATGGTGCGCGGCCTGGTCGCCAACGGCCACGGCTACTCCGTCATGCATTCCCGGCCGGTCAGCGAACAGGCTCTCGATGGGCGGCGCGTGGTCTATCGGCCGGTGGCGGAGAAGATCAGGCCGACGCGCCTCGGCATCGCCCGGCGCCGCGACCTGCGAGCACGGCGCATGGCCACCGCCTTCGCCGATTTCTGTAAGGAGTTCTTGATCTCCGGCAGCCCGATGACGGTGCGGCCGCGCAGGCGCGCGTGACGGTGCCCGTCAAATCGTCGGCCGCTTGTTGAACCAGGGCTGCGCCTGTTCCAGTTGCGCGGCCAGCTTCAGCAACGTCGCCTCGTCGCCGAACTTCCCAGCGAAATGCACGCCGATCGGCAGGCCCGCCTTCGACCAATGGAGCGGGACCGACATCGCCGGCTGGCCGCTGATGTTGAACAGCGGCGCGAAGGGCGAATAGTGGACAATGCCTTTCGGTCCCAGGCGATAGTCGAGAAAGTCCGGATTGCGCATGGAAAAGCGCCCGACCGCCGCCGGCGGCTCCGCCAGCGTCGCATTGAGCAGCAGGTCGCAGCCCTGCATGAACCGTTCGAACAGCCGCCCCGTGGCATGCACCAGATTGATGGCGGCCATATAGTCCGTGCCGCTGACGCTCGGCGCGATCTCGCAGGCATTGAGAATCGCCGGCTCGAGGTCATCCGTTCCCGGCTTGCGGCCGAGCGCCTGGGCGCGCATCTGCACCGACAGCGCCGTGCCGCAGATCACCACATTGGCCCAGGCGCGCACCACCTTGTCGAAATCGAAGGCCGGCTTGGCCTCAAAGACCTCGTGGCCGAGATCGGTGCAGAGCTTGGCCGCCCCATCCACCGCCTCGGCACACTCTGGATGGATCGCCTCGCCGGTGAAGCGCGTGCGGCACATGGCGATGCGCAGGCGCCGCGGCGGCGTCTTGATTTCCTCCAGATACGGCCGTACGACCGGCGGCGCCCAGTAAGGCGCGCCGAGGTCGGCGCCCTGGCAAGCATCCAGCGCTGCCGCGGTGTCGCGCACGCTGCGGGACAGGAAGCCGTCGATCGACATGCCGCCCCAGCCCTCGCCGGAGGCCGGTCCGTCGGGCAGTCGCGCCCGCGTCGGCTTGAGCCCGAAGAGGCCGCAGCAGGACGCGGGGATGCGCACGGAGCCGCCGCCGTCGCTGCCATGAGCCAGGGGCACGATCCCTGCCGCGACCGCTGCGCCGCTGCCGCCGCTGGAACCGCCGGAGGTGTGATTCAAATTCCAGGGATTGCGCGTCGGGCCGCCATAGACGAGCGCTTCGGTCGCCGGGCTGACGCCGAGCTCCGGGGAGGTGGTGCGCGCGAAGGCGACCAGGCCCGCGCGCTTCATGCGCAGGTAGATCTCGGAATCGTAGCTGTACTGATAGTTCGCATAGAACCGCGAGCCCATATGAGTCGGATAGCCGATGGCCTCGCAGCCCAGATCCTTCAAGAGCGTCGGCACGCCGGTGAATGGTCCGTCAGGCAGCCCGTCGCGGATCAGCGCCCGCGCCTTGTCCGGCACTGCATGGACGATCGCATTGAGCTTTGGATTGAGCCGCTCGCTGCGCGCCAGCGCCTCATCGAGCAGTTCCCCCGGCTTCACCTCTTTTCGCCGCACCAGATCGGCCAGACCCAGCGCGTCATAGGACTCGTACTCGGCAATCTTACCCAAGATCACTTCCCCCTTTGTTGCCCGCGGCATCGTTCTCGTGCCTGCGCGCGCATCATCTTGTGGGCGGACAGCCCGCGCAATGTCCGGCGCTGAAGAAAATTTTCAGAGAGGTGATTCGCTGCGACGCAGCATTGACGATTTGCGACTCGATTCCCCTTGAACCGCCGTTCATTTTCCGAGGGCGCGGTGTGAATCGCAAAAGGTCTCAGACAATCATATGGTTAACCGCCGTTCTCGAGACGGCTTTACAAGTCGTGCTCCATGGGCGCAGGATAAAAGCCTACATCGCATAGACGGACATCATCGACATAGGCAACTGAGCATGTTGCCACGAACGAGGTCGTGGTGCCGATCTTTTGCGCTGTTCTACGGCAGTGACGCAATCAAGAAACAACAGACAGGGGTCGGTCATGGACGAGAAGTACAAAGGCTTAGAGGACGACGTGAAGGAACTCCATAGTATGGGCTATGCCCAGGAGCTTTCGCGCCGCATGGGGGCGTTCCAGAATTTCGCGATTTCGTTTTCCATCATCTGCATTCTCGCGGGTGGCATCACGGCGTTTCCGGCGGCGTTCAGCGCCGCGGGCGGTGCCTCGATCGGCTACGGCTGGCCGCTGGCGTGTTTCTTTTCGCTCGTCGTGGCGGCGTCGTTGGGCCAGGTCGCTTCGGCCTATCCGACGGCAGGCGGCATCTATCACTGGGCTTCGATGCTCGGCGGCAAGGGCTGGGGCTGGGCAGCCGCTTGGTTCAACTTGGCCGGATTGTTGTTCGTAGTCTCCTCGGTGAACTTCGGTGTGTTTCTTCTGTTCCGCGACTTGCTCTGTGCAACCGTGCTCGGCATCGATATGTCGGGATGGGTGAGTGGCGGGTTTATGGATCAGGGTTGGTGGATCCAGACGATCTTCATCACCGCGATCACAATCGCCCAGGCGCTGTTCAACCATCTGGGTATTCGCCTCACGACGATCCTTACGGACATCAGCGGCTATATCATCTTTGCCGGATCGATCATTCTGACACTGGCACTGCTGTTCTGGGCGCCGACGTTCGAACTCGGCCGGTTGTTTACGTTCACCAACTTCTCCGGTGATGCCGGTGGTGGCGTGTGGCCAACAGCGTACCAGTCGATTTTCTTCGTCTTCGTGCTGGGACTGCTGCAGGGCGTCTACACCGTTACCGGTTTCGACGCGTCTGGTCACACCTCGGAAGAGACCCGCAATGCTGCGGCCGAAGTGCCGAAAGGCATGATTCGTTCGGTATGGTGGTCCTTCCTGTTCGGCTACGTCATGGTCTGTTCTTTTGTTCTGGCTATGCCATCGGTCGAGGAAGGCTCGGCTCAGGGCTGGAATGCCTTCAACTGGCTGATCGGCCAGCACCCGATGCCCTATGGTCTCAAGGTCATCCTGGCGGTTGTCATTGTCGTCTCGAACTTCCTCTGTGCGCTCGCCGGACTCACCTCTTGCTCGCGCATGATGTTCGCATTCGCCCGCGACGGCGGCTTGCCTATGTCGAGAGCCTTGCGGCATGTGAGCGCTACGTATCGCACGCCGGTGAACGCCATCTGGGTCGGCGCGATCTTGTCAATCGTGGCAACTCTGTATGGCGACGCGTTCTTCGTGCTCGCTACGGGATGCGCGGTGTTCCTGTACCTCTCCTACGTGATGGCCTGCGCCGCGGGTCTGATGTCGGAGATCAACGGCAAGTGGACGAAGAAGGGGCCGTTCAGCCTGGGCGGCGCTTCGAAGCTGATCGCCGTGCTCGCGATCATCGGCTGCTTGATCCTGATTTTCGTCGGCGTACAGCCGCCGAACCAGAAGGTCGGATATCTGATCGTCATTATGATCGTCGCCATGGTGGTTGGTTGGTTCGCGGTTGAGCGTACGCGCTTCCAAGGGCCGCCGATGACAGAAGATGCCGTAAGGCGCCGCCAAGCGATCATCCTCGCCGAGGAAAAGGCCGTCGGCGCCGCGGAATAGGGAAAACTAGAGACGTCTCTCAGGGCGCCGGCTTCGGCCGGCGCCCATTTTCTTGCGCCCGTTCGACAGGCCACGGCGGCAAGGTTATGAATTCCTCATGAGCTACGATGTCGCCATCATCGGCGCCGGCGTCGTCGGCTGCGCCCTCTTCCGCCGTTTCTGCCTCGGCGGTGCGCGCGCCCTGCTGATCGAGAAAGGCGCCGACATCCTGTCCGGCGCCAGCAAGGGCAACAGCGCCATGTTCCATACCGGCTATGACGCGCCCGCCGGCAGCCTGGAACTGGCCTGCATCCGCAGCGGCTATGAGGAGTATCTCGCGATCCGGCGAGGATTGAATCTGCCGCTGCTGGAGACCGGCGGTCTCCTGGTCGCCTGGACCGAACTCGAGCAGGAGAAACTGCCCGCCATCGCCGAGCATGCCCGCGCCAACGGCGTCGCCGATGCTCATCTGATCGACGGCGCGGCGTTGCGGCGCCGCGAACCCAACCTGGCGCCGGAGGCGCGCGCTGCCGTCGCCATTCCCGGCGAGCACATTATGGATCCCTGGTCGCCGTCGCTGGCCTATGTGCTGCAGGGCATCGCCCATGGCGGCGAGGTGCGTCGCGCGACCGAGGTGCAGGGCGGTGATCTCGCCGACGCCTTCTGGACCCTGCGTACGAACAAGGGTCCGGCGCAGGCGCGCATCGTTATCAATGCCGCCGGCAACTACGGCGATCTCGTCGAGGCCATCGCCCGCCCCTCGCCTTTCGCCATCAAACCGCGCAAGGGGCAGTTCGTCGTGTTCGACAAGTCGGCCTCCCGGCTGATCACATCGTCGATCCTGCCGGTGCCGACCGAGCGCACCAAGGGCGTGATGATGTGCCGCACGATCTTCGGCAATCTGATCGTCGGCCCGACGGCGGAGGATCAGGAAGATCGCGCTGATGCCGGCGTCGATCAGGCCATGCTGCGCCACCTGATCGAGCAGGGCTGCCGCCGGGTGCCGCGGTTGGCGAACGAAGCCGTCACCGCCATCTATGCGGGGCTGCGGCCGGCGACGCAGTTCAAGGATTATCAGATCGAGGCGCTGCCGGATCGCAGCTGGATCACTGTCGGCGGGATACGCTCCACAGGTCTCACCGGCGCCCTGGGCATCGCGCAATATGTCGGCGGACTCTATGGCCGGCATTTCGGCACACTGCGGGAGACCGCAATTCCGAAGGCGACGCCGATGCCCAATCTCGCCGAGCATCTGCCGCGGCTCTATCAGCAGCCGGGCTCTGGCGAGATCGTCTGCCATTGCGAATTGGTCACGCGCGGAGAAATCGAATTGGCACTGCATGGTCCGCTCCCTGCCGGCGATCTCGGCGGCCTCAAGCGCCGCACCCGCTGCATGATGGGCCGCTGCCAGGGTTTCTATTGCAGCGCGCACGTGTTCGAGCTGGCGCGAGGGAAACTGCCGGATGTGCCGGGCAGCGCGAAAGTCGCATGACCACCCATGATGTCATCATCATCGGCGGCGGGCCGGCGGGATTGTCGGCGGCGCGGCGCTTGCTGGCGTCGGGCGTGCGCGACGTGGTCGTCCTCGAGCGCGAGCGCGAGGCCGGCGGCATCCCGCGCCATTGCGGCCATAGCGGATTCGGCATCGGCCAGTATCTCAGCCTGCCGATGAGCGGGCCCGACTATGCGCGGCGTCTTGTCGACTCCGCCGCGGGTGCCGATATCCGCACCCGGACGACCGTGACGTCGATCGAGTCCGGCGGGCGCGTTCACTCCGTGCATCCCGCCGACGGCGCGCGCATGCTCGAAGGCCGCTGTGTGCTGCTGGCCACCGGCATTCGGGAAACGCCGCGCAGCGCGCGCCTGGTCACCGGCGCACGGCCCATTGGCATCACGACGACAGGCGCGTTGCAGCAGATGGTGTATCTCACCCACCTAAAGCCGTTTTCCCGTGCTGTCGTGATCGGCAGCGAGCTGATTTCCTTCTCCGTGCTGATGACGGCCCGCCATGGCGCCATCGGCATCGCCGCCATGATCGAGGAAGGCGAACGCATCACCGCCCGCAGGCCCGGCGACTGGATCGCGCGCCATCTTTTCGGCGTTCCGGTGCTGACGCGCACGAAGCTCATCGCCATCCACGGCATCGACAAGGTGGAGAGAATCGAGATCGAGCGTGACGGCCGGCGTGAGTTCATCGCTTGCGACGGCGTCATCTTCACCGGCCGTTTCACGCCGGAGACAGCGCTGCTCAAGTCCAGCCCCATCGCGCTCGATCCCGGCAGCGGCGGACCTGTCATCGATCAGTTCTTCCGCACCAGCGATCCGCAGGTTTTCGCCGCCGGAAACCTGCTGCGGCCGGTCGAGACCGCGGGCATGTGCTGGGCCGAAGGCCGCATCGCCGCCGCCAACATCGCCGCCGCCCTCGCCGGCACGTTGCCGCCATCGAAGTCCGGCGTCGCCGTGCGATTTTCCGACCCGGTCAAATATGTCTATCCGCAGATGATCGTCCCCGCCGCCGACAACCGCACGCCGATGCCGCTGATGCGCGCACGCGTAACCCGCGCGGTGCGCGGCACGCTGCGGCTGACCGTCGATAGCCGTGTGCTGTGGTCGAAGGCCGGCCGCTTTCTGCCGGAACGGCGCCTGACGATTCCAACGGTGAAGATTCCGCGCAGCGGCGCCGCCGATATCAGTGTCGAATTGATCGAAGACTGATCACGGATGCCCGCCGTTATCGCCATCGATCAGGGAACCACCGGCAGCAAGGCGTTCCGCCTCGACAGTTCCGGCAGGCTGGAGAATCTGGGCGGCCTGCAGCATCGCCAGATCCTGCCTCAGCCAGGCTGGGTGGAGCATGACGCCAACGAGCTGCTAGACCATGTGCGGCAACTGGCGGCACACGCCGGCGATGCCGCCGCTCTCGGCCTCGACAACCAGGGCGAGACCGTTGTCGCCTGGGACGCGGACAGCGGCGAGCCCGTCTACAACGCCATCGTCTGGCAGGACGCGCGCACCCTCGACGTCACGGAACGACTGAAGGCCGAAGGCGCAGAATCGCTGACAGTCGCCCGCGCCGGCCTGCCCCTCGATCCCTATTTCTCAGCCAGCAAGTTGCGCTGGATCATCGATCAGGTACCTCGGGCGAAGGCGTTGCTGGATCGGGGCCGGCTGCGGCTTGGCACCAGCGACAGCTTCTTCCTCGACCGCCTCGCCGGAATCTACGCCACCGATGTCACGACCGCCTCGCGCACCAGCCTGATGAACCTGGATACCGGCCAGTGGGACCCGGAACTCTGCCGCCTGTTCGGCGTACCGATCGAAGCGCTGGCAGAAATTCGCCCGACTGTCGGCTCGTTCGGGACATTCGACGGCCTGGCCATCACCGCCAGCATCACCGACCAGCAGGCCGCTCTGTTCGGCCATGGCTGCCGGCGCGCGGGACAGGCGAAGATCACCTTCGGCACCGGCGCCTTCGCGCAAGCGGTCACCGCGCGCAATGTCGCAGCCGATAATGCCCTTGGCTTGCTGCGGACCGCCGCGTGGAAGATCGGTAGCGCCGCAATCATCTACGCCATCGAAGGCGGTGTGTACGACGCTGCATCAGCGGTGAACTGGGCGCGCGGTCTTGGCCTGTTCAAGGATTATGCCGAGATCGACGATTTTTCGGCGCCGCCCGCAATCGAGCGCAGCATCGTGTTCGTGCCCGCGCTATCGGGCCTCGCCGCGCCTTATTGGGACCGCAACGCCGCGGGCATGTGGCTCGGCCTTGGGCTCGATAGTACGAAGGCCGATATGATGCAGGCGCTGCTGGAGGGTATCGCGCTCCTCGCCGCCGAGGTCATTGATGCGATGCACAAGGCTGCGCCGCTCGACGGCGCGATCTCCATCGATGGCGGCCTCAGCAGCAATAGATACTTCTGCAAATTCCTAGCCCGCGCGCTCGGCAGGCCCGTCGCCGTCCCCGGGAGTGCCGAGCTCACGGGTCTGGGCACCGCGCAGATCGCCATGATCGGGACGGGGCTCTGTGACATCGACTCGCTGCCGCCTGCGTCTGTAGAACGGCGGCGCGAAACATCCGGGAACCCGCTTCCCACGCACCTGCGAATGCGATTCCGCAGTGCGGTAGAACGCTGCAGCGCCTGGCGATAGGCGCTGTCGATTCGCGAATCGGGCTGTTTCACGGCTTTACACGAATCGGGACTCAGCGCCAAAATTGCTTGCCCCCGGCAAGTGCACAGGGGAAGCACAACAAGGCGCGGTATCGACAAGGCCCGCGCTACGGCAAGGAGGCTCAAATCATGGCTCAAGAGCAAGGCACACAGGGCGTCTCCTATGAAAAGGTCGGCGCTGAATATTTTCAACAACGGGCTTTGAAACGTCACGCAGGCGTGTGGTCGCTCTGGGCCCTCGGCGTCGCGGCGGTTATCTCCGGCGACTTCTTCGGCTGGAACTATGGCCTGGCGACGGGCGGGTTCGGCGGCCTGCTAATCGCGTATCTGATCGTCATCGTCATGTATACGGGGCTCTGCTACAGTCTGGCGGAGATGTCGCCGGCCCTGCCGCACACCGGCGGCGCCTACTCGTTCGCGCGCACGGCGATGGGGCCCTGGGGCGGATTTCTCACCGGTCTCGGCGAGAACATGGAATATGTGATTACGCCCGGCGTGATCATCGTTTCCGTGGGCGCCTATCTCGGCGCGGTTTTCGGAACGCCACCCGAAGTCGCGTGGGTGTGGTGGGTCATTGTATTCATCGTTTTCGTCGGCCTGAACATCTGGGGCGTCGAGTTGTCGTTCCGGTTCACGGTCATCATTACGTTCGTGTCGATGGCGATTCTCATCTTCTTCTTCCTCGCGGCCTTGTCGATCTTCGACTACGACAGGTTTGCACTCAATATGGGGGTAGGTGCAGATGGGGCAGTTGTTGAGCTGCCAGAAGGCGGGGGGCCGTTCCTGCCGTTGGGTATCAGTGGCATCTTTGCCTCGTTGCCCTTCGCCATATGGTTCCTCCTGGCGATCGAGCAGCTACCGCTCGCGGCCGAAGAAAGTCACGATCCCAAGAGAGACATGCCCAAGGGTTTGCTGTGGGGCCTGCTGACGCTTGTCCTGCTGGGATTCCTGACGCTGCTGTTCAATGCCGGCGTACCGCCCGGCGCTTTCAAACTAGGATCATCGGCCCAACCGCTGCTGGACGGTCTTGTCGGCATCTTTGGCGACGGCATCGGCACGAAGTTCCTGGCGCTGTTGGCCGTTGCCGGCCTGATCGCCAGTTTCCACACCATTATCTATGCCTACGGCCGAAACATTTTCTCCCTCAGCCGCGCTGGCTATTTCCCGCGTTGGCTGTCCAGAACCCATGGAACGCGGAAGACCCCGCACGTAGCTCTGATCGCAGGCGGCGTGGTCAGTCTTGCCCTGGCGCTCGTGATGGACCGTCTGTTCGGCATGGCGTCGCTGGTCGGCGCCGCGCTGCTCAATCTTGCGGTGTTCGGTGCGGTCATCTCCTACGCCATGCAGGGAATCTCCTTCTATATCCTGCGGCGAGACTTTCCCAACATCGATCGGCCCTACCGAAGCCCGCTCGGCAATTTTGGTGCGCTTGCCTGTACTGTCATCGCGATCATCTGTTTGATCGCGATGTTCCTGAATGAGGCGTATCGGCCGGGTCTCTACGGTGCGGTCATCTGGTACGTGCTTGGCGTGCTGTACTTCGCGTTCATCGGTCGGCACAAGCTCGTGCTGTCGCCGGAAGAAGAGTTCGCGATGTCCCATCGCCGCAAGACCTAGTTACTCTAGCTTTCGCGACGCAACCCGGCGGCTGGGCTGGCCTCAGCCGCCGGGTCTGTTTAATGTGCTCAGCAATTCGTCGTTCCAATCCATAAGCTCACAGGGGAAGGACTTCATGCCCGCCACGCTGACCGGGGATAGCCTCAAGAAACTCATCAAGTCCGGCGAGATCGATACCGTGCTCGTCTGCATGGTCGACATGCAGGGGCGCCTGATGGGCAAGCGCTATACCGGGCATTTCTTCCTGGAGAGCGGCATCGACGAGGCCCACACTTGCGACTATCTGCTGGCCATCGACATGGAGATCGAGCCGGTGCCCGGCTACAAGGCCTCGTCCTGGGAGCGGGGCTATGGCGATTTCACGCTGAAGCCCGATCTCGGCACGTTGCGCCGCGTGCCCTGGCTGCCGGGCACGGCCATGGTGATCTGCGACGTGGTCGATCATCACGGCAACGAGGTACCCCACTCGCCGCGCCAGATCCTGAAGAAGCAGGTGGCGCGGGCGAAGAAGCTTGGCTTCGACGTCATGATGGCCGCCGAACTCGAGCTGTTCGTGTTCGACGAGTCCTACGAGTCGCTGCGCGCCAAGGACTACAAGAACATGAAGCATGCCGGCTGGTACATCGAAGACTATGTGATCCTGCAGACCACCAAGGAAGAGCCGCTGATCCGCGCCATCCGCAATTACATGGATGCGGCCGGCGTGCCCGTGGAATGCTCCAAGGGCGAATGGGGCCCGGGTCAGGAAGAGATCAACCTGAAATATGCCGAGGCCGTGGAGATGGCCGATCGCATCGCCATCTACAAGAACGGTGCCAAGGAAATTGCGCACCTGCAGGGCAAGGCCGTCTCCTTCATGGCCAAGATCGATCACAGCCTCGCCGGCAACAGTTTCCATCTGCATTCGTCGCTGTGGGACGTGAAATCGAAGAAGCCGATGTTCTACGACAAGGCGGCGCCGAGCCATATGTCGCAGCTCTTCTGCCACTATCTCGCGGGACAGCTCGCCGGCCTGCGGGAGTCGGCCTATTTCTTCGCGCCCTATGTGAATTCCTACAAGCGCTTCTCCGCCGGCACCTTTGCACCGACCAAGGCGGTCTGGTCGTTCGACAACCGCACCGCCGGCTTCCGCATCCTCGGCGAAGGCGGCGGCATGCGCTCGGAATGCCGCGTGCCCGGCGCCGACGTGAACCCCTACCTCGCCTTTGCCGCGGCGCTGGCGTGCGGCCTGCATGGCATCGAAAACAAGCTGAAGCTCGAGCCGGCCTTCAAAGGCAATGCCTACGAAGGCAAGAACATCCGGGAAGTGCCGAAATCCCTGCGCGATGCGCTGGCGCTGCTGGACAAATCCAAGCTCCTGCGTTCGGCGTTCGGCGACGACGTCATCGATCACTACCTCCATGCCGGCGACTGGGAACAGCAGGAATTCGACCGCCGCGTCACCGACTACGAACGCATCCGCATGTTCGAACGGGGGTGATGTCCGCGCCATGACCTTCGCCAACAAAACAGCCATCGTCACCGGCGCCGGCAGCGGCATGGGCCTCAATATCGCCCGCGATCTTCTGGCAGCGGGTGCCAAGGTGACGATGATCGATCTGAAGCCGGAGCGGCCGCCCGATCTGCCGGCCGACCGCGCGCTCTATCTGATCGGCGATGTTACCGACGATACCTTCATCTACAAGGCGATCGCCCACGCCTTCCACGACTCCGGACGGCTCGACTATCTGGTCAACGCCGCGGGCGTGCTCTGGTTCGGCCGCGACAAGTCGCTGGTGGAGATCGATCTGGATCTCTGGGACAAAATCCTTGCCATCGATCTCAAATCCATGGTCGTCACCACGCGCCACGCGGTGCCTTTCATGCAGCAGACCAGCGGCGGCGCCATGGTGCATGTCTCCTCGATCCAGTGCCTGCGCGGCGACGACAAACCCCAGGACGCGTATCAGGCGGCCAAGGCCGGCATGCTCGCACTGTCGAAATCCATCGCCATTCAGTTCGCCCGCGACAATATCCGCTCCAACTGCATCCTGCCCGGCCCCGTCGACTCGCCGATGCAGGACCGCTGGCGGCAAAACCCCGCGCAGAAAAAAGCCGTCGAAGCGGCCATCCCGTTGGGCCGCGTCGGCACCACCCAGGACATGGCCGACGCCGCGCTGTTCCTGCTCTCCGACAAGGCCCGCTACATCACCGGCACGGAACTCATTGTCGATGGCGGACTGATGGCACGGCCGTAGGTCCCCCGCGCGCGTACAACTTCCACGCGTATGTTCTCTATTTGTTCTTGACAACTTGAAGTAATGTCGCTGTACTCCCTCCGGGCAAATTTTCATGGAGACGAGCCATGCGCGATCTTCCTCGCTTCGGCCACGAACTTGCCGAGGCCCAGGAGCGACTCGACGAAGTGCTGGCGCGCTGTGCGATGCGGCTGAAGGCCTGCGGCGCCGTTGCCGGCGCGAACGACAACTTCCCGTTCTCCGGCAAGAGCGCAGGCGACAATGGCTGCCCTTCGGATGACGCCGATGCCGCCGCACGGGACAACACCGGATAAGCCGCTGTTCCATTGCCTGTATGGAAGCGCCCTCCTAGAGTCGCGTGGTCCTGCCGCCGCCGGCGGCCAAGAAAATTCCAGGGAGGACCTTCGCACCCATGGCCGATGTCCAGAAAACCATCACGCCGATCGACGGCAGCGTGCTCGTCACCCGCAAGCTGGCGACGAAGAAGCAGATTGCCGAAGCGCTGGCCGCCGCTCGTAAGGCTCAAGGCGCTTGGAAGCATGTGCCGGTCGCCGAGCGCGGCCGCGTCGTCGCCAAGGCCGTGGATTACTTCATCGCCCACAAGCAGGAAATCGCCGAGGAATTGACCCGCCAGATCGGCCGCCCAATCAGCCAGTCGCCCGGCGAGATGCGCGGCTTCGAAGAGCGGGCCCGCTACATGATCGAGATCGCGCCCAGCGCGCTCGGCGACGTCCCCGCGGAGCCGCGGCCCGGCTTCACCCGCTTCATCCGCCGCGAGCCGCTGGGCGTCGTTTTTATCGTGGCACCCTGGAACTATCCCTACCTCACCTCGGTCAATGGCGTTGTGCCCGCGCTGATGGCCGGCAATGCGGTGATCCTCAAGCATTCGGCGCAGACGCCGCTCTGCGCCGAGCGCTTCGCCGCCGCCTTCAAGGAGGCCGGCCTGCCCAAGGGCCTGTTCCAGCATCTGCATATGTCCCACGATGACACGCTGAAGCTGATCGGCACCGATGGCATCGACTATGTGAACTTCACCGGCAGCGTGCCCGCCGGCCATGCCATCGTGCAGGCGGCATCCGACCGCTTCATCGGCCTGGGGCTGGAGCTCGGCGGCTGCGACCCCGCCTATGTACGCGCCGACGCCAATCTCGCCCACGCCATCGAGAATCTGGTTGATGGCGCCATGTTCAATTCCGGCCAATCCTGCTGCGGCATCCAGCGGGTCTATGTGCATCAGGATCTCTACAAGCCGTTCCTCGACGGCTTTGTCGACCTGACCAAGAAGTACAATCTCGGCAATCCGCTGGAGAGCGGCGTCAATCTCGGCCCCGTGGTGCGCGCCCGCGCCGCCGACGAAATCCGCAAGCAGGTCGCCAAGGCCACGCGCCAGGGCGCCAAGCCGCTGATCGACTCCAAGCATTTCAAGGCCGACAAGAAGGGTACTGCCTATGTGGCGCCCCAGGTGTTCAAGGTCGACAGCAACAAGAACTCCGTGATGCAAGAGGAATGCTTCGGCCCGGTCGCCGGCATCATGAAGGTGAAGAACGACGAGGAGGCGATCCGTCACATGAACGACAGCGCCTTCGGCCTCACCGCCGCCATCTGGACGTCCGACGAAAAATCCGCGCTGGAGATCGGCAACCGCATCGACACGGGCACCTGGTTCATGAACCGCTGCGATTATCTGGATCCGGCCCTCGGCTGGACCGGCGTCAAAGACTCCGGCCGCGGCTGCACGCTCTCCCGCGTTGGCTATGAATATCTGACGCGGCCGAAATCATTCCACCTGCGCACGCAGATTTAGGCGGGCCAATTCAGCGGCTATGCCCGCGCCGCGTGGCGCCAAGAACAAGCGGGGAACAAGCCCAAGGGCGACCGCGGTGTTTTCGGGCCTGTCAAAGCGGCGCGGCGGCGCTAGATTGCGCTTCTTCCATCACCTACGAACCCAGGCAAAAACCACCGAGGATCCGACATGACCGCCACGGCCCCCCGCGGAAACTGGAACTATCCCACCAAGGTGCGCTTCGGCGCCGGCCGCATCGCCGAACTGCCCGACGCCTGCAAGGAGCTGGGCATGAAGCGGCCGCTGATCGTCACCGATCCCGGCCTGGCGGCGCTGCCGATGATCAAGGAGGCCGTCGCTGCCAACGAGAAGGCAGGTCTCTCCACCGGCGTCTTTTCTGACATCAAGAGCAATCCCAACGGCAAGAACGTGGAGGACGGAATCAAGGCCTATCGCTCCGGCAAGCATGATGGCGTCGTCGCCTTCGGCGGCGGCAGCGCGCTGGATGCCGGCAAGGCCATTGCGCTGATGGCCGGCCAGAAGCGGCCGATCTGGGATTTCGAGGATGTAGGCGACAACTGGCTGCGGGTCGATCCCGCGGGCGTGGCGCCGATCATCGCCGTGCCCACCACGTCAGGCACCGGCTCGGAAGTGGGCCGCGTCTCCGTCATCACCAAGGAGGACACGCACCAGAAGAAGCTGATCTTCCATCCGAAGGTGCAGCCCTCCATCGTCATCGACGATCCCGCGCTGACCGTCGGCCTGCCGGCGAAGATCACCGCCGCCACCGGCATGGACGCGCTGGCCCATTGCTTCGAGGCCTATTGCGCGCCCGGCTATCATCCGATGGCCGACGGCATCGCGCTCGAGGGCATGCGGCTGATCAAGGAGTGGCTGCCGACGGCGGTGAAGGACGGCAAGAACCTGGAGGCGCGCTCCCACATGATGGCGGCGGCCACCATGGGCGCCACCGCGTTCCAGAAAGGGCTGGGCGCGATCCATTCCCTCTCCCATCCCGTCGGCGCCGTCTACGACACCCATCACGGCCTGACCAACGCGGTCGTCATGCCCTATGTCATGCAGTTCAACCGCAAGGCGATCGAGGAAAAGATGACCCGCCTCGCCGCCTATCTCGGCCTGAAGAATCCCGGCTATCAGGCGGTGCTGGACTGGGTGCTCGAGCTGCGCAAGGAGATCGGCATCCCCCACACGTTGAAGGACATCGGCGTCGGCACCGACAAGCTGGACTCGCTCTCAGAGGAAGCGTTCAACGATCCCTCCACCGGCGGCAATCCCGTCCCCGCCGGCGTCCCCGAGATGAAGCAGATGTTCATCGCGAGCATCGAGGGGCGGTTGTAGATAGCGACCCTCCTTCAGCAAATTCGATTGCAGCAATGGTTTTCATTCTTGGTTCTCAGCGAAAAGATGTCGGCAACGTCGTCGCTGCATTCAAGGAATACCAAAGGTATCTCGAACATTATCGCGATCGCTTTCCTGCATCAGCGTGGGCATTGGCAACTTCAGATTGGTACTTCGATTTTGCCAATCAGCGCTGCCCGCATGATGGCTCCCTGCAGTGGATCAAGATCGAAGAGCTCGAAGGCGGCGAAGAGCCCGGAGACAAGCTTGTTTCCATCAAAACGCGGCTGAGGAGCGCGCATGGCAATGGATGGATTGAGTTTCACTATCCGCGCGTCTACTCATACCGCTTGGCATTGTTCAGCGATTACAACTACGGCAGCAGGCATGGACACGCGGATTGGCTTTATGACGAGTTCAGATGGGCAGGCGAGGGGCGTGTGATGCACGAAATCGAGTGGGCAAGGACGGACGATACCGCTCACTGGTTCATCGAAGCTTCCGATGTAGTGTATCGCTGGACCTATTCCGCAAAGTAGCGATAAGCGCAACGCGGTTATGTCGCGCCAGCCGCTTCGTGAACTCCGTGCTTTGTGGTGAATGTCTCACGCGCGGTCCCTATCCAACCTCCACCACCAGCTCCGTCGGCCCGCCCGGTGCATTGATGGTCCAGCCGGGAATCTGGAGATCGAAGGGGCATGACGACACCACGCAGATCAGGTCCATCCTCGCCCTGAGTTCCACATAGCCGCCCGGCGGCACGCTGTTGGGCGGCGACAGCAGCTTGCCGTCGGCATCGACCGCCGTGTTGGTGAAGAAGTTCACCGGCTGCGGCACCACATCGATCGGATGGCCGAGGCGCGCCATGGCGTTGCGCAGATTCTCCGAGCAGCTGGCGTGGGGGCCGACGAAACCGAACTGCTCATAGCGCGCCTGATCGCAAGCCGCGATCATCATGTCATGCATGCCGCCGGCGCCGTCCTCCAGGAAATCCAGCATCGGCCGGCGGAAACTCGAGAGGAACGTGTCGCCCGGGCGCGGCTTGATGGATCTCGTCGTCACCCAGCTATGCATGGGCGACAGCCACTCCCGCAGATTGTCGGCGGCATAGGCGAAGAAATCCGCCGCCTGCGCGCCCTTCGGCGTGGTTAGCCGCAACCGCTGCCCCCGCACCACGCGAAACGCCAACCCCCCCCGGGCGGGAATTGTCTCTGTTATCATGCTGTGCTGCCCCCGTATCGCAGCCGAGCGCTGCAAGGCCCGAAACCGCGGCCGAATCGCACCGACGCTTGTTGATCCCCGAAGAAGTCAGCTTAGGGCAGTTCGTCGGCCCAGCATTCTCCCTTTTTCCCGTTTGATCCCGACTCGCATACCAACATGAATTTCGTGCCTGAATCGCTTCTGCAAACTACCTGGTCTTCTTGGTTCCGCCAGCATTTTTTTGCTTTGTTCGGGGCTCGCACAAGCTCAGCGCGTTCCTCTCGCACAGCCTGCGCTTCGTCGATACGATTCAATCTTTCGAGAACACTGGCCTCGACCTCAAGCGCATTCGCCAGCATCGACCAATAGAGTGGCCATTCCTCGTAGAGCCATCTGGTACCTGCCGTGTTTTGTGCAGCAAGCTCGTAGGCACGCCCGAGATTATTGCGCTCCATCTCAAATTCCGTCCAAGCGAGAAGAGTGGCGTATCTCCCAATATCGAACTGCTCGTTCGGGTTGGATAGCTTGTCGTATGCCTGGGCAAACAGTTGCTCAGCCCTCTCAGTCACCCCACTACGGCTCCACTGGCCCGCAAGGGACACCATGAGCTGGGCAAGGTTGCCGGCGGCGGCCCATCCATTCTCCCCAGGGCACTCGCGTTGTGATTTGGTAAGTGCGGCATCGATCGCACATAGCGAAGATCTTTCGCTGATACCCCGATGCAACAACTCGCGCAGTGTCCACTCAGCGGATTGATCGATTCCTGTGGTTGTACCCCGGCAAAGCGAAGGCGCGGCTCTGGATTCCTCCGGGCAACCGATCCAGAAATTGAGTTCGTTGCGTTTAGCCCCCATCTCCTCCGCTGGCTGCAGCTCAGACACCTCCGCGAGACTTTGTGCTGGAGAAATACGGGGCGCCAACTCGCCTCCACTGTCTCCAACCAGGGGAAGGATGACGCACCACGGTAACAAGAAGGCACTGCACGCGCTCATATCCGCTTCTGACCCCTGATTTCGATTTCGATCTTCACGCTAAAGTTGCTGGCATTTAGGATTACAACCTCGACGGGGTGGAGATAGCCGTCTGCCGGAACATCAAAGTTCACGCCTTCTCCGACCACAATATTGTCCATACCAAGCGGATCTTCGATGACCTCGCTGTCGCGCTGTCGTCCATCACGGTTTACTGCGACTGTAACGTTCGTTCTCGAGTCCGGCGATATCGGATGTTGGCGTGTCGGAACACCCCTCACGGATGCAATGGCGGTGAAACTGCCTGCTGCCAGGCTTTTTACCAGTCGAGCAGGTTCACCTGGTTCAAGTGTAAACGGATCGACTCTCGGTGTTATGACTTGCGCAGGATTAGGGCGCGAAAGCTCCGAGTCGTCACGCGTCGCGATCGAGTCGTTCCGCCGCGCTTCGGCCCGCCGCT
>Ga0184612_10000501_pt1 | contig 18327 bp, 17 predicted proteins | sample PLM3_60_coex_FD_133163 | JGI IMG/M metagenome (GOLD analysis project Ga0184612, IMG submission 133163) | Groundwater sediment microbial communities from an aquifer in East River, Colorado, USA - PLM3_60_coex | ecosystem: Environmental > Terrestrial > Soil > Riparian zone | place: USA: East... | reverse complement strand
TGCCAGGTGGTGCCGTTAGCTGCACCAGCAGCTAGATCCTGTCGACCCACCGCGCTGAGTTGTGCACGGCACGTTGGGTGTCTTTCGGGGGACAGACGGTCTTGTGCCTGCTGTTCCCGCGTGTTCCTCCGACGGGGTGTGTCGCCGGATTCGCCGCCACTGCTGTGGCCGCCGCCGGCGTCCACCCCTCCGGGGGCTGAGTGACCGGCCGTGACGCCACCGTCTCGGATCCGGAACCCGAGCAAAGAGAGGTCATGGAATGAGAAGACTTGCTCAACTCGCCAGAAAGGTGACGTCGCGTCAGACAATTCGTCGCAGGAGGTCGTTGGGCCTCCTCGGCGTCGTGTGTCTCGTGGCCGCCGCGATGGTGGCCGCTCCGGCGATGGCCAGTCACCCGCTCGCCACGCTGCCTGGTAGCAATTTCGAGATCGACGTCGACGCCAACCTCAAGGTCGACGACGCCGCGCCGTCCATCGACTGGGCGAGCGTCACCGAGACACGCGCGACGGACACACCGTCGGGGCAGAACGACAGCTCCTACTCCGGCGGGTCGAAGGAAGACGACACCTGTCCGAGCGCCGGGACGGGGAGCATTCCGAACAACAAGAGCGACCTGCTCACCTTTGGTGCGTACGTCGAGCCGGAGGCGGGCGGCGCGGGCTTCCTGAACCTGTTCTGGTCGCGCGTGAACGAGCCCAGCGGCACCACGCTGATGGACTTCGAGCTCAACCAGTCGTCGACGGACTGCGGCAACGGGGTCAACCCGGTCCGCACGGTCGGCGACCTGCTCATCGAGTATCGGATCGAGCAGGGCGGCGCTGTCGCGTCGATCAAGGTCCGTGAGTGGACCGGCTCGGCGTGGGGCGCGGCGGATGACCTCACCGGCACGCAGGCCGCAGGCACCATCAACAGCTCGGTGATCCCGGTGGCCGAGTCGGACGGGCTCGCCACGGTTAACCCGATCAGCCCGCGGACGTTCGGAGAGGCCCAGCTCGACCTCGACTTCATCTTCGACGAGGACGAGTGCGATTCGTTCGGCAGCGCGTTCCTGAAGAGCCGCGCTTCGGACGCCTTTACATCCCAGCTGAAGGACTTCATCGCGCCCGTGCCCGTGACCATCACAAACTGCGGTTCGGTCATCATTCGCAAGGTGACGGACCCGCCGTCGGATCCGAGCACGACGACGTTCGACTACACGAAGGACTTCGCCACCGACCCCGCTAGCTCGGACACGTTCTCGCTCGGGCACGGCGAGTCGACCGGGACGACGTTCGTTGGCAACGTCCTGTTCGGCACCGACCTCACCGTCGACGAGACGACTCCTCTTCCGGCAGGTTGGGACTTCGTGGACGTCGACTGCAGCGCCAGTACGGGGGTGACATTTGACGACGACAGTGGCTCGGAGGTCACCTTCACCATCGACAACTCGACCGACATCCTCGACTGCACGTACACGAACCGGGCCAGAGGCACGATCATCGTCGAGAAGATCACTGACGACGGGTTCGGGTCGTTCGAGTTCACGTCGAACACGCTGACGCCTTCGCCGTTCACGCTGACGACCACTGCGGCGGGTGACGCCGGCAAGGACTCCGAGACGTTCGTGGATCTGGCTCCCGGCCCGTACGACGTTGCCGAGACGGTGCCAGCGGGCTGGAACCTGGTGTCGGCCACCTGCGTGGACACGGTCGGACCCAACTCGGATCCCGCCGCCATCGACCTGAGCGCCGGTGAGACCGTGACCTGCACGTTCCACGACGCGCGCGAGAAGGGCGCGATCCTGATCGCGAAGACGCGGAAGCACGCGGCCGACGGTCCGGGTGATCACCCGCATGCGGGCGTTACCTTCACCGTCACCGGCGGCGAGCTCCCCGCAGGCGGCGTGACCGCCGTGACGAACGCCCAGGGCGAGGCCTGTGTGGACGGGCTCGTGCTGAGCAGCTTCGTCGGCGACTACACGGTCACCGAGACGGTCCCGGCCGGCTACTCGGCCTCACCGACCTCGGACACCGTGACCGTTACCACCGAGTCGACGTGTGGTGACGGAAATGAAGCGGTGGCGGGTCCCTTCCATAACACCCCGCTGACCAACCTCACCGTGTCGGTGGATTCGCAGGTCGATGGTGGCACGGCATCGACCATCGACTGCGGCGCCGGCATCGTGAGCACGGGCCCCAACGGCGATGGTTCGACCACCCGCTCGGACCTGCCGCCAGGCACGTACACCTGCACGATCGTCATCGACCCGTGACATGACACCGTCCGGGGTTCTCCCATGAGGAGGTGACACCTGACGCCAGGGAGGGGGCCGGCCGGCTGGTCGGCCCCCTCCCAGCTGTCCGCCACACCGCTGCGGCGCGTCGCACAGAAGTTGCATGATCAACGCGCGGTTCGCGTGCGGCCGACTAGGGTCGGCGGAATGACAGCGGTGCCGCCGCTCCTCGGCGAGGTGGACCTCCACCTGATCGGCGAGGGCCGCCACGAGCGGCTCTGGGATGTCCTCGGCGCGCATGTGCGGAGCGTCGGGAAGACGAAGGGCACGGCCTTCGCGGTGTGGGCGCCGAACGCACGCGGCGTCCGCGTCGTGGGTGACTTCAATGGCTGGAACGGCGAAGGCCACGAGATGCGGCCGCTCGAGAGCAGCGGTGTGTGGGGGCTGTTCGTGCCCGGCGCCGGCGACGGCACGCACTACAAGTTCGAGGTGCACGGAGCCGACGGTTCGTGGCAGTTGCGGGCCGACCCGCTGGCGTTCCGCGCCGAAGCTCCCCCGGCGACGGCATCGGTTGTCTTCACCTCGTCGTACGAGTGGGCCGACGACGACTGGATGAGCGCACGCGGTCAGGCGGGCAGCGCACATGCCCGGCCGATGTCGGTCTACGAGGTGCACCTCGGGTCGTGGCGGCGCGGGCGGTCCTACCGCGACCTGGCCGAGGAACTGCCGGCCTACGTGGTCGACATGGGTTTCACTCATGTCGAGCTGCTGCCTGTCGCAGAGCACCCGTACGGCGGGTCGTGGGGGTACCAGGTCACGTCGTACTTCGCGCCGACCGCGCGGTTCGGCTCCCCGGACGACTTCCGCTACCTCGTCGACCGTCTCCACCAGGCCGGCATCGGTGTGATCGTCGACTGGGTCCCCGGCCACTTCCCGAGGGACGAATGGGCACTCGCCCGGTTCGACGGCACTCCCCTCTACGAGCACGCGGACCCGCGCCGCGGCGAACAGCCGGACTGGGGAACCTATGTCTTCAACTTCGGCCGCCACGAGGTACGCAACTTCCTGGTGGCAAACGCGCTCTACTGGCTCGAGGAGTTCCATATCGACGGCCTGCGGGTCGATGCGGTCGCCTCGATGCTCTACCTGGACTACTCGCGGCCGGACGGCGAGTGGCTGCCCAACGTCTACGGCGGACGCGAGAACCTCGAGGCGATCTCGTTCCTCCAGGAGGTGAACGCCACGGCGTACCGGCGGGTACCCGGGGTCGTCACCATTGCCGAGGAGTCGACGGCCTGGCCCGGAGTCACCAAGCCGACGCATCTGGGCGGCCTCGGCTTCGGCCTGAAGTGGAACATGGGCTGGATGAGCGACTCGCTCGGGTACATGTCACACGACCCGATCCACCGGCAGTACCACCACCATCAGATGACGTTCTCGCTGATGTACGCGTACAGCGAGAACTTCCTGCTCCCGCTATCGCACGACGAGGTGGTGCACGGCAAGGGATCGCTGCTCCGCAGGATGCCGGGCGACCGATGGCAGCAACTGGCGAACCTGCGGGCCTTTCTGACCATGATGTGGGCGCATCCGGGAAAGCAGCTGCTGTTCATGGGCGGCGAGTTCGGCCAGGAGTCGGAGTGGGCCGAGTCGCGCGAGCTGGACTGGTGGCTGCTCGAGCACTCCGACCATGCAGGCGTGCAGAAGCTGGTCGCGGACCTCAACCGGGTTTACCGAGCCAGCCCGACACTGTGGTCCCAGGACGCGGATCCCGCCGGGTTCGAGTGGATCGACGCGAACGATGCCGCCGGCAACGTCTTCTCGTTCCTGCGCTGGGGCTCGGACGGGTCGGTGCTTGCCTGTGTCGCGAACTTCTCCGCGCTGCCCCACGAGCACTACCGGCTCGGCCTACCCGTCCCGGGCCCATGGGTCGAGGTCGTCAACACCGACGCCGAGGACTACGGCGGCTCGGGCGTCGGCAACCTCGGCGAGGTCGAGACCGACGACGTCTCTTGGCACGGGATGCCCACGTCCGCTGAGCTCCGGCTGCCCCCATTGGGCACCCTGTGGTTCCGCCCGGTATGACCAGGCCTGCCCCCCGGCGATCTTGAGACTAATACGCGCGTCGGACCGCCGTACAGGTCTCAAGATCGCGGACTAGAACAAGGCGCTGGCCAGCGCGGACCGGGCCTTCACGACCCGTGGGTCGGTCTGGCCGACGATCTCGAAGAGCTCGAGCAACCGGGCACGCACCTTCTCGCGGTCCTCGCCATCCATTCGCCGGACCGTCCCGACCAGCCGGCCGAACGCGTCGTCGACCTGGCCTGCCACGAGATCGACATCGGCCGCTGCGAGCTGCGCATCGACATCGGCCAGATGCTCTTCGGCGGTCTTGTGGACGGCCGCAGCCTCGAGGGTGCTGGTGCGACGGAACAGCTCGACCTGGGCCAGTCCGGCCTTGGCGTCGGCGTCAGCCGGCGACTCGTCCAGCAGCCCTCGGTACGCCGCGGCGGCAGCGTCGAAGTCGCCCTTCTCGATCGCCTCGTACGCATCGTCGTATCTCGGGTCGTGCGCAGGTTCGGCCGGCTCGGTCTCGGCCGCGTCGGCGGGCTGGACCTCCATGCGGCCGGACACCCCGTTGGCCGCTGCGACCTTGAGGAGCTGCTCCAGCACCTCGCGGACCTGCGGCTCGGGCATCGCGCCCTGGAACAGCGGCACCGGCTGGCCCTTCAGCACCGCGAAGATGGACGGGATCGACTGCACCTGGAAGGCGGCGCCGAGCTGCGGGTTGGCGTCGACGTCGATCCTGGCGAGCAGGATCCGTCCGTCGTACTCCCGCGCCAGCTTCTCGAGGATCGGTGAGAGCTGTTTGCACGGCTGGCACCAGTCGGCCCAGAAGTCGATGACGACCGGAACCGACGTCGACCGGGTCAGCACCTCGGCCTCGAACGTCGCCTCGGTGACGTCGACGACGACGCCCGAGGCAGCGGAGCCGTTCGCCGAGGCCGCCGGCGGTCGCGAACGTGCCGCCAGCGCCGACAGGTCGACCGCACCAGGGCGCATGAAGCTCTCCGCACTCATACGCCCATCCTCCCCCGCGGCCGGGCCGCTCCGCCAACGAGGTCCGGGACTTGTGGGTCAGAAGCGGGCGGGTTCCGAGTACACGCCCCACTCGGCGCGGAGCGCGTTGCAGATCTCGCCCAGCGTGGCCTCGGCGCGCGCAGCGTCGAGCATCGACGGGATGATGTTCTCGCTGCCTCTCGCGGCCTCGACCATGCGCGTCAGCGCCGCACTGACGGTGGCGTCGTCACGGGCAGCCTTGCGCTCGCTCAAGGCTCGCCGCTGCTCGTGCTCGACCTCGTGCGAGACGCGCAGGATGTCGACGTCGCCGGTGACCGTGTCGGTGTGGACGTTGACGCCGACCACCCGCTTCTCGCCCTTCTCGAGCTGCTGCTGATACCAGAAGGCGGACTCGGCGATCTCGGACATGAACCAGCCGTCCTCGATGCCGCGGAGGATGCCGGCCGTCATCGGGCCGTAGGCCTGCTGCCACCGGGTCTCCGTCTCGCCCATCCCGCGGATCTTGTCGAATACGGCCTCGGCCTCGGCCTCGAGCCGGTCGGTGAGTGCCTCGACGTACCATGAGCCGCCCAGCGGGTCGGCGACGTTGGCGACGCCCGTCTCCTCCATCAGCACCTGCTGGGTACGCACTGCGATCTCGGCGGCCTGTTCCGTGGGAAGGGCGAGCACCTCGTCCAGGGCATTCGTGTGCAGGGAGTTGGTGCCGCCCAGGACCGCGGCCAGCGCCTCGACGGCGGTCCGGACGACGTTGTTGTACGGCTGGTGCCCCGTCAGCGACACGCCGGCGGTCTGGGTGTGGAAGCGCAGCCACTGCGCCTTGTCGGTCTTGGCGCCGTAGGTGTCACGCATCCACCGCGCCCAGATCCGGCGGGCGGCTCGGAACTTCGCGATCTCCTCGAAGAAGTCCAGGTGGGCGTCGAAGAAGAAGGACAGCCCGGACGCGAACGCGTCGACGTCGAGCCCGCGCGACAGCCCGAGCTCGACGTAGCCGAACCCGTCGGCGAGCGTGAAGGCGAGCTCTTGCGCCGCCGTCGCCCCGGCCTCTCGGATGTGGTAGCCCGAGACGGAGAGCGGCTTGTACGCGGGGATGCGCTCGGCGCAGTACTCCATCAGGTCCGCGATCAGGCGCAGGTGCGGCTCCGGCGCGAACAGCCACTCCTTCTGCGCGATGTACTCCTTGAAGATGTCGGTCTGCAGCGTGCCGTTGAGAACGCCCGGGTCGACGCCCTGGCGCTCGGCGGCGACGAGGTACATGCAGAAGATCGGAACTGCCGGACCACTGATCGTCATCGACGTCGTGACGTCGCCCAGCGGGATGCCGTCGAACAGTGCGGCCATGTCGATGGCCGAGTCGATCGCGACACCACAGTGGCCGACCTCGCCAAGCGAGCGGTCGTCGTCGGAGTCGCGACCCATGAGCGTCGGCATGTCGAACGCGACCGAAAGCCCTCCCCCGCCTGAGCGCAGGATCATCTTGTAGCGCTCGTTGGTCTGGTCCGCGTTGCCGAAGCCGGCGAACTGACGGATCGTCCATGTCCGGCCCCGGTAGCCCGTCGCGTAGAGCCCTCTCGTGAACGGGTACTCGCCCGGCCAGCCGATCCGTTCGAACCGCGGATCGGCGGTGCCCTCGGGCGGGCCGTACACCGGGTCGACCTCGACGCCGGACAGTGTCGTGAAGTCCGCGTCGCGGATTTGGCCGGCCTCGCGCCCGGCTTCGATCCGGGCCTGCCAGCGCCGCCGTCCGGCCTCGATCTCGTGCGGGTCCACTCTGCCTCCCACGGCATCGATGTCCCAATAGTAGGACGTCCAAGTAATCGTCTCTCGTCTCGTGCTGCGAGACAAGGTCGCGCGTCCACTTGCGCAGAGCCCGCCGTTACCCTACTTTTCCTATCTCTTTAGCAGGGTTATCGAGGGGATCTCAAACATATGTTCACGCGCGCACGACTCGGCACGGCCATCGCCGCCCTGACCGCCGCAATGCTGCTGGCGAGCTGCGGCGGGGGCGACGAGACCGAGCCGACGTCCGGCAGCGGCGAAGCAACGGCGACCACGCTCCGGCTCGGCTACTTCCCCAACTTCACCCATGCCCCGGCTCTGATCGGCGTACAGAACGGGATCTTCCAGGACCACCTCGGCGACGTGAAGCTCGAGACCACCACGTTCAACGCCGGCGGCGAGGCGATCGAGGCGCTGTTCGCCGGCGCGATCGACGCCTCCTTCATCGGCCCCAATCCGACCATCAACGGCTTCGCGCAGAGCGGCGGCGCAGCGCTGCGGGTCGTGTCCGGAGCCGCGGCCAACGGCGCGTTCCTCGTCGTCCGCGAGGGCATCGACTCACCGGAGGACCTGGTCGGCAAGACGTTGGCGACGCCCCAGCTCGGCAACACCCAGGACGTGGCGTTGCGCTTCTGGCTCAAGGAGCAGGGCTACGAGACCACCGAAGAGGGCGGCGGCGACGTCAGCATCACCCCGATGCCGAACGGCGACACACTCAACGCCTTCGCCAGCGGCGCGATCGACGGTGGCTGGCTGCCGGAGCCTTGGGCGACCAGGCTGGTGACCGAGGCCGGCGCCCACGTCCTCGTCGACGAGGCCGACCTGTGGCCGGACGGTCAGTTCGTCACCACCCAGCTGATCATCAGCACGGAGTTCCTCGAGGAGAACCCGCTGCTGGTCGAACAGCTGATCGCGGGCGAGCGAGAGGCCATCGAGCTCATCGACTCCGATTCCCAGGAGGCCCAGAGCGTCGTCAACGAGGCCATCAAGGCGCTGACCGGCGACGAGATCAACCCGGACCTGCTGGCTGCAGCGTGGGAGAACGTCCAGTTCACCGTCGATCCGGTGGCACAGTCGCTGCTCACCGGCGCCGAGCATGCCGAGGCAGTCGGCCTGCTCGATCCCGTCGAGCTCGACGGCCTCTACGACCTCAGCTCGCTCAACAAGCTGCTCGAGGAAGACGGCGAAGACGAGGTGTCAGCAGGATGAGCACGTCCGTCAGCCAGACCGGCCTCGTCGGCGCCTCGGCGCTCGACGGGGCCGCCGTCCGCGTCACGAAGGTCGTCAAGACGTTCGGCCGTGGCTCCAGCCAGACGGTCGCGCTGGGCGGCCTGGATCTCGACGTCCCGGCCGGTCAGTTCGTCTGTCTGCTCGGCCGGTCCGGCTGCGGCAAGAGCACGCTGCTCAACCTGCTCGCCGGGCTCGACGAACCCAGCGCCGGCACCGTGGATCTCGGTGGCCGGCGCATCGCCATGATGTTCCAGGACGCGACGCTGTTCCCGTGGCTCACCGTGGGCGGCAACATCTCGCTCGCCCTCAAGCTCGCGGGCATCGCCCGGGACGCGCGGGCCCCACGCGTCGCCGAGCTGCTCCAGCTCGTCCAGCTCGGCGGTCTCGAGCGCAAGCGTCCGCACGAGCTGTCCGGAGGGATGCGTCAGCGCGTCGCACTCGCTCGTGCGCTGGCACAGGACGCATCCGTGCTCCTGATGGACGAGCCGTTCGGTGCCCTGGACGCCCTCACCCGCGACGTCCTGCACGACGAGATCGAGCGGATCTGGCGCGAGCGCGAGCTGACGGTCGTGTTCGTCACGCACAACGTCCGCGAGGCGGTCCGGCTCGGCGACCGGGTCGTCCTGTTGGCTCCGGCACCCGGCCGGGTCGACGTCGACATCCCCATCGACATCGCTCGGCCGCGCCGGATCGACTCCGCCGAGGTGAGCGAACGCGCCCGATGGCTCACCGAACGCCTGCAGACCCAGCGGACAGGAGCGGGCGAGTGAGCGCCCCGGACGCCGTCCTGGACCCGACCGGAACGACTGCGGAACACGAGCCTCGCCGAATCGGTCGAAAGCTGTGGAGCCGGGCCTGGCCGATGCTCGCCGCACTCGGCATCGCGTTGGCCATCTGGCAGGCGGTCGTGTGGTCGGGATTTCGTCCGCCGTGGGTGCTGCCTGGTCCGGCCACCGTCGGGAAGGAACTGCTCGAACGGCTCGGTGGCGCCGAGCTCTGGCAGGCCATCGGCACGACCATGCGGCGGGCAGCGGTCGGCTACTCGCTGTCGATCCTGGTCGGCACCGCCGTCGGGCTCGCCGTGGTCCGGGTACGCGTGCTGCGCACAGCCGTCGGTTCCCTGATCACCGGTTTGCAGACGATGCCGTCGATCGCCTGGTTCCCGCTCGCGATCCTGCTGTTCAAGCTCAGCGAGCAGGCGATCCTCTTCGTGGTGGTGCTCGGCGCAGCTCCGTCGATCGCCAACGGCCTGATCTCCGGCATCGACGATCTCTCACCACAGCTACTTCGCGCCGCCCGGGTGCTCGGGGCACGCGGCGTCACCCTCTACACCTCGGTGGTCATGCCCGCCGCGCTGCCCGCGTACCTGGCCGGGCTGAAGCAGGGCTGGGCGTTCGCCTGGCGCAGCCTGATGGCCGGCGAGATCCTGGTGATCATCGCGCACCAGCCGTCCCTGGGTAACGACCTGAGCTTTGCACGTGAGTTCGCCGATGCCCCGCGGCTGATCGCCGTCATGATCGTCATTCTGGTCATCGGGATGGCGGTCGACGGGATCTTCAGCAGCATCGCCAACGGCGTACGGCGTCGAAGAGGTCTCGGAGCGCTTCGGCTCTAGTGGTTGGATGCGGTCGTGCACGTCACCGCCCGCGTCGACTACGCCGTGCGCGCAGTGATCGAGCTGGCGTCGCGGCTGCCGCATGGCGCGACGCGCCAGCAGATCGCCGACTCGCAGGACATCCCCGGCAAGTTCCTCGAGGCCATCCTGGGAGACCTCCGCCGCGCCGGCCTGCTCGACGCCCAACGGGGCGCCGCCGGTGGATACCGCCTGACGAAGGACCCGGCAGAGATTCAACTCGCCGACGTCATCCGTGCGGCCGAGGGCCCGCTCGCCGCCGTACGCGGCAGGCCACCCGAGGACACCGCGTACCCGGGACCGGCGGCGCCGCTGACCGACGTCTGGGTCGCCGTCCGGGCCAGCCTGCGCGAGGTGCTGGAGGAGACGACGGTGGCCGACGTTCTCGCCGAGCGGCTCCCCGAGCATGTCCGCGCCCTGGTCGAGCGCCCGGACTCGTGGGCGCGCCGCTGAACCACCTGCCGTGATCATGCAACTTCTGCGCGACACGCCGGGCGAAGCCTCGGCGTGTCGCGCAGAAGTTGCATGATCACCGCGGGCCGGGTTACTCGCGGAAGTCGCCGGCGGCGACGCGCAGAGCCTTGAGGAGGTCGAACAGTGCGGCCCGCTCGTCGTCCCCCAGCGCTCTAAGGCCGAAGTCCGCGGCCATCAGCTCGCCGGTGACCTTCTCGACGACCGCGCGGCCCTGCGGCGTGACGCGGGCGAGCGTCCCGCGGCCGTCACGGGGGTTGGGTTCACGGGTGACGAAGCCGGCCGCCTCGAGCCGCTGGATGGTATTCGTGACGCTGGTCGGATGCACCATCAGCCGTTCGCCGATCTTTGCCATCGGCAGCGCGCCAGTTCGGCTGAACGTCAGCAGCACCAGGGCTTCGTACCGCGCGAAGGTCAGCCGGTACGGCCTGCAGATGCGGTCGAACTGGCCCAGCAGGAGCTGCTGAACCCGCATCACCGAGGTCGCGGCCGCCATGGCGCCGGACGGCCCGAACCGCTCGCGCCAGATCTCAGCGGCGCGGCGGATCGGGTCGAAGCCGAGGTCGAGCGGTTCAGGCACGGGTGCGCCTCACCGCCGCCGGGCGGTGATCGGGCCGGGCCGGCGTGGGTGGTCGGCGCGGCGCCTGGGCCGCGTGACCGGTGGCGGGTTGTCCGAGTCGGCGTCGCCGCCCAGACCCATCATCTGGCGCCGCCGGCGGTGGATGGCCAGCGCGATCGTCTGCGGGTCCGGCACCAAGTGGATGTCGCGCAGCCCCTGCTCCTGTGCGGCGTTCTCCAGGATCACGTGACCAGCTCCGAACAGGCGCAGGTACCAGGGACGCACGACCGTGATGTCGAGCACCCGGACGATCTCCATCTCGGCCTCGTTGAGCGTGAAGACTCCCCACACGCGGAACACTCGCGAGTCGGTGATGACGAAACGGTCCCGGCTGATCAACAGCGCCCGGTAGAACGCGTAGAGCAGGATCCCGACCACGATCGCGATGGCGAACCAGGCAGAGTCTGCCGAGACGAAGGGCAGCCACCGCACGGCGAGGAACAGCCCGAGCAGGCCCAGCAGGACCGGCACGATGTAGATGACGTTGCTGTGTTGGACCTCCGCGATGACCCGCTCACCCGGAACGAGCTTGCGGGCGACCATCCGGTGCCCGAACCAGCCCTTCGCCCGCCACCAGACCAGACGGCCCAGGCCGTCCTCGGCGATCCGGTCCAGCCAGCGCACCGACCGGTCGGTGATCCCACCCAGAACCTCACGCGGCGTACGCATGGCGCACGGGCCTTAGAACAACTCGGTGAAGAATGTGATGATCGCCTCGAAACCATCGGCGACTGCAGTGGCCGCGCCGCTGACCGCGTCCGCCGCACTGGTGGGAGCTGTGAGCAGATAGTACGCGGCGAAGGCGATGGCCAGGATGGCTAGCACCTTCTTGATCACGGGGACGTCCTCTCGAGCTGCTGGGGTCACACGCCTGCAATTCTCCTTCTACCCGAAAGAGACCGATCTGTCGCCTCGCCACGCCGCCGGGCTAGAGCGCGGCGAGGATCTCGTCAGCAGCAGCGTACGGGTCGAGCCGACCGGCGAGCACCTTTTCGGCGAGGGTGTCGAGCCTCGCGTCGCCGTGCAGGTCGCCGAACCGCTGCCGGAGTGCCGTCACTGCGATGGCCTCGATCTCGTCGCGGACCCGGCGCCGGCGACGCCGGTCGAGCTCCCCTGACTGCTCCATCCAGTTCCGGTGCTTGTCGACCGCGGCGACGACGTCGTCGATGCCCTCCGAGCGCGAGGCGACCGTCTTGACGATCGGCTCTCGCCAGTCACCCGGTGCGCGCTCGGCGAGCCGGATCGCGCCGCGGAGGTCGCGGACGACCTGGTCGGCGCCGTCACGGTCGGCCTTGTTGACGACGAACACGTCGCCGACCTCCAGGATGCCGGCCTTGGCCGCCTGGATGCCGTCGCCCATCCCGGGAGCCAGGAGCACCAAAGTGGTGTCGGCGAGCGCCGCGACCTCGACCTCAGACTGCCCGACGCCGACGGTCTCGACGAGCACGACATCGCACCCCGCGGCGTCGAGCACCCGAAGCGCCTGCGGGGTCGCCCAGGCGAGGCCGCCGAGGTGTCCCCGCGTCGCCATGGAACGGATGTAGACGCCCCGGTCGGTCGCGTGCTCCTGCATCCGGACCCGGTCGCCGAGCAGGGCTCCACCGGAGAACGGGGACGACGGGTCGACCGCGAGCACGCCCACCTTGCGATCGTCGGCCCGGAAGGCCGAGACGAGCGCGGAGGTGGCCGTCGACTTGCCGACGCCCGGCGAACCGGTGATCCCCAGGACTGCGGCCCGGCCTGCGTGCGGCGCGAGCGCAGCCATGACCTCGCGCAAAGCCGGCGAGGCGTCCTCGACCAGGGAGATCAGCCGGGCGACTGCCCGTGGGTCGCCGTCGCGAGCGCGCTCGACCAGCTCCGCAACCGACGGCGCTCGCCGTGCTCCGGCGACGGCCACGTCGGGGCGGGACACGGGTGCTCTCTCGGGGCTCAGGCGCGCGGAACCCGGACGACCAGCGCGTCGCCCTGTCCGCCGCCGCCACAGAGCGCTGCGGCGCCCGTGCCGCCACCGCGGCGCCTGAGCTCCAGGGCAAGGTGCAGCACCAGCCGGGCGCCCGACATGCCGATCGGGTGGCCCACGGCGATCGCGCCGCCATCGACGTTGACCCGCTCCTCGTCGATTCCCAGCTCGCGGGTGCTGGCGATGCCGACGGCCGCGAAGGCCTCGTTGATCTCCACCAGGTCGAGATCGGCCGGCTGGACACCCTCCTTAGCGCAGGCCGCGCGGATGGCAGCCGCGGGCTGGCTCTGCAGCGTGGAGTCGGGCCCCGCGACCACGCCGTGCGCACCGATCTCGGCCAACCACGCCAGGCCCAGCTCCTCGGCCTTGGCCTTGCTCATCACGATCACGGCACACGCGCCGTCGGAGATTTGGGACGCCGAACCGGCCGTGATGGTGCCGTCCTTGTCGAACGCCGGACGCAGCCGCGCCAGCGACTCCACCGTGGTGTCGGCCCGGATGCCCTCGTCCTCCCTGAACCAGAGGGACTCGCCCTTGCGCTGCGGGATCTCGACCGGCACGACCTCGTCGTCGAAGACGCCGTTCTTCCAGCCGGCTGCGGCACGCTGGTGGGAGCGTGCGCTGAACGCGTCCTGCTCGTCCCGGGAGAGATTCAGACCGTCGGTGTTGGCGGCCTCGGTGAGGGCTCCCATCGCCTGGTCGGTGAAGATGTCCCACAGGCCGTCAAAAGCCATGTGGTCGCGTACGGTCACGTCGCCGTACTTGTAGCCCTCGCGCGAGCCGGTGAGCAGGTGGGGCGCAGCCGTCATGGACTCCATGCCACCGGCGACGACGATCTCGAACTCGCCGGCCCGGATGAGCTGGTCGGCGAGGGCGATGGCGTCGAGACCGGACAGACAGACCTTGTTGATCGTCAGCGCGGGCACGGTCATCGGGATGCCTGCCTTCACGGCGGCCTGGCGGGCCGGGATCTGGCCGGCGCCTGCCTGCAGAACCTGCCCCATGATCACGTAGTCGACCTGTCCCGGTGCAACTCCGGCCTTGTCCAGGGCGCCCCTGATCGCCACCCCGCCCAGATCGGCGGCTGAGAATCCCTTGAGCGAGCCCAGCAACTTCCCGATCGGGGTGCGGGCTCCCGCGACGATGACCGCCATGGCGTCCTCCACTCGACTCGACCCTCGTCACGATACGACGAGGCCACCGGCCATGGAGCCGGGCCGTGCGAGAGTGACGGGATGAAGGTGTACACGCGCCGCGGCGACGACGGGACGACGGGCCTGCTCTACGGCGGCCGTGTGCCCAAGGACGCCGCCGCGCCCACCGCCTACGGATCGGTGGACGAGGCCCAGGCATTCATCGGGCTGGCCCGTGCCCAGGCCGAACCCCGCAGCGAGCTCGACGACATGTTGGTGGGCATCGAGCGCGACCTGTGGGTGCTCATGGCCGACATCGCCCTCAATCCGGAGCGCCGCGACAAGGGGAAACCCGGTCAGTCACTGGTCACCGCCGAGATGGTGACCGCCCTGGAACGCACGATCGACGACATCTCGGCGCTGTTCGAACCGCCCAAGGACTTCGCCGTCCCCGGCGAGAGCCCGGTGTCGGCCGCGTTGGACGTCGCCCGCACCGTCGTCCGCCGGGCCGAGCGCGAGGTGCTGTCGGCGGCCGCGGAGGGCTCCCACGTCGTGCCCTACCTGAACCGCTGCTCCGACCTGCTCTGGACGCTGGCGCGCTGGCAGGAGGGCGAGACCCTGCTCGCCAAGGAGGTGTGAGCATCTGCCCGGCTATGCGCGTAGAGGGCGAGTGGGTTCGACCAACTCGACCAACACGCCGCCGGCGTCCTTGGGGTGAATGAAGTTCACCCGTGAGCCGCCGGTTCCGGGGCGGGCCTCGTCGTACAGCAGATGCAGGCCACGCCCCCGGAGGATCACCGTGGCGGCGTCGATGTCGTCGACGCGGTACGCAAGCTGCTGGATGCCGGGGCCGGAGCGGTCCAGGAACCGGCCGATCGGCGAGTCGGGTCGGAGCGGCGCCAGCAGCTGGATCTGCGCGCCGGACGGGTCGTCGCCGACCTGGAGCATGGCCTCGCGGACGCCCTGCTCCTCGTTGACCTCCTCGTGCACCACCTCGAGGCCGAAATGGTCGCGGTACCACGCGATCGCGTCGTCGAGATCGGCGACGGCGATCCCGACGTGATCGACGGCGGTGAACAACCCGGCCATGCTCGAAGGGTAGAGGGTTCCGGGCTAGGCTACTCACGAGTAACGTCGGGCTCCATCGTCTCCGGAGGCCGGGCATGAAACAGATCCTGGACGCGATCGTCGCCGGCGACGCGTCGGAGGCGGACATCGCCGCGATCCCCGTCCCCGACTCCTATCGCGGCGTCACGGTGCGCAAGAACGAGATAGACATGTTCGCCGGGCTGGCCACGGACGAGAAGGACCCGCGCCGGTCGCTGCACGTCGACGAGGTGCCGACGCCCGAGCTCGGCCCGGGCGAGGCACTCGTCGCCGTCATGGCCAGCGCGATCAACTACAACACGGTCTGGACGTCGATCTTCGAGCCGATCCCGACGTTCTCCTTCCTCGAGCGGTACGGGCGCACACACGCGCTGGCGCACCGCCACGACCTGCCTTACCACGTGGTCGGCTCGGACCTGTCCGGCGTGGTGCTTCGCGCCGGACCGGGCGTGCACGCGTGGAGGCCCGGCGCCGAGGTCGTCGCGCACTGCCTGTCGGTCGAGCTGGAGTCACCGGACGGGCACAACGACACGATGCTCGACCCGGAACAGCGGATCTGGGGGTTCGAGACGAACTTCGGCGGTCTGGCCGAGATGGCCCTGGTCAAGGCCAACCAACTGATGCCGAAGCCGGCCCACCTGACCTGGGAGGAGGCAGCATGTCCGGGGCTGGTCAACTCCACCGCCTATCGCCAGCTGGTCTCGCGCAACGGTGCCGGCATGAAGCTCGGAGACATCGTCCTGATCTGGGGGGCGTCCGGCGGGCTGGGCTCGTACGCCACCCAGCTCGCGCTGGCCAGCGGCGCGACTCCGGTATGCGTCGTCTCCAGCCCGGACAAGGCCGAGATCTGCCGCCGGATGGGTGCCGAGCTGGTGATCGACCGGGCCGCTGAGGACTATCGGTTCTGGCGCGACGAGCACACCCAGGACCCCGCCGAATGGAAGCGATTCGGTGCACGCATCCGCGCGCTCACCGGCGGTGACGATCCCGACATCGTGTTCGAGCACCCGGGCCGGGAGACGTTCGGGGCCAGCATCTTCGTGACCCGCCGGGGCGGCACGATCGTCACGTGTGCGTCGACGTCCGGTTACATCCACGAATTCGACAACCGGTACCTCTGGATGAACCTCAAGAAGATCGTGGGGTCTCACTTCGCCAACTACCGGGAGGCGTGGGAAGCTAACCGTCTCGTCGCGCGCGGCCGCATCCACCCCACGCTGTCGCGAACGTATCCCCTCGACCAGACCGGTCAGGCGACATTCGACGTCCACCGCAATCGGCACCAGGGCAAAGTCGGAGTACTCTGCCTAGCGCCTGAGGACGGGCTCGGCGTCCGCGACGGGGAGACACGAGCAGAACACCTCGAGGCAATCAGCAGGTTCCGCAACGTGTGACGGTTCCCGTCGGGGGGGCCGGCACCCCCGACGAGGGAGATCATGGACAAGTCACGGGACACGATCACGTTACAAGAGACGGCCGCGGACGGGTTGTCGATCTTCGACAGCTCCCCGACCGGCGGGTTCACCCAAGTGATGCGCGGCCTCGACCGAACTCAGGTCGAGCAGCACGTCCGCTCGCTCGAAGCGGCGTTGGCGCAGCAGCGCACCCGCGCCCAGGAGCTCGACAAGCAGATCGTCCGGCTCCGCCAGGAGCTCGCCGAGGCCACGACGTCGTTGCGCGAGGTCGATCAGCCGTCCTACTCGGGGCTCGGGGCGCGGATCGAGCATCTGCTCCGGCTCGCCGAAGAGCAGGCCTCCGAGCTGGTGGGCCAGGCCGAGGCCGAAGCTCGCGAGGTCCGCGCCGAAACCCAGGTCGATGCGGCGGAGATGCGCGGCGCGGCCGAGAACGATGCCGAGGAGATGCGGGCGACGGCGAAGCGCCAGGCCGACGAGCTGATCGGCGAAGCGCGGACCGAGGCCGAGGAAGCCCGCTCGGCCGCCAAGCGCGAGGCAACGAACCTGGTCGAGAGCGCAGAGCGCGAAGCAGCCAAGGTGCGCGCCGCCATCGAGCACGACGCGGCCGAGAAGCGGGCCACCGCCGAACGTGAGCTCACTCGGATCAAGACCGTGGCCGATCGCGAGGTCACCGAGCTGCGCGCCACGGCCCGCCGCGAGGTCGAGGAGCTGCGCGGTACCGCCAAGCGCGACATCGAGCAGATGCGGGCCGAGGCTGGAGCACGCCTGGAAGAGGTCCGCAGTCGCGCCGACAAGGAGCTCACCGAGCTCGAGCTGGCCCTCGCCGCCAACCGCGAACAGGCCGAGCGCGAGGACAGCGAGCGTCACGAGGCCGCGGTCACCGAGACCCAGAAGCTGGTAAGCGAGGCCGAGGCCCGCGCCGCCGATGCCGACGCCCGTGCCAAGTCGGCGCACGACCGGGCCGAGCAGGTCCGGCGCGAGGCCGACGAGCAGGCGAAGGCGCTGGTCTCGGGTGCCAAGCGCAACGCCGAGCAACTGGTCGCCGAGGCGAAGGCGCACGCCGACACGGCCCTCGGCGAGGCCAAGTCCGAGGCGACCCGGATCCAGACCACCGCCAAGCGCGAGGTCGCCGAGCTGCAACGTCAGCGCGACAGCATCACCGGGCACCTCACCCAGCTGCGCAATCTGCTGGGCGGCATGACCGTGCCGGAGATCGACGCCGGACAGAAGGCCGACGAGGACGTCATCGACGGCGAGGTCATCGAGGACGCGCCGGCCCCCGCAGAGAAGTAGCCGAGCGTCACAGACGCCGTAGCACGTCCCGCAGCGCGCCGGTCACAGCGTCGGGGTTCTCGACCGCCGACAGGTGACCGGCCTGCGGGATGACGTATACGTATACCGGCGGCGGCTGCGCGAAAGCCGCCGCCATCGCGAGTGCGTCGTCGCGGGTCGTCATGGTGTCCTCCTCGCCTACGACGACGAAGCCGGGCACGAGTGCGCCCGCGAGCGTCGCGAACGAGTCCGGCCGGGCGGCCATGGCACGCTGCGCCCAGGCCACTGCCTCCGGTCGCACGGAGTCGAGCCATCGGCTGACCATGTCGACGACCCCGCGACGCTCCGCGCGGGTCGTCTCGCCGAGCAAGGCGTCGAGCATCGGACGCAGCGCAGACGGTCCGTCCTCGACCACCGC
>Ga0184612_10000500_pt1 | contig 18348 bp, 16 predicted proteins | sample PLM3_60_coex_FD_133163 | JGI IMG/M metagenome (GOLD analysis project Ga0184612, IMG submission 133163) | Groundwater sediment microbial communities from an aquifer in East River, Colorado, USA - PLM3_60_coex | ecosystem: Environmental > Terrestrial > Soil > Riparian zone | place: USA: East... | reverse complement strand
GTCCCGAATCGGCGAAACTACCCCGCGATATTGAGTCGCTACCTGGAACTGGAACCCGATGTCCTTTTTGGCGGAGGCAAAGAACAGTTTCTACCGAAGAGCCAACCAGGAAGCCGCAGGAGCGACGAAACGGACTTGATCGCAGCGTTTACAAAAAAAGGCTATCTCCAGGTCTCTAACACGCAGGAGCTCGAGCAAGCGCAGCGCGGCAAGGTCTTGGGGCTTTTCAGTTCCGGTGACATGAGCTTCGAGATTGACCGCAACAAGCAGACGGAACCGTCCGTCTATGACATGACCCGGGCGGTAATCCGCCTGCTCCAGGACGGCAACTCTAAGGGCTTCTTTGTTTTCATCGAGAACGAAAACGTCGATACGGCCTCTCATCAAAGTGACGTCGCCTCAATGATTCGCGATTATCGGGAGTTCGATCGGGCGGTGGGACTCGCCTATGAGTTCTACAAGAAATATCCGCGCGAGACCTTGATTCTCGTGACTTCGGATCATGAAACCGGCGGCCTCGGCTTCACTCTGGCTTTGAAGGATCTCAGCAGCGCGAGGGGTTCAAATCAGGTGGCGGCAACGATCGATGACCTAAAAAAGCTTGATGCAATTCCAATCTCGCTGAAGAAGGCGTCAACGATTCTCGGACCGAATCCCACTGGCGAAGCCATCGACAACCTCATGAAAGAGTACTTCAAAGGCTTTACTCTGGCGACGGATTACAAAGAAGCGATCATCAAACACCAGCCCATCTCACGTTCCATTTTTATCGACCCGACGATCAACGCTCTCGGAATGATGGTTGCCAATAATACCCAGGCCTACTGGCTGACCACGGCGCACACGAACCAACCGGTATTCGTCGCCGCCCTCGGCGCTGGCGCGGAAAAATTCAGAGGCTATCAGGACAACGCCGATTTCGGAAAGAACCTGAAGGCTCTATTACAAAGGAAGAAGTCACAATGACCGTTACCGCGTGCCGAGAGCTTAGCTCTCAACCGGCAACGGACACCCCTAGCAGCCAGCCAACCGTGTAAGTAATGCCGGAGGCCAGCAATCCGATCACCAGCATCCTGAGGCCGCTCAGCAGCGGACCCTGGGCGGTAAAGATCGAAAGCAGGGCTCCGACTCCGAACAGCGCAAGGCAACTGAACAAAGCGCTGGCGATCCACGCCACTTGCCCGGCAACGAATAGATAAGGGAGCACCGGGACGAGGGCACCGACGATGAAAGCCACAAAAGAACTTGCGGCGGCGCTCCATGGGGAGCCAAGTTGGGAGGGATCTAAACCTAGCTCCTCGCGCGCCAGTGTATCGATGGCAATTTTAGGATTCTCGATGATCCGCCGTGCCAGCATGGCCGCTTCGCGCTCGGGGATCCCTTTGGCCTGGTAGATCAAAGAGAGTTCCTCTTCCTCTTCTTTGGGAGACATCTCCAGCTCTTGTTGCTCCATGGCGATCTGCTGCTCGAACAACTCCCGTTGCGCCCGCATCGAGACATATTCCCCCGCGGCCATCGAGAAGGAACCGGCAAGAAGCCCCGCCACACCTGCGAGCAGCACATATTCCGGCTTTGCCTCTGCGCCGGCGAAGCCCATGACTAGGCTGAAATTGGACACCAAACCATCGTTAATGCCGAACACGGCTGCGCGCAGGCTGCCGCCGCGCGATGTGAAGTGCCAACGTTCTGTGCCGATGATAGAGGCAGGCCCGGACGAACCTCCCGACATGGCCCACAATGTGCGGCTATGCGCCCGCTCTTCGGCGGGCAAACCCTCTGCCTCCGGCTGATGCATGTAGCCAGCCTCGTCACGCGCTTCCAAACTGCTGATGATCGGAACCACCCGGTGCGTACCGAAGCTGCGCGCCAGCCATCCCAGCGCGCGCACCCGCAGGCTCGGACGGTAATTCGGCACGATGCCGCCCGCCGATTGGATCAGCCGCGCCCAGCGTTGGGCGTGGCGTTCCTCGTTCTCCGCGAGTTTTTCAAAGATCGCCGCCCGCTTTTGGTCCTTCTCGGCGGAGGCCATCGAACGGTAGAGCGCGATCCCGTCCATTTCGACGAGATAGTTCTGTTGATAGCGAGCAACGTCCGATTGAGCGGTGTTCTGTTGAGCTTTCATTGGAAATACGGTCTTATAAGTATAAGTAAGAGAATCTGCGCTTTATCTTCAAGCATTTTCCTTGCCATAGACATTCTCTCCAAGTCAAATCAAATTCCGCTGGACCAATTTGCATGTGCCCGCTTATTCATTCTAACTTGGAGTGAACATGATTACCTTCGTCGATGTCGAAGAAGCGCGTGAGCGCATCCAAAGCCAAATCTATCTATCACCTTTTCCCTATTCGGAAACCATCAGCCGGTTAACCGCAAATCGCGTTTTCTTCAAGCTGGAGAATCTCCAGATGACGGGCTCTTTTAAGGAACGAGGAGCGCTCAATCGGCTACTCACGCTGACTCCAGATGAGGCGAAGCGTGGCGTCATCGCCGCCAGCGCCGGCAATCATGGCATGGCTGTCGCTTTCCACAGCCGGCGACTAAAGATCGCGGCGACGATTGTCATGCCTCTCCAAGCTCCTCTCATCAAGGTCAGCCGTGTTCGGCACTATGGCGCCCAAACCGTTCTCCACGGCACCGACTACGATGCAGCCTTCGCAGAAACTCGGCGCCTCGCTCAAGAAAAAGGACTCACCTTAATTCACGGCTTCAACGACCCTTGGGTCGTTGCCGGCCAGGGAACCATCGGGCTAGAGCTTTACGAACAGAATCCGGACTTGAATGCGGTGGTCGTGCCTGTGGGCGGGGGTGGATTGATTGCCGGCATCGCTCTCATTCTTAAGACGCTCAATCCGAAGATTCGTATCATCGGCGTTCAAGCGGAAGCCGTTCCATCCATGAAAGCCGCTTTAGTAAAAGGGAGGCCGATTCGTCTTCCACCCGCCATGACTATCGCAGATGGTATCGCCGTCCGTGAAGTCGGCGAAACGCCGTTCGCATTGGCAAAGAACTACGTCGACGAGATCGTCACGGTCAGCGAAGGGGAAATAGCCAACGCCGTTCTGTTACTGCTGGAAACCGAAAAGACGGTCGCTGAAGGAGCTGCTGCCGCCCCACTCGCAGCGGTCATCAACAAGAAGATCGGTCTAGCCAACGGCAACGTCGGGCTCGTCATTTCCGGCGGCAACATCGATATGAACTTGATTTCTCGTATAATTGAAAAAGGCCTAATCCAAGACGGGCGACTGAGTAGACTTTCCGTTGTGATCTCCGACCGACCGGGCGCGCTTGCTCGACTCGCTCAACGGATCGCGGAGCTGGGAGCAAATATCCTGCAGATCGGCCAGAGCCGGGGTTTCGGGCAAGTTGCAATCAACGAGACCGAAGTCGAATTAATCCTCGAAACAACCGGTCCGGATCATATCGAACGGCTTTGTGAAGGGCTGCACAAAGATGGCTTTCGGATCCATACAGAGGTTTAGAACTGGCGTAAGGCACGCTTCAACTCAACTACCCTTTTGGGCTTCGATCAGGCCGCTCCAAACCGCGAGCTGCTCTCGTTTGTCGATCGTCGTAGCTGCCATGTTTTTGAGAGCGGATTCTAAAGCCCATTGCCATGTTACTTCCATCCCACTGAGACCATCTTCCGCCTGAGAAATGCGATCTGCGTAGCCAACGGCAGGTTTTTGGGGCAGACGTCGTGGCAGCCGAGGAGCGACATGCAGCCGAAGACGCCATTGTCATCGCCTATCAACTCGTAAAAGTCCTCATCGCCCCGTTGATCACGGGGATCAAGACGAAAACGGGCGATCTTGTTCAGTCCCGCCGCGCCGACGAAGTCTTCGCGCATGCGCACGGTGCCGCAGCCCGCTATGCAGCAGCCGCACTCGATGCAGCGGTCAAGCTCGTAGATCTTTTGCGCTAGCTCCGGCTCCATTCTTTCTTCTAACCGCCCCAGATCGATCTCCTGTTTCTTCATGTGAACCCATGCCTCCAGACGCTCGCTCATGCCGTGCATCCATTCACCGGTATTCACCGATAGATCGGCAATCAGCTCGAAACCCGGCAGCGGCGCCAGTGAAATCTCCGGCTCCAGATTTTTGGTGAGCGTCCGGCAGGCGAGCGCCGGGAGGCCGTTGATGATCATGCCGCAGCTGCCGCAGATGCCGGCGCGGCAAACGAAGTCGAACTGGAGCGATGGTTCTTGCTTTTCGCGAATCTCGTTGAGCGCAATGAAGAGGGTCATGCCTTCCGCTTCTTCGATCTCGTAGGTCTGCATGCGCGGCACGCTCCCCGATTCCTGCGGATTGAAGCGCAGGACGCTGATCTTCAGTTGGCGGCACTTGGGAGCGACATCTTTCATCGCGCACCGCCCATCATCTCGTCGATACGTTCGTTTTTGCCACGGAAGCGCTCAGGCACGAGATGCTTATACGGCATTGTTATCTCCTGAAGCGTGAAGCGATCGGCGCCATTCAGCTTGTTCTTTAGCTCTTCGATTTCGGCGACGCGTTTGGGAGTGTCCGGATGATCGATATAATCCTTCGCGCCATAACCGCGCCAGCCGGGCGGCAGTTCCATCTTCATCACGTCGAGTTGTTCGTAGGCGAGGGACGGCAAGGTATCGCTCTCAGACTTCCAGGTGGCGAGCGTGCGTCTCAGCCACTCGGCGTCGTTGCGGCGCGGGAAGTCCTCGCGGAAGTGCGCGCCGCGGCTTTCCGTGCGCTGCAGCGCGCCGTAGACGACACACAGAGCGAGCTTGAGCATCTTCTGCACCCGATAGGCCGTAACAAGTTCCGGATTCGCTCCCCGCGCCTTGTAGCGCAAACCGATATGACGACTGCGTAGCAATAACTTCTGCAGCTCGTTCACGGCTTCTTCCAGTCTCTTGCCGGTTCGAAATATTCCGACTTTCGCAGTCATGATGCTCTGCATCTCTGCCATCAGCGAGGCAGCGTCTTCCGTGCCGTTACCATCGATCAGTGCATCGATCTTCGCTTGCTCACGTTGGAGCGTCTCGTGAATTAAACCGGTTGGAATGCTCACGTCGTTTTCCGATCGCGCGCAAAAATCGGCGATGAATTCACCAACGATCATGCCAGCCACCACGGTCTCGGCCACCGAGTTGCCGCCCAGCCGGTTAAAGCCATGCATGTCCCAACAGGCCGCCTCGCCGGCGGAGAACAAACCCTTGAGCGTCGGGCTTTCCCCGGTGTGATTCGTGCGCACGCCGCCCATCGTGTAGTGCTGCGCCGGACGCACCGGGACCCACTCTTTCACCGGATCGACGCCGAGAAAATAATGGCAGATCTCGTAAACCTCACGCAGGTTGTGTTTGATGTGGTGCTCGCCCAGTAGCGTGATGTCCAACCATAGGTGGTCGCCAAAGCGTGTCTTCACCCCCTTGCCTTTGGCGATGTGTTCTTCCATGCGGCGCGACACGACATCGCGGGATGCTAGCTCTTTTTTCTCCGGCTCATAGTCGGGCATAAAGCGATGGCCATCGCCGTCGCGGAGCAACCCGCCGTCGCCGCGGGCGCCTTCGGTCAGCAAAATGCCGGCAGGGAAAATAGGAGTCGGATGAAACTGCACCGCCTCCATGTTGCCGAGGACGGCGACACCGGTCTCGAGGGCAATGGCCGTGGGAATGCCCTCCGAGATCACCGCATTGGTAGTCACCCGGTAGAGCCGGCCCGCACCGCCGCCGGCGATGGCGGTGGCCTTGGCCACATAAGCAATCAGTTGTCCGGTGACGAGATCCCGCACAACCGCGCCGTAACATCGCCCGCCGTCGTGGATCAGTGCAATCGCCTCAGTGCGCTCGTGCACCGGAATCCGATGGGCAATGACCTGGTCGCTCATGGTGTAAAGCATGGCGTGGCCGGTACCGTCGGAGACGTAACAGGTGCGCCACTTTTTGGTACCGCCAAAGTCGCGCTGGGCCACCAGTCCATGAGCTTCGTTGCGCTCCGTGATGGTGACCTTCTGGCCATTGATGATGACGTCACGGTCACCCCTGCGCACGCGGCTCCACGGCACGCCCCAGGCCGCCAGCTCGCGCACAGCTTTGGGTGCGGTGTTGACAAACATCCTTACGACTTGCTGGTCGGCGCCCCAGTCACTACCGCGAACCGTGTCTTCGAAGTGGACATCTTCGTTGTCCCCCTGGCCCTTGACGACGTTGGCGAGACTCGCCTGCATGCCACCCTGCGCCGCAGATGAGTGCGAGCGCTTCGGCGGCACCAGCGATAGAATAATCACATCGTAGCCGCGCCGTTTTGCGCCGATGCCGATGCGGAGCCCGGCAAGACCACCACCGATAACGAGAACGTCGGTGTAAATGATTCTCATAATTCAGACTTCTGTTTCCGCTACCGTTGCTGGCCCGACGATCCCTGAGGCTGGAGGTGCGATGGAATATAGCGCTCCCCAGCGCGGTCTCTATGCTCGTAACCGATCTTCATGTAAGCCGCCAATGTGAGCAGACCCAATACCAGAAAAAATACCGTGATCCCCCACTTGAGCCGCTTCAGGAGCGCGCGCGTCCGGTTGGGATCGTCGCCCTCGAACCATCCCCATTTGACCGCCAGCCGGTAAAGGCCGACGCCGCCGTGAAGCTCAACGGAGAACAGCAGCACCAGATAGAGCGGCCACCAGCGCCCGGTCCACACTCGATCCGCTGATTCGTACGGGCCGATGTCACCCGGCTGCATGAGCATTTGGTATAGGTGCACCGAAGCCAAAAAGAAAAGCGCGAAACCGGTCACCGCCTGAACCCACCAGAGCGTCGTATCCTCGTGACGCAACATCTTCCAATGACGGCTAAAACTCCTGTACTCTTGAAAGTTAGCCGGAAATTTGCGCATCGCCAGAAAAGCGTGGAGCACGAACATTACCGAAACCAGGGCAACGATCGCCGCGACGATACCGGGATAACTCTTACCGAGAAAAAACCGGCCCTCGAACAGCTTCGTGACCCACCACATCGCGTCCTTGCTGATGAGGATGGTGGAGACGAAAGCCATGTGGCCCCACATGAACAAGCCGAGAAAAAGACCGCTCGCGCTCTGCAGAACATCAAGCCTCGCCGGCCAACGGCTTTTCCGCGCTTTTTGGTCTAGTCCGATTCCGGCGATGACATCGACCGTTTTACTCATGCTCGCGTCTTGCTCCCCTGCGGTCAGTCCAACATTACATTGAGCGAATTCTAACGGCAACTCTCGTGCCGAATATTTCACCAAATTTTTCCAGCGTGATGTGGTGAATTTCTCAGCCGGCAGAAAATCGATCAAGCGTCGCAAGGGTGTGAACGATGGGTATCACTTGCCACAAGCAGGCTCTTTTTTGCTACCACCACGCTTTCAGCTCTATTCACCTTGGCACATTTTCTTCCTATTGTTGAACGAGCAACTGAGATGCCAACAAGTTTCTATGTTTCACCATGGGAGAGGTTATTCTGCTCAATACTGCGAAAAATTCTATCTTGTTGCCAAAACTCGGAAAAGTTTTAACGCAAGAAGCACGATTGAAAATTGACGCTGTTGCAAATTGCGCAGGGAAGACCTAGGAAGGGTCGTGGCTCCAGTGCGTCCACATTACCTGCCTCTTCCCTATCAGGATTCCGCAGAATCCGGGCGCTTGATCTTGCGCGATGGAACGACAGCGACGATCCGCGTCGCTCATCCGTCGGACAGAAGCGCGATGAGCAGATTTTTCGCCTCTCTCTCTGAAAGCTCGAAGCAATATCGCTTCTTCGGGGTTACCAAGCCAAACGATAAAATGATCGACGTATTCTGTGACGATTCTGATCCGCACAAACGGCTCAGTCTCGTCGTCACCCGTTCGCCCGAAAACAGCCCTCGAATTATCGCCACCGGGAATTACGTCGCCCGGGACGAAACAACGGCCGAAATCGCCATGGCGGTGGATGACAAATTTCAAGGAAAAGGGATCGGTACGCTTCTGCTCGAGCGCTTGGCGCTCTGGGCCGTTAGTAACGGGTTGCGCCGTTTCTGGGCAATAACAATGGCGGAGAACCAGCCCATGCTCGATGTGTTCCGAAACTCCGGTTTTGAATGTCATAGCCGCTCCGACAACAATTACATAGAAATTGATTTTTCCGTTCTTCCCACTGAGGCCAGCGTTGCACAAGCCGAGATCCGTGACCGCGTCTCAACCGTCGCCTCGCTGCGCCCTTTTTTTCATCCTCGCTCCGTTGCCGTCGTCGGAGCCTCGCGCAATCCCGGCAGCATCGGCGGTCGAGTCCTGCAAGCATTAATCGCCGCGGGGTTTCGCGGTGCCGTTTACCCCATTAACCCGCAAGCCACCGTTGTCGCTTCGCTCGCGGCATATCCATCGCTCAGCGCTCTTCCTGAAGCACCGGACCTTGCGGTTGTTACAGTGCCAAGGGACGCCGTGCTTTCGGTCATCGATGATTGTGCGGCGCGAGGGGTTAAAGCTGTTGTCGTCATCACAGCAGGCTTTGCTGAGACAGGAGCCCAGGGCCGTGAGCTGCAGCAAAAGCTTGTTGAGAAAGTCCGGGGCTACGGTATCCGCATGGTGGGACCGAATTGCCTAGGCTTGCTCAATGCCGACCCAGCCGTCAACTTGAATGGGTCGTTCTCTCCTTTTTTTCCTCTCCCAGGTCACATCGCCTTTTCTTCGCAAAGCGGCGCACTCGGACTCGCCATCCTCGCTTTATCCCGCGAACGCGGGCTAGGTCTCTCCCAGTTCGTCAGTGTGGGTAACAAGGCCGACGTTTCGAGCAACGATCTGCTGCAATATTGGGAGGACGACAAACAAGTCGAAGGGATACTCCTCTATCTCGAGTCCTTTGGTAACCCGAGGCGATTTGCCCGAATCGCCAAACGTGTAGGTCGCCGCAAACCGATCATAGCCGTTAAAGCCGGGCGTACAGGCGCGGGGCGGCGTGCCGCCGGTTCTCATACTGCCGCGTTGGCCGCCAGTGATGTGGCTGTGGATGCGCTGTTTCACCAAACCGGCGTTGTTCGCGCAGAAACACTCGATGAAATGTTCGAGCTCGCTACGGCGCTGGACAAGCAGCCTCTACCGCCAGGGCGGCGTGTGGCAATTCTCACGAACGCCGGGGGCCTAGGCATTCTCTGCGCCGATAGCTGTGAAGCGGGCGGGCTCAGCGTGCCCGAACTCGACGACAAAACAAAGACCATTTTGCGGGAACTCCTGCCGCCCGCCGCGAGCGTGATGAATCCGGTGGATATGATCGCTTCCGCCGGCGCGGATCACTTCCGCAGAGCCATTGAGGTTCTTCTCGCCGCCGACGACATCGATGGACTCATTGTCTTGTACATCGATGTCGCACTTACGGATCCTGAGGCGATTGCCCGAGGCATCACGACCGGCGTTGCTGAGGCCCGTAAAAGGAAAGGAACGGCAAAGCCTGTGTACGCTTGCGTCATGGCATCGGCGGTGTCGGCCAAAGCCATAGCAGTCGATGGCGAGCGGATACCAAATTTCGCCTTTCCTGAGCTTCCAGCGCGCGTGTTTAGCAAGTTGGCGAGGTATGCTGAGTGGCGCAATAGACCCGAAGGTATGCTCCCCGAATTCGATGACATTCGGCCGAGTTCTGCGCGTTCTCTTTGCCAGAGCATTCTTCATCAACGGGGGTCCGGTTGGCTATTCAATGAAGAAATTCGCGATGTTCTGGCGGCATTCGCCCTACCCTTCACTTCCACCGTGATTTGCCGCTCTGCCGATGAAGCCGCGAAAACTGCCGAGAAACTGGGTTTCCCCGTGGCGGTAAAACTGGCCTCCAGCCGTATCGTTCACAAAACGGAGTTCGGTGGCGTTCAGCTGAATCTGGGGAACGAAGCGGCGGTGCGTCAGGCCTTCGCAGCCATTCAAGACCGGCTCGCAAAAGAAACTAAACTGGATGCTATGGATGGAGTCTCGGTGCAGCCTATGATCTCAGGCGGTGTGGAGCTCATGATCGGCGTTACCCAAGATCCCTCGTTTGGTCCGCTAATTGGGTTCGGGCTCGGCGGCATTCACGTAGAGATCCTGCGGGACGTATGTTTTCGCGTCACCCCGATCACGGATCAAGACGCCAAGGAAATGGTTCGCAGCATTCGCGGCTATCCGCTCTTGGAAGGTTATCGCGGACACCCGCCGGCGGATATCGCGGCCATCGAAGACCTGCTCCTGCGGGTCGCGCGGCTCGTTGAGGAGGTCCCGGAAATCTCGGAGTTGGATTTCAACCCGGTATTTGCCCTCGGACCGGGACAAGGTTGTTCCATTGTCGACGCGAGAATTCGGGTTGAGTCTTTAGAAAGAACCCAAAAATAGAACAGAGCTAAGAGACGAAGGGAGACATCCATTCGCCTCGGTCGGCTCGGCAATAACGATTACTTTTTCACGATGAGCACGGGACAGTCGGCATATCGGAGTGTCCTCTCCGCCACACTTCCCAAAAGAAGACGCTGCAAGCCCGTTCTTCCGTGGCTGCCCATGACAATCATCGTGGCGCCCAGCTTTTTGGCCTGGCGGACGATGATTTCGGCAAAGTCGGTACCGCGGGCCAAAACCAATCGACAATCCGTCGGCTTTAGTCTTTTCCGCTTTGCCACTTTTTTAAAGTTCTCTCGGGCGTCTCGCTCCAGCAGACTGTAGAAATCAAATCTTCCGCCGGTGGGCGGGTATATCAATTCGGCGGGTACAACATTCAGAGCCACCAGTTGTCCCTTGTTCTCGCGCGACAGCGTCAACGCGTAATCGAAGGCCCGCAGAGAGCCGCGGGAGAAATCCAAAGGAACAAGATAGATCTTGGATGCCGCCATGGTCCCTCGCTTCGTCGTCAGCGCAGCCCAGCCAACTCTTGAAGCAGGCGCCAATTTCGCAGCCGATCTCCCTCGGCTTGCAGCAGCATCGAGGAAGGCTTTCCGTATTTTTCGAATTGCTTGGCAAAACGTCCCTCCGTGCGGGCGAAATCGATAAACGTGACAGGCTTATCGCCGTTTGTTGGCGTCCACCAGTCTTCTTTCTGAGCGGGGTTGCCTACCAGGCTCAGACGCTCACGAATTTTCTCCCCTTTGCGTGGATCGTAAATGAACAGCGGAAAAGCGCGTGCTTCCACAGCGAGCTTCGCCTGGCGAGCCGAATTGCAGTCGGGAACGCCGTGTTCGGGCTGACAGGTGGTGTAAACATTGATTACCGCCGGCCCTGGGTACGCGTTAGCTTCCATGACCGCTTTGTAAAAATGATTGATGTGCGATGGTGTGGTCTGTGCCACGTAGATATCAGGATGCATTAGACAAATCTGAGATAATTCTTTACGCCGTTCGCGTTTGCCAGGCGACTCCTGGCCAAACGCCGCCATCTTCGCATCCTGTCCCAGGAACGAAGCTGTTGAAGCTTGTCCACCTGTGTTCGAGTAAACCTGCGTGTCGAGGATGAGAACCTTTATATCCATTCCGCTTGCCAGCATTCGGCTCAGGCTCTGAAAACCAATGTCGTACATCGCGCCGTCCCCGCCGATAACCCACAGCCGCTTTTTCTGCCAACCCAGCTGATCCCAGCGCGCTCGAATACCCATCGCCGTCGCCGGGCCGTTCTCAAATAGCGAATTGGTCCAAGGAACTAAATACGGATTATAAGGATACGTGGAACCGTAGACGGTATTGCACCCTGTCGAAGCGACAATGCCAATATTTTCCGGCTTGTGAACGAAACCGGTCGCCGCGAGCATCATGCGAATGGCCGTCGCCTCGCCGCAGCCCATGCACGAGCCGGCACCGCCCACGTAAAGCAAGGCCGATTCTTCCGCCAGCATGAAATCGGCAAGTGCCCGTTCGTTGATATATTTTTCTGGTGTCGGCCCGATGGTGCGGAACATATTGAAGGCAGAGCGATAACGCGGCAGCGTTTCCTCATTTTTTGGCGTCATTTTAAGAGCGTGATAATCCAGTTCGTCGCAGACCTGCACACATTCGGCGCACCCTTTACATTTGGTGGGATCGATAAAGATTCCAAACAACGCGCCTTCTTCCCCTTTCTTTGCTGGGACATCATAGTACTTTCGCGTGCGCGCCCAATGTGAACTTACCCATGCGCGTTCGCTGTCGTCGTGGATCTCGCTCAATGCCTGCTCAACTTTAGACGCCGGAATTGCCTTTCCCAGAATTGCCGTATCGGGACATTCCGTCACACAAGTCATGCAGCCGACACATTTCTCCCAATCGAACGCGGGAATCTCGGGAGCGATATAACTAAAATCCCGCAGTGCTCCCGTCCCCGGCGGAATCAAGCTGCGGGCAACGCCCAAATCCGCCGGCAGCACTGCCGATCCTTTGCCCTCCTGATAAGCACCGATAACGCGGCGGTTAAAGTCGTCCACGTAATGATCGAGGTCGAGATCTATCAAATGCGAATCGGCGAACGTGGCTTCGTGAGTTTCCATGGCCGCGCCGGCCTGCTTGATGCCGGGCGTTGCCGCAGGCTCGTGAACTTCCGCTTCCAGAGGATTAAAGACGGTTTCTTCATCAGCCATGATCACATCTCCTGGTCCCTATTCGCCGACATGTTTTGCCAGATCCGTTATCGACAGGATGCCCACGGGCCGCGTATGGCCAGCTGTCGCTTCCACGACAACCAACCGATGAATCCGCTTCTCATGTAACATCTCGACAGCTTTTTTGCTTTCGGTATCCGGCGCAACACTGATCACCGGCTTGCTCATCAAATGCTCGGCCGTCATGCCGCGCCAGTGTTTCAAATAGGGCTGAATAAAACGCGCGTTGACGAGATCAGTGCGCGAGATCACGCCGATGGCGTTACCGGCTCCGTCGACAACAACCAGTGCGCTGATATCTTTCACATCGAGGGTCTCTGCCACTTCGTCAACCGGCGTGTCTGGATGACACGTAATCACATCCTGGTGCATCCAATCGCGTACCGTTACTTGGCCCATTGACTTTCCTCCTACGCCGCGGAAACCATGACCTCAGGTGGAATCTCGAAGGCTTCGCACCGTCCCCGCTTCACCGCCGCGAGATTCTCCTGGACGACCTTTTCGCCGCGCTTGCCGAAAAACTTCCGCAAGGATTTCTCGATCGCAGCGTACACATCGGCATCATTCAACCCTCGTTCGGAAACGAACGGCGCCACACGCAAAAAAACTCCGAGCAGCACGATTCCCTGCATCCTCTGCGCTAACTGGGGATGACTGGAAACTTCCTGCGCCACCTTAACCGCGTCCAATGCGAGAACGCGAATTCGATTTTGGCGCATGAACTCTCGTGAGCTTCGGGGAATTGAATTCCAAACCAACGCGGGATCGCGGCTTTGATGCTGGATGAAAACCGCGCCGCCAGGCACAAGACCTGCGAGCGGATTTCCCACATTAAAAGCATTGACGTTGTTGAGCGGCACGAAATCGACATGTCTCAATTCCGCGTGCGCGTGGATCGGCTCTTCGGCAACCGTTAGAAAATAGGTCGTCGGCAGCCCCTTCTTCTCCGAGCCGTACATGGGATAGGCTTGCACTTGAAGCCCGAAGAGATCGCCAACGATGGTGGCGATGACTTTGTTGGTCGTAACCGATCCATAACCGCCGACGGAATGACCGCGCATGGAAAAGGCGCCTTTGGGGCGGACATCGGGCTCGCGATCGGCGTTAAGGTTCAACTCGTGCTGGATTCCCAAGACAAAGAAACGTTGCCGCTTCTCGGCGCGCATATGATTGACGACGGCCAAGAAATCTCCCGGGCGGATATCGCGACTGCCCAGACCAGCGGAGCCGGAATAGATCACGGGCAAGCGGTCGATCCTCGGATAACCGGAAGCGCCCGAGAAAGCATCTGCGAACGCGGACTTGATCTCCGCAGTCAACGGGTTCGATTGCGCCGTTGGATTGTCCATTCGCTCGATGACCGCAATCGCTTTGGCATGGCTGAGAGACTCGACGATTTCCGCCCCCGGAAACGGGCGGAAACTCGTGACATGAAGCGTCCCTACTTTGATTCCTTCTTTTTCCCGCAAATATCTCGCCGTAGCCGTGGCCGTTTCCACAAGACTCCCCATCCCAACGATCACGTACTCGGCGTCGTCCAGCGCATAAGCATCGATCATTCCATAGCGGCGCCCCGTCAGAGAGTAAAATTCCTCTGTAACGCGCCGCATGATCGAGGGAATCCGATCATAAAAATATCTCTGTGCGATCTTGCCCTTCATGTAACTATCTTGGTTCTGCACCACTCCACTCATGATCGGGCGGGCAGGATCCATAAGATTGCGTAACCGGTGCTCGCCATTCGGATCGCCGACGAATTGTTTCATCAATACCGGCTCAGGTAGCCGCAAGCTTTCTATGGTATGGGTGGTAAGAAATCCGTCCTGAACGTTGAAGAACGGCGTCTCGGATTCCTCGGCGATGCGCCGAGAGATCAGCGCAAGATCCGCGCTTTCCTGCACGTCACGCGCGAAGAGCATGCCCCAGCCACAATCGGCCACGCCCATCACGTCATCATGGCCAGCGTGAATGTTTAATCCTTGCGATGTCAGCGCGCGGGCGCCGATGTGAAACACCACGGGCAATCGTTTGCCGGCAATCACATAAAGGACTTCCTTCATCAAGATCAGTCCCTGGCCGGAAGTGAAGTTCGCCACTCTTCCACCGGCTAGGGCGAAACCCTCGCAGGTGCTGGCAGAGCTATGCTCCGACTCCAACTCAAGGAAGGCTAAAGGTTCGCCCCACAGATTCCGTTGCCCATTGGCAACTGCCAACTGATATCCGCCGCCCATATTTGTTGACGGCGTGATGGGATAAGCGCACGCCCCTTGGGTAATATGCGTCTCGACCCAAACAACAGCTTCCGACCCGTCCGCTGTTGCGGGAATGCCGGGAAAGGGGAATGGTCTCGGACTTAATATTTTGTCGCTCGCCATATGTTTTAGATTCCACTGATAATTCCTTTCCACGCAACCCAGATGCCATTCTAATTGAGTGCGATTCCTGGAGAATTGGGATGAACTTTCTCAGTCTTGCAAAAAGGCAGTAATAGCCTTCTCAACCCTGCGAAGAAACCCCGAACGGCGGAGGAACCGCAATCGCGTCGCCGTCATATCGCCATATATGACGGAACTTTTAGGTTTTGTTTCAGCGTCGGTCAGAACAGGCGTAGGCACGCAATTAATATCGACTTTACAAAGGCCTGATCTGTTCAGGCTTGCGAAGAACGGTCAAAGCGCCCCCAGTTCTCACGAGAAAAAGTGCACCGAAAGATTGCTTACACCAGGTCAAGGCACAGGTGTTGCTGTGAACATGGTTATGAGACCATTAGGATGAGGGGTAATTTTTGTAAAGCGAGCGGAACAGAAGAAAGAATGAAAAAGGTAGATGCAATTATAACAGTGTCTAGGGTGGGGCTGCTTTTGTTCACTCTTCTTTGCACGGCTCAAAGCTCAGCGGTGGACCCGGCTTTGACGCGCATTCACTCCGGCGGAGGCGTAACGGCCAAAGTAACGTATCTCAATCCCGAAGGCACAGAAGACACCCGCTTTGAGATATCGCTAGACACTCATTCGGTGAATTTAGACAACTACGATCTCAAAGCGTTGAGTCTGCTTCGCGATGATGCAGGAAAAGTGTATCAGCCGAATAGGATTGAGAACAAAGGAAGCGGACATCACCGGCAGCTTGTGCTGGTCTTCCCCAAGGCGACTCAGGGAAGCAAGCGTCTGGAGCTGCTGATCAAAGATATCGCGGGCGTTAAAGAACGATCCTTTGTCTGGGATCTGCAATAGCGAAATATTGTAAGGAGGGTAAGAACGATGTTGTCCACAATGAAAAAGATGATTGCGGCTGTAGTCATGTCTTCAGCTTTGGGGCTTGTTCCTTTGATGGCCCAAGAGAAAAAAGAAATGCCCACGAAAGAGGGCATGCCGATGACGGGTGAGGGAATGCAAGGCGGCATGATGATGGGAAGGATGAAAGAGATGCAGGGAAAGATGGGAGATATGAGAAGGGGAATGAGCGGGATGATGAAGGGGCAGGGGATGATGAGGAGCGAAGACATGAAAGGCATGGGAGGCATGATGGGTAACATGTCGGGCATGATGGGTGACATGGGCCAGATGATGGGAAGTGGGAAGATGACGCCGGAAGAGATGCAGAACATGTCGAAGATGATGGGCGATATGTCCGGCATGATGAACCAGATGTCGGAGCGGATGAAGATGGGAATGGAAAAGACTAAGTAGCGGTAGGTCGGAGGTTTCACCGTGCACCAATAAAACTCATCTGCTGGGCCCCGCTCCGCGCCCGGCAGACCTTGGTCCCATCGACAGCTCATTTAAGCTTGGTTGCTTCGATCGCGGCCTTGACGCCAAAACCGACCGTGACCGGGAACGAAACGTGATGTCCCCGGGTGGTGATGTTGTCGTCGTGGACGGCGAAGGAGAAGTTGCAGACTTTCCCTTCATTCAAAGCCTTGTCGTCGGGATTGGTGAGTTTGTCCTTCCGAACAAAGAACTGGAAACGGCCCCGCAAGCCTGTCTCAATCGCCATTTGGTCAAGCTCATCATGACCTTGAGCCGCATGGCCATCTCCCGCAGAGAATAGGTCGCCCAAGATCCTCAGCGGCAAACCAGAGTCGGAATCCTGCTGTGCGTCAGAACCTTCACAGTCTCGCTGCCGAGGACAAGGGCAGACATGCCCTTGCGGCCGTGCGAGGCCATGAAGATCAGGTCGCAACCCTTGTCCTTCGCAGCCTTGATGATCGCCTCGTAGGGATGATCGTGCATAACGTGCATGCCATCATACGGAACGCCGGCGGCCTTGGCAGCATTTTTCGCTACACTGAGGTACTTTTCGGCTCTGGCCTCGCAGTCTCTCTGGTACTGCTCCGGGGTGTCAGTGACCATCACCGGGTCAACTGAGAAAGTATGGAACGTCTCAGAGACAGTGATCGCCGTCACCTTTGCGCCGATCGACTTCGCCAATGCGAGCCCTTGCTTGACGGCCTTTTCCGAAAGCTCAGAGCCATCGCTAGGAATCAAAATATGCTTGTACATGACTTTCTCCTTTTGGTTGCTGCTCCCCATTGGATCGCTTATGGGTCAGGTCATCGACGGATTCAGCGTCGATCCAGGTCTTTGCCATTTCCACTGCGTAGATTTCGGCCTCATCGATAATTTTGAAATAGCCAATGGGGCCGGTGAGTAGTTGACGGCATTTTGTGCCTGCCTCGTCCCAGGACACATCAGCGTTGGGAATCCAACAATCCATTTTTAGGTTCAGCTCGGGCACGCTGTGAATATGGTGCGATTTATATGTTACCTCCATTGCCTTGACCCTCCGCCCATAATCCAGAACCTTTGCGTCCTTACACATAGGCTAGCGCAATCACCGTGCCATGGTTCCAAGGTCGTTTGTTGAGCAAAACCAACCGGTGCTCGCCCGTTGGTTCTTATTTCCGCAAAAAAAATTCGCGTGTCTGCGAAGGGCCAATTGGTGAAGGCGGCCTAAAGGACGCCGCTTCAACGGAGAGCGTTTGAAGAAACAGCGAACAAGTACGTAGGCGACGCAAGGGGGAGGACCCGGTCTTAGATCAGCTAGGCCGTTCTCGGAGGTAAAGGAGCACAAATGAGCGGTTTACGCGAGCCCAGCGGTAGTAGCCACGCAAACGAGATCACGAGGGGCGTGGTAGGCCCGTTTCAATGATTATGCTGATCGGGACCTGCGTCGCTCCCCATGTAGCCCCGCACTTGGTTGTAATGCTCGATCTGATCATTATTCAGAAGCGCTCGTGTTGCGAGATGTGTCCTTAGATGAACCGCACGCCGGATGACGCGGGAGTCCAAGCTAGATGGGCGAACGGGAAATCTCCCATCGTTGGGACTTTCACCCAACAAGTCACGGCAGCTAGTGAGGCTGCACAATAATCCCGGCTACTGTTCGTTATGTTACGGACTCAGTTCATCCACTCCAACACGTTTCCAGCCATGATGACATCCAGGATCTCTTTACAATCCCCTATCGCGTTCTCCACGACTGTTGGGTCATTGGAGTGGGATACGCCCTGTTTAACCGCGCCATGCAGGGCGCGCACAACCTCCAGCAGATGCTCGTCGAGCTTTTCAATGTTAGGTGCTGCTTGCGGCATATAACCTCCGTGCCCGTCAGATGTAGTGACGGCCTTTTAGCGGATAGGGGACTTTGAGTCCCATTTTCTCCAGGATCGGGTTGACCTCTTCCATGTAATCCTCCCGAGCCTGTTCATTGGCGCGTCGTTTGAGTCCCCAATAGCGATAACGCTCGGCGCGGCTTGAGCCGCTGTGCCCGAACATGTCGAGTGCGCGAACGTACCAATAATCGAT
>Ga0184612_10000499_pt1 | contig 18381 bp, 13 predicted proteins | sample PLM3_60_coex_FD_133163 | JGI IMG/M metagenome (GOLD analysis project Ga0184612, IMG submission 133163) | Groundwater sediment microbial communities from an aquifer in East River, Colorado, USA - PLM3_60_coex | ecosystem: Environmental > Terrestrial > Soil > Riparian zone | place: USA: East... | reverse complement strand
CGCCTTGTGGGGGTGGATACCGAGCGAAAACCGAACCTCGGGCCACAGCGCCCGCACCCGTGCAGCCGCCTCCGACTCCTTGCCGTCTCCGGCAGACAGGATGCAGAGCGCGCTTTGTACGCCCGCGGCCTGCGCCCGGCCGATGACGGCTTCGAGATCACCGGCGAAGGCGTCATCCGCCAGATGGCAGTGGCTGTCGATCATTGCCGGTTCGCAGTTCGCGGTTCGCAGTTCAGCTACCGGACCCTGCTGCCTGTCGGAACGTCCTGATCGAATCCGACCAGGGTGGGCTTGCCGCCGTCGGGGCTGGCGGCGAGCACCATCCCGTTCGACTCGATGCCCATCAGCTTGGCGGGCTTGAGGTTGAACACCATGACGATCGTGCGGCCGACGAGCTGCTCCGGCTCGTAGGCTTCGGCGATTCCAGCGACGAGCGTCCGCTGCTCGGTCCCGACGTCGATCGAGAGCTTGACGAGCTTGCGCGAGTTGGGAACCTTCTCGGCCGTGAGCACTTTTGCAACGCGCAGATCGACTTTCATGAAGTCGTCTATCGAGATCTTGCCGTCACCAATCGCGGCAGGGGCGACGGGGGCGGGGGCTGCCGGCGCCGGAGACGGGGTCGTACTGCGGGACTCTTCCACTGCGGAGCTCCTTTTGATGGACTCTGATTTCGTGGTCGTTTTTTCTATCTTCTCTGCCTTCTGCGTTGCGGACTCCGCGCGTGGCCAGAGGGAATCGCCTTTGAGAATCTGGCGCGTGCCTTCGTTCCTCCAGGCGGCGTCTGCGAGTCGGATATCCCCGGCTGGCCGCGCCTCCCCGACGCGGCGGAGAATCTCGGCGGCCGACCGCGGCATCACGGGCAGCAACAGGATGGCCGCCACGCGGACCGCTTCCGCGACGTCGAACAAGACCTGCGACAACTCATCCGCCCGCGCCGCATCGCGCGCGATGGCCCAGGGCTCTGCGCTCGCGATGAACTCGTTCGCAGCATCGACTATCTGAAACGCCGCGGCAGCGCCACGCTCGAGCGCGAACGCGTCCATCGCCTGACGGTAGTCTTCGAGCGCTTGCCCCGCAACGGCCGCCAGGCGGCCGCCACCCCCCGACGGCGTGAGGCGACCGTCGCGGTATTTCTCGGCCATCGCGGCGATTCGGCTGACCAGATTCCCCAGGTTGTTCGCCAGATCGACGTTGTAGCGATCCTCGTAGCGCTCCCACGAGAAATCTCCGTCGCTGCCGAACGTGATCTCCTTCGTGAGGTACAACCGAAGCGGATCGGGCCCGAACCGGTCGAGGGCCTCGAGCGGCTCGACCGTCGTGCCGAGCGACTTGCTCATCTTCTCGCCCTTGAGGTGCACCCACCCGTGCCCGAACACCTGCCTCGGCAGTGCCGCGCCCGCGCTCATCAGCATCGCGGGCCAGATCACCGAGTGAAAGCGCGTGATGTCCTTTCCGATCACGTGGAGGTCCGCAGGCCACCAGCGCGCCGTCATCGCCTCGTCGGTGCCGAGGCCCACCGCGGAGATGTAGTTGATGAGCGCGTCGAACCATACATAGACGACGCTCGACGGGTCCTGCGGCATCGGGATGCCCCAGGACTGTCCCGCGCGGCTGACCGAGATGTCGTCGAGCCCCGCCTCGATCAGTCGGAGAATCTCGTTTCGACGAACCTCGGGGACGAGGAACTCGGGACGCTCGGCAAACAGCTTCAGCAACGGTGCCTGGTACTTGGACAGGCTGAAGAAATGATTCTTCTCGCGAATCCACTCCGGCTTCGTTCGATGGATCGTGCACAAGCCGTCGACGAGGTCCTTCTCCTGCTTGAAGGCCTCGCACGACACGCAGTACCACCCCTCGTAGTGCCCCTCGTAGATGTCCCCAGAAGCGGTAATGCGCCGGATCAGTTCCTGGACCCCGGCGCGATGTCGCGGTTCGGTCGTCCGGATGAAGTCGTCAAACGACAGGTCGAGCCGCCGCCAGACGTCGAGGAACTCGCCGGCCATGCGGTCGCAGTACGCCTGGGGCTCCTCGCCGAGCTCCTTCGCCTTGCGAAACACGTTCTGCGAGTGCTCGTCGTTGCCCATCACGAAGTGCACATCAACTCCGGCGAGCCGCTTGTAGCGCGCGATGACGTCGGCAGCAATCTTCTCGTAGGCCGTGCCGAGGTGCGGACGACTGTTCACGTAGTCGATGGCGGTGGTCAGATAGAAGCGGTTCAAAGTAGTCTCATCGTAGCTTCCGCCTTCAGGCGGAAGGTGACTGCGCATCCAGCCAGGCTTTCGTGGCCATGGCCTGCACGTCTTTGATCGGCAGGCCGTGGTCGGCGGCAGCCTTTGCGCAGTCTTCGAACTCCGGCGATGCATTCAGTACGCGGCCGGCGCGCGTCGCGATCTTGAAGCGGATGGGCCCCACGGGCGTCGGAACGCTGCGCACCTCCCGCTCCAGGCAATCGCGGTGGACTTCCTGGTAACGCACGCCGATCGTCGTCGTTTCCGCGAACAGCAGGCCCGACAGGGCCTCTCGCTGCTCGGGACGCGCGACGACGGTGACGAGCGTGCCCGGGCGGTTCTTCTTCATCTGCACCGGCGCGTAGAACACGTCCAGTGCGCCTGCCTGGTGCAGCCGCTCCATGAGCGGACCGAACAACTGCGGGTTCATGTCGTCGATCTCGCTCTCGAGCACGACAACGCGTTCCGCGTTGGATGCCGTATCGGCCTCGCCTACCAGGAAGCGCAGCACGTTCGGGTTCCCCGCAAAGTCCCGATCGCCGGCGCCGTAGCCGATGGACTCGACGCGCATCATCGGCAGCCGGTCGAAGCTGTGCGCGTAGTCGGTGACGAGTACGGCGCCGGTCGGCGTGACCAGTTCCGCAGCCACCGCCCCTGCATAGATCGGAGCTCCCTGAAGCAGCTTCGCCGTTGCCGGCGCCGGCACGGGAAACGTGCCGTGAGCGCACGCCACGCTGCCGCTGCCGACGTTGAGCGGGGACGCGACCACGCGGTCCGCGCCGAGCCAGTCCATGCCGTACACGACGCCCACGATGTCGATGATGGAGTCGACGGCGCCTACTTCGTGGAGATGAATCTCCTCGATCGGCATGCTGTGGATCGCGGCTTCTGCTTCGCCGAGCCGGCTGAACAGGTGAATCGCGCGGTCCTTCCCTTCCCGCGTGAGCGCGGAACGCTCGATGAAACCCGCGATCGCCTTGAGACTGTGATGAGACTCGTGGTGGTGCTGATCCCCATGACCATGGCCGTGGTCGTGGTCATGCTCGGCGTCGTGGTGGTGATGGTGGTGGTGGCCGTGATTGTGGCGATGCCCGCCCGTCGCGACCACTGTCAGCGTGGCTTCCTCGAGACGAAACTTCGTCGCCGACACGCCGGCGCGCAGCACACGGTCGGCCGACACGGTACCGTACTCGATCGCGAGGCTGCCGAGGGCCGCGCGCAAGCCATCGAGCGGCAGGCCCAGATCGAGCAACGCCCCGAGGAACATGTCACCCGACGCGCCGGAGAAACAGTCGATATAAGCAATCCTGGACACGACTACAAGCTATCTCACAAATGCTGTCTGTGTTGTCCGTGTTATCGGTGGCCCGAGTCTTTCCTGTGTTGTCCGTGGCTCTAGATGTATCTCTCTTCCTTCATGCTGCAGTAGCGGACGTTCCCGAGAATCACGTGGTCGAGCACATCGATTCCCATCAGCACGCCTGCCGCAATCAATCGGTGCGTCAGCTCGACGTCGTCCTTGCTCGGCTCCGGATCACCCGACGGATGGTTGTGAAACACCACGATTGCGGCCGCGCCGGCCGCCGCAGCCTCGCGAAACACCTCGCGCGGATGGACGATGCTCGCATCGAGCGTGCCGATCGTGACCACGGTCGTGCGCATGACTCGATGCTTGGTGTCGAGCAGGACGACACCGAACTGCTCGACCGGACGGTTGCCATAAAGCGGCAGGAGCAATTCCGCGACCGCACGCGGACTGGTGACCTGCACTCGATGCCGGTTCGCGCGCGTCAGCGTCCGGCGGCCGAGTTCGACCGCGGCCAGCACCTGCGCCGACCGTGCGGACCCGATCCCCGGAACGCGAGTGAGCTCGTCGTGCCGGGCCCGTGCCAGGCCGTCGATCCCGCCCGTTCGGGCCAGCAGCGCGTTCGCCAGATCGAGAACGCTCGCGGACGCCCGCCCGGACCCGAGGACGACCGCGACCAACTCGTTGTCGCCGAGCGCAGCCGCGCCAAGCCGTTGAAGTTTTTCACGCGGACGGTCGTGCGGCGCAACGGTCTTCATCGTACACCATCCCAGCTGAGAGCCCAGACTTCCCGACTCGTGTGGCGGTAGGCGCCTTGCAAGAAGCACGCGCGCTCCTCGAGCGCGACCCGCGCACCGCAGCGCGAGACGCGGTTGAAGGCAGCGCTCGCAGATCCGCGAGCAAATTGAATGATTCCGGGCGTCGATCAATTGCCGGCCGGTCGTCGTCCCGGCTGAGGGCAGATCCCGGAGTGCACAGCCCTTTCACACCGAAGCGCGCCCTGAGGTGGCAGGAATTGCGATGGGGCGCGAGAACCTGAGGCCAGAAGCCGGAGGTCAGAGGCCGGGAAAAGCACGCCGATCAAGTCCGGCTGATGCTCGGTACGATCGCAATGCACCTCCTGGCCCCCGGCCTCTAGCCTCTGGCCTCCGATCAGATCACCCACCCCAGCCCCATCACGACCAGCACTGTCGCGAAGTTGCGGCTCGCGACGTCCGACGCCTGACCCCTGGTCAGGTGCGCGACGATCGACAACCCGATTGGAAACATCATCGCCGTCGTCGCCGTGTTGCTGATCCACATCGAGATCCCGGTGGCGACCGCGCCGTACACGAGCAGAATCCTGGTGGGGCTGCCGCCGACGGCCCGCGACGACAACGCGCCGAAGGCGATCCGGCGGTCGAGACCATCGGCGAACATCGCTTCAGCCAGCATGAAGCTGCCGATAAAGAGAAAAATGATCGGGTCGGCGAACGGCGCGAAGACGGCGCGCGCCGGGGCGACCTGCAGGATGATCGCCAGCACTGGCCCGATGAGCGCGGTGACCGCCAGCGGCAGCGCCTCGGTGATCCAGAGGATCACCATCATCAGGAGAATGGCGCCCAGGCGGTGCGCTGGCAGAGCGATCGGCAGCGGGGCCGCCAGCAGCACCAGGAGCGCGATCGGCCCGCCGATCAGGCCGACGTTCCGGCGCCGGCGATTGAACAGCTCTTCGGCCGGTGAGTACGTCTCGACGGCCTCTCCGGCTTCGTGGAGGCTGCGCATCAGGATTTCAGCCAGCGGCTGTCGGCGATGATTTCGGCCCACCCCGTCAGAAACAGCCCGTCGTCGTCCCACTCGACGCGCTGAGTGCCCCCGGGTGACACGACTTGCACGTCCCGTGAGGCGTTGCCGAAGCGAATGGCAGCGACCGCCGCCGCGCACGCCCCGGTGCCCGAGGCTTCGGTGGGCCCGACGCCCCGCTCCCAGATCAGGATCCTGACCCGATCCGCCGCTTCGACCGTGGCGAGCTCGACGTTGGTGCCCTCGGGGAAATGGGGGTGGACCGCCAACGCCCGGCCGATCGTGTGCAGCCGCGCCTCGGTGACGTCTCCGAGGACGACACACTGCGGGTTGCCCACGCGCAGCGTGACGGCCGTCACGCTTTGACCTTCGACCTGGAGGACGTGCTGTTCGATCCGCTCGGGCTCTCCCATCGCCGCGCAAAACGTGTAGCGGCCATCGCGTCGATCCAGCAGCTCGAGCGTCTTCAGGCCTGCGTCGGTGTCGATCTCGACAAAGACGCCCTCCTCGAGCTGCTGCGTGGACGCCAGCCACGCAGCAAGGCAGCGTACGCCGTTGCCGGACACCTCCGAGTGGCTGCCGTCCGCGTTGAACAGCTGCATCGACGCGCCGCCGGCCCGGGTCTCGAAGACGATCAAGCCGTCCGCACCGATGCCCCGATGCCGGTCGCACACGTCACGGGCGACTGTCAGGGGGTGTGGGAGACCCGAGAAATCGTATGCATCGATGAGGAGGAAGTCGTTGCCAAAGGCGTGAGCCTTGATGAGGTTCATTGACAGCTTTCAGCTTTCAGCTCTCAGCACTCAGCATTCAGCATTCGGCGAGCGGCCTACTATAGAATGAAACGCGCCGATGCGCGCGCGCGACCTCGACACACTCGCCACGACCACCTTCGACCTGCTCGTCATCGGCGGCGGGATCCACGGCCTGGCGATCGCGTACGACGCCGCGAGCCGTGGGCTCCACACCGCATTGATCGAGTCGAGCGATTTCGGGAGCGGCGCCTCGTTCAATCATCAGCGGACCGTACACGGCGGCCTGCGGTCGCTTCAGTACGGCCGGTTCCGATACGCACGCCACTCGATCCGCGAGCGCCGGGCGCTGGCGCGCATCGCGCCGTGGATGCTTCGTCCGCTTCCGTTCCTCGTCGGCACGTACCGCTCGGTGACGCGAGGTCGCCTGCCGCTCCGCATCGCGTTGAAGATCGACGAGTGGCTGGCCAGAGATCGCAACACGGGCGTCGAGCCGGAGCTGCACCTCCCGGCGCCGCGCCTCGTGTCGAAAGCACTCACTCTTCGTCTGTTTCCTGGCGTCCGGTCGGAGCGGCTCACCGGTGGCGCGCAGTGGTACGACTATCAGATGGTCGAAGCCGACCGTCTGACGTTCGCGTTCGCTGCGGCCGCCGATCGCGCCGGGGCCCGTCTGGCCAACTACGTCGAGGCGGTCTCGCCGCTTCGCGACGGCTCACGGATCTCCGGCATGCAGGCCCGCGACACCCTGACCGGCCGCGAACTCTCGATCCGCGCCACCGCGACCGTGAACGCGGCCGGGCCGCACGCCGGCGCGATCATGACCACGTTTGGCGTGAAGCGGGAGTATCCCCTCCTCAAGGCGATGAGCGTGCTGACGTCGAAAGCCGCGAGCGACATGGCGCTCGCGGGCCCCACGTCGAACGACCGCATGCTGACGCTCGTTCCCTGGCGCGGGCGCGCGCTTGTCGGCACCAGCCAGTCGCGGACCTTCGCGCAGCCGGGCGACACCGGCGCGTCTGCCGCGGAAGTCGAGGCGCTCGTCGCCGACGCCAACTTGGCATTCCCCGCCTTGAAGATCTCGCCCTCCGACGTCAGCCTCGTACACCGCGGCCTCGTGCCCGCGGTCGCCGGACGCGGAGGCGTCCCCGAGCTTCGGATGATTCCCGAGGTGTGCGATCACGCAAGAGAGGGAGCGGAAGGGGCGTTCACAATCTTCAGCGCAAAATACTCGAGCGCGCGCGGCGTCGCGGATCAGGTAACGAGCCTCGTCGCACGCCGCCTCGGCAAACGCGTCAGACCATCGAGGACGGCCACGACTGTGCTTCCGGGCGCCGGCATCGCCGACCACGAGGCGCTCGCGATCGAAACCGCGCGCGCCCTGGGTCTGGAACTGTCGATCGCCACCATCCGCCACCTGATCGCGCGCTATGCGGAGCGCGCAGCCGACGTGATCAAGCTCATGCACGACCTCCCCGATCGCCGCTCGCCCCTCGCGGCGTCGACACCCACGATCGGCGCAGAGGTGCTCTACGTCATTCGAGAGGAAATGGCGCTCAGGCTGACCGACATTCTCCTGCGCCGAACGAGCGTTGGCGCCCTGGGGCACCCCGGAGATGAAGCCGTGCACGAGTGCGCGCGGATCGCCGCCGCCGAGCTCGGCTGGGACGCGGCACGGACGGCGGAAGAAGTGTCGTCGGTGAATCTGTTCTACGCGATCAGGGGCTGAACGATTCGTCGTGTCTATCAGCTGACTACGGCAGCGTGAACCCACGAAAGACGTAGGTCAGCCCGCCGGTGAACCCGAAGCTGGGGTCCCGGGAGGTCAGGCCGAAGATCAACCCGCCGTCGACGCGGACCGCGGCGCGGGTGAACCGGAGGCCGGTTCGTATCGTCGAGCGCGTTTCGGTCCCCGGTGGCGTCCGCTCGTTGCGGGTGCTGAGCCGTCCGTTGATCTCTCCGACGAACTCGAGGCCCTGCTGGAGGGCCCGGGCGAACGAGAGCCCGTAGGTCACAACATCGTTCTGCCGATCGCCTTCGACCGGGTCCGAGAGGATGCCCAGACCGAAGTTACCAACGATGCGAACCGAAGACACCGTCTTGCCGAAAAGGCCTGACATGTAGAAGTCCATGGTGTCGAGGCCGAGCCCGCTCTCGTTGCCGGCCAGCGGCAACTTCGTCGCGAGACGCACCCCAATCCCCGGGCGGCCGGGGCCCTCGGAGACGACCCGGATCTTGGTGGCGACGACGATGTCCTCGATATCAGTCGTCTGGTCGCCGGTCAGCTCGAGCTTGTCGGAGAGCGGCGCCGGCTCGATCGACGTGATGTTGAGGCGGTTGTAGAAACCGCCGTCCACCTGCAGCTCCAGAATGGAGCTGAATCCGAAGCTCACACCAAGCGTCGGGACCCGCAGGAGATCGCCGGTCAAACCCGACGCCGGATAGACGACCTCGCGTTGGGAATCGAACCCGCCTTCGATGAGGATGTTTCCAGTCCCGACCGTCTCGGGATCCTCGGTGACGAGCGGTCGCTGCTGAGCCGACGCCGCGCCGGCGATGGCCAACAGGACGGCTGAAACAACCACAGGGATAGCGCACGCTGTCTTCATCAATTGGCCTCTGAGCTGAATTAGACGCAGGGCGAAGCCGATCGGCCGCGGACAGAGCCTGTGAGGAAACTGCTGGTCAGGCGGACGTATCCTGGTCCGGCTGAAGCCTGACACCACGAAGCTGAAGGGGCAAGGCGCCGGCCTGGGCGACGAGCTCTTTCGACTCGGGCAACGGGTGTAGCCGGCGATCGAGCAGATGGCGGGTGCCGACGTTGGCCAGCGCCCGGATCATCGAGCTCTTGATGTCTGGATGCTCCACCTCGAGCTCCGCGATGAGACGCTTGACCCGCTGCCGCTGAAGGCCGAGGTCGCCGCACGCCGGACAGCAGCATCCGATGATCGGGAGCTCCGAGGCTTTCGCGTAATTCCGCGCCTCGGACTCGGTCACCCCCACGAGCGGCCGGATGACCACGTGCTGGCCATCGTCGGAGACCAGACGTGCCGGCATCGCTTTGAGCGTGCCGGCAAAAAACAGGTTGAGCAGCAGCGTCTCGATGACGTCGTCGAGGTGGTGGCCGAGCGCGATCTTGGTCGCCCCGACTTCAGTCGCCAGCCGGTAGAGCACCCCTCGCCGGAATCTGGCGCAGAGCGAGCAGGGCGTGGCGTCGGCGTCGAGCAGATCCTCGATCGTCGCGCCGATCTCGGTGTGGACGATCCGGTACTCCCAACGGCGCTCTTCGCAAGTCCTGGAGATGAGATCGTGACGATAGCCGTCGTAGCCGGAATCGACCGTGACAGCGACGAGCGAAAACGCGATCGGCGCCCGCTGGCGGAGCACATCGAGAATCTGGATGAGCGCCCAGCTGTCTTTGCCCCCGGACAGACCGACCATGACCCGATCGCTTTCTTCGATCAGCTTGTAGTCAATGATGGCCTTTGTGACCTTCTTGGCGATCTTTGCTTCGAGTGGTGTCGCGTAGGACATGGAAGCCCTAGTTTATCGCGGTCAGCACACTTACCGCCTGCGGCCAGCTCGAGTGCGCAGCGGACGCGAGCGCCGCGGCACCCATTCTTTCGGCGCGCGATCCGTCCTCCATGAGGCTTGCGAGCGCGCGCGCGAGTGCCTGGGGAGTTGCCTCAGAGACCAGGCCGTTCACCCCGGACTCGACGAGCTCGGCAGGCCCCCCGCTGTCCTGACACGTGATGACCGCCTTGCCAGACGCGAATGCCTCTGCCGTGACGAAGCCGTAGTCCTCATCGAACGGCGGAAAGCACACCGCCCGGCAGCGGGCCAGATGATCGAGCAATTGTGCTTCACTCAACGACCCGGTCAGCGTGACACGGTCGGACACGCCGAGCTCGCCCGCGAGCGCCGTCAGGCGCGCGCGCTCCTCCCCTTCCCCACCGATCACCGCGCGAACATTGCGGCCCTCGGGGGCCGCGAGCGCTCGGATCAAGAGATCTGCGCGCTTGAGCGGCGTCAGTCTGGACACCATGAAGATGTAGTCGCCGTATCCCTCGCACCGATACCGACGCTGCGGCGCCGGCGGATAGAGCACGGTCGACTTCAGCTCGGGCCACATCCGCAACCGCGCCTGAATCGTGTGGGACTGGACGAACAACCGCGAGACGTTGCGCGTCAGGAGATACCGGTCGGTCGCGTGCAGCGCGCGCCGCCGCAGGCCTTCCTTGAACTGGTTCAGCGGGCTCAGTCCCGAGCTGAAGCGCTCCCACAGGTCGTAATACTCGCGCATCGTGTGGTTCAGCCAGCACACGTGCCGGGGATGCCGCACGGCGTAGCTTGGATAGCGCAGGCTGATGACCTGGTCGATGCGGTGCCCTGCACTCTGGCCGACGTCGGTGAGCCAGGTTGCCACGTAGGCCGACGCCTGGCGGCCGAATCTGTTCTGAGGCGTGACGACGATGTCCGCCTCGTGCCCGGCGTCACGGAGCGCCTGTGCCAGAGAGCGCGCGATCACCATGTGGCCACCCTCGACAAGGGGCGGGCTGGACGTAACCACCGCAATCCGGCTCACACGCCGCCCTCGAGCATGAAGACCGAGACCTCGCCGCTGCGAAACGCTTCGCGGAAGCGGCTCGGCCGCGAACGCAGCGTGGCCTCGAAGTCCGGGAACATCTTGCGTTCCGGCGGTCCCACGATGAGATAGTCGATGCCGAGGCGCGCGGCTTGGCTGAAGGCGGCGTCCGGGTCGTGCTCCTGATAGAGCGCCATCACCTTGCCGCTCGCCGCCTCATACTTGGTCAGCGGCACCATCGAAATCGGCAGGCCCGCCGACATGCGGCGCTCGGCAAACGCCGGCACGTCGGCCCACCGCCGCCCTTCGCGCGCATGCGGCTCGAACTGCACCACGGCATCTGCGGGTGTCGACCTGCGGATCCACGCGAGCGCCGCAACCTCGTCATGCGTCAGCACGAGCGTCCAACTGTAGTTGTCCGCGGGGTTCTGATTCGTGATGTCCTGCGTGTTGTAGAAGTCGATGACGAACGTGGGAAGCGACAGCAGCGCGAGGACCACCGTTGTGGCGACCGCGATCGTGCGCGTGCGCCCGCCCATCCGCCAGAGCTCCTGCAATCCATAGCCGACGAGCACCGCGAACGCAATGAACAGGAAATGGCCGGCCCGCCAGCCGACGTAGACATACTGGTGGTCGCGAACGTCGACGAAGAAATAGAACACGAACGACACGACGATGATGACGGCGATGCCGAGAAACTGCAGCGCACGCCGTCGGACGGTGGCCAGCACCGCGCCCGCTGTGCCGAGGATCAGCATGGGGCCGAAGCTGAGCAGAAGCGAGATCCACACGTTCCTGACCGCCATCGGATTGACGAGCACGCGGACGAGCGACGGCCCCGACGAGTCGACGTACTTGAGAGATCTCGCGACGAGCACCGCAAACGCGAGTGGAATCGCCCCGGCCACGGCGCCGGTGGCAAGCGTCACCCACCGCCGCTCGCCCACCAGCATCGTCGCGGCCGTCAACGCCACCATCATCGTCAGCATGATCGCCGCAAACGTGCTGAAGAGGAGAGTGGTGCCGAGCAGGCAGCCACAGAAGGCCAGGATCCGCGGCGTGACCCCCACGCGTGTTTGAGCGAGCACCAGCAGCGCCGACAGACCAAGCGCGTATCCCGTCGAGTGGTGGGGTTGATACCAGAGCAGCCGCTGCAGGCCGTCGATCGGCAGGCTCAGGTAGAACCAGCGCGTCACGGCGTCGATGTTCAGATCCGCGACTGCGGCGAGCCGGACGCCCGTTCGCCAAAAGACGACCAGCCGCTCGAAGCCCTCGAAGCTCGTGAAGACCAGCGCGCCGAGCGATCCGACGGCGGCCGCGACCGGGCTCTCCACCCACTGTCGAGCGAAGCCGAACAGAAACAGGACGAAAGCCAACCCGAGCGCCACTGAATTCACCAGCAGCACCTGCTCCATCGAAATCTGCCGATGCACCTGCCGATACTCCGCGGCTGGTAACAGGTGAGGAAGCCAGTAATAGTGCAACGGCTGGCCGCGGAGAAACGGATTGCGCGGCGGCACATCTCCCTTGCTCACCTCGGCCACGACCGCCATGCGCCAGATCATGTCCGCGGTGAAGTACGCGCGGTAGGCGCGCCCCTCCGGGACCGGCTCTGCGACGTGCGCAAATGGCAGTCCAACGATCGCCGGCACCGAGACGAGCAGGAACAGGACCGCGATCACGTCGGGCCTGCCAAAGGCGGGTGGCGTGAGCGTTCCGCGCATCAGCCAGCCGCCCAGCGCCGCGACCGCACAACCCAGAAGCGGAACGACCAGCAGCACGGTACCGCGGGCGCCGGCCATCCAAAGCGCGAGCAGCACGAGGCTGCTGAGGCCGTAACCCCAGATCGGACCCACTACCCAGGTCGCAAACGTCCGGCCGGGAGCGCGTTGGTAGGCGAGCCAGGCCAGCAGGAGTCCCGGGACAACGAACCAGACAGTGATGCCGAAGAACGCCAGACCGGAACCGAGCGAGACGATCGCCCGGATGCACAGCGCGACGGAAACGAGCGCCACGAGGGCCGCCGCAACGATCGGCCAGCGACTCGAACGCCCCGCGCCGGAGGGTTCAGACCGTGTCAAGCTGTCGATCTTCATCGAGTATCGCGGACATCGTCAAGTAGCACGGATATCGTCGAACCTACGGGACGCGGATCTCGTGGACTACATTTTCACGGGACGCGGATCTCACGGATCACACTCTCTCACGGGACGCGGATCTCGCGGATCACACTCTCTCACGGGACGCGGATCTCACGGATCACACTCTCTCACGGGACGCGGATCTCGCGGATCACACTCTCTCACGGGACGCGGATCTCGCGGATCACACTCTCGCTCACGGGACGCGGATCTCGCGGATCACACTCTCTCTCACGGGACGCGGATCTAACGGATCGCTCAGGGCGTTCACAGCCGGGGCGTGCTACGATACGTGTTTCGCAAGCGGAAGGACGAAGCAGCCAAGGCGTGCCGAACCAGGAAGAGAAACAGACCGTCATTGCCGGCGCCGGCCCCGCCGGCCTCACGGCGGCCTGGATGCTCGCACGGCGTGGCGTCCTGCCGCTCGTCCTCGAACAGGACCACCAGGTCGGCGGCCTCGCGCGCACGGTTGAATACAAGGGCTTCCGGTTCGACATCGGCGGTCACCGGTTCTTCACGAAAGTGGGCTCCGTCCAGAAGCTCTGGCGCTCGATGATGGGCTCGGAGATGCTGCGGCGTCCGCGCCTCTCGCGGATCTACTACGGCGGGAAGTTCTTCGACTACCCACTCAAGCCGTTGAATGCCCTGACCGGCCTCGGCATCGGCAACTCGTTCCTGGTCCTCTTGAGTTATCTCTGGATCCAGTTGAAGCCCATTCGACCCGAGGTCAGCTTCGAAGACTGGGTCTCCAACCGATTCGGTCGCCGCCTCTATCGCACTTTCTTCAAGACCTACACGGAGAAGGTCTGGGGGATTCCGTGCAACCGCATCGGTGCGCAGTGGGCTGCGCAACGAATCAAGGGACTCTCGCTGTTCACGGCGATCACGAGCATGCTCCTCAAGGGGGTCCGGAAGCCGGGCGCGAAGCAGATCAAGACGCTCATCGAAGAGTTCGAGTACCCGCGTCTCGGCCCGGGCATGATGTGGGAGGCGTTTCACGCCGACGTCGAGCGCCTCGGCGGCCGGGTCGTGCTTCAGGCACCGGTGCAGCGCATCGAGCACGATGGCTCCTCCATTGTCGCGGTCGAGTACGGGCGGCAGGACCGCCAGCGCGTCGAGGTGAAAGCCTTCGTGTCGACGATGCCGCTGCGCGAGCTCGTGCACAAACTCGATCCACCGGCGCCCGAGCCGGTGCGGGCGGCAGCGTCCCGGCTGAACTACCGCGACTTCCTCACCGTTGCGCTGGTCATCGACACGCCGACCTTGTTTCCAGACAACTGGATCTACGTCCACGACCCGCGCGTGAAGCTCGGCCGCATCCAGAACTTCAAGAACTGGGGCCCCGACATGGTCCCCGATCAGAGCCAGACGTGTCTGGGCCTCGAGTACTTCTGCTTCGAGGGGGACGGGCTCTGGACAACGCCCGACGCCGAGCTGCTGGCGCTCGGCGCGCGAGAGCTCGAAGCCATCGGGCTGCTCGGCGGCGCGAAGGTTGTCGACGGTACGGTCGTCAGGATGCCGAAGGCCTACCCGGTCTACGACGACGGGTTCATGGACGCGCTGGTCGTCCTGCGGGAGTATCTGGGGGGCTTCTCGAACCTGCAGGTGGCTGGCCGCAACGGCATGCACAAGTACAACAACCAGGATCATTCCATGGTGACGGCGCTCCTGGCTGTGGAGAACCTGCTCGGCGAGCATCACGACGTCTGGGCGGTTAACGCCGACGATGAGTATCACGAGGAGTCGGACGTCGACGTGGATCTCAACGACGTTTACTCCAGCCTGCCCAGCCTCGAAGCCACCCAGCCGCAAGTCCCCACGGTGGTCAAAGGCAATGCTGAATGCTGAAGTGAATTCAGAATTCACTTCAGCATTCAGCATTCAGAACTCAGCATTGCTCTACTGGAAGTACACGGGAACAACCCGGACGAGTGCGCCGAGGTAGCGGCTGTCGGGATTGGCCGGATCGTGCAGGAACGGCACGAACCCGGCGCTCGATGAGATCGCGAGCGCGTACACGAAGTTGGTCGGGTACCGCGACGGCTTGTACGGCACACCGGCCCCCGCCGATATCTGCACGACGCGTACTTCGCCCGGCGCCAGATCCAGCCGGACGCGATCCCATCCGCCTGACACGATCACGCGGTTTGCCGCGCCGCCGTTGGTCACCTCGACGCTGAGCGCCCTGATACGGAGCGAGACGTCGCGGTCGTCGGCACCACGAGTCGCCGGCGCGCGGAGCAGCAGATCCGCGCGGGACTCGCCCCTCACCCAGAAACCGTCTGCTTCCGGTGGGAACGCATTGTCGTCCAGGAAGTACGCCTGCACCGGGGGACTGCCGCCGAGCGAGCGGCGTGCGCGCGCGGCATCCGCGCTGACGGGAAGATCGTTGAGGAGCGTCCGCTCGATCGGCAGCCACCGGAGCGGTCCGGCCTTGGCATGCTCTCCAGGATTGAACGACGAGTAGAACGGGTTCAGCAGAATCTTGGCCGTGAAGAGCGCGCCGACGGCGAGACCGATCACGATCGGCCACGCGCTCCGAACCGCGGGCATCAGGAACAGAAAGAGCGGATAGAAGCTGAGGAAGTAGCGGTTGCCGATGGGCCCGCCGCCGCCGGAGTAGGTATACGGCATGTAGCACATGAGCGCCACGGCGCTCACCACCAGCCCCGCGGCGACCCACGACTGCCAGGTCCTGCGCTCTGCATGTCGCGCGAGGAACAGGGCCGCTGCGACCAGCCCCGGGAAAAAGTACGGCAGGAGGCCGCTGTACCGGCCCACTGTGAAGTAGAGGACGTTCCACGCGAGGACGGGCGCGGTGTCACGGTGCAGCAGGATGTCGAAGGGCAACGCATCGGTCGAAACCGACACGCCCCGATTATCGAAGGTCTCCCACGTATTGGCGAATGGAAACCCGGTCGTCGCACCGTAGAAAGTCTTCCGCTCGCCGCCCTGATAGTTGAACTGGCCGGTCGCATACGCGTTGAGCCCGAAGAGCGCCGTCACGACGAAGCTGAAGCAGGCGACCATCAGCAGCAGTCGCCGCCACTCGCGTGCGAAGAGCGCTGTGGCCCCGATCGGCAGCGTGAGCAGGATGTGCGTCGGCTTGGAGAACGTCGCGATGCCGATCAGCACGAGTGCCGCGTAGTCTGAACGAGGCGAGCGAAGGAACCGTTCGAGACGCGTATCCCGATCGGGCGCCGGAGCAATCCGTTTGTAGCTCCAGAGAAAGAACGCCGTCAGGACCAGCGTGAAATTGAACAGCTCGGGCGCCAGCCACACGAAATAGACGGGCGCCACCGACGCGAAGAGAAACACGGACGCGAAGCCGGCGGCCAGGCCGGGACTCGATCCTCTGGCGGCGAGGTATCGATACGCGAGCGCCACGTCGAGCGTCAGCAGCAGCGCGTGAAATACCAGGAAGCCGGTCGTGCCGAGCAGCCAGACGAACGGCGACGCAAACAGCGGATAGATGTACGACTTCCCGTAGTAGAGACGGAACTTTGCGGGATCCGCCGTACGCTCAATCGTGAAGAAGGGAAAACGGGACGAGCCGCGGAAGTCGACCTTGGTGCCGCGCTTGAGGAAGATGCCATCCGGACCGGAGAACTCCTCCCAGACGCGGATCAGATCCTGACGCTGGAACGTGATGTCACGGTCGCGCGCGATGCTGTACGTCAGGCTGTAGTAGGTCGCCTCGTCGCCCTTGAACCCCTTCGCGGTTCTTGGAAAATCGACCGACACGGCAAACCCAAGACAGACGACGGCGACGGCCGTCGTGAGGAGGACGCCCGGGTGCCGCACGCCGGTCCTCGCGGCGTCGATGAGCCGCGTCATCATGTTTGACCAATGCGGGGCGGAGGCCCGCTCGTTTGACCAACGCGGGGCGACGTCCCGCGCGCTTGAGCGCCGTCAGGCGCGGCCCCGCCCTTCAGAAAGCTGAGGTCCGCATCGAGCACCCCCTTGCGATGGGTGGCGCGCGACGTCTCATGAAGCAGCACGTAGAGCCGTTCCATCTTCTTCACGAAGAGGTTGATGTCGTACTGCGCACCGGTTTGCCTCGCGTTGGCACCCAGCCGCGCGCGTTCGGCGGGATCCTGCACGAGGCGGACAATTGCCTCACCGAGCGCGGCGGCATCGCGCCGCGGCAGCATGTGCGCGTCGTGCCCGTCGGTCAGCACGTCCTTGAGGCCGTCGGCATCCGTCGACACGATGGCCTTCCCCATCGCCAGCGCCTCGAGCACGGTGAGCGGCGTGCCCTCCCAGAGCGACGGGAAGACCAGCAGGTCCAGGGCCGACAGCGCCTGCGCCACATCGCGCCGGAAGCCCGAGAAGACCAGCCGATCGCCGAGCTGAAGCGCCGCGGCGCGCGCCTCAAGCGCCGGCTGCAGCTCGCCTTCACCGATGATGTAAATCCGGGACGAAGGGAGCGCATCGACGACACGTCGCGCGGCGTCGACCAGGTACTCGTTCCCCTTGGACGGCATCAGCCGCGTGACGGTGCCGATCGCGAATGTGTCGGGCGGTATGTCGAGCGCGCGCCTCGCCTCTGCGACTTCGTCGATCGTCCGCACGCGGCTGAATTCCTCGAGCGGCACGCCGAGATAGACGACCTTCGTGCGCTCGGCCGGAATCAGCCGTGCCCGGGTCGTGAAGTCCGCGGTTGACTGTGAGACCGCAATCGCAATGTCGGTCGCCGGCGCGAGCAGCCGGTCCGCCACCTTCTGGAACCACGGCGTGCTGGTCAGGTTGGCGTGCTCGTGGACGACCACCGGGATGTGCCGAATGGCGGCCGCGAGGCGCCCGAACGTACTGGCGCCGTAGCCGTGCAGGTGCACGACGTCGGCCTGCCGCCGGTCGAGCTCCTCGAGCAACGCCGGCAGCGTTGCCGGGTCGAACTTCCCGCGGTGCATGTACGTCACGTCGATCCCCAGCTCGTCGAGCGTGTCGTTCGAGAGATCGCGCTTCCGCAGGCTGATAAGCGAGACCGTGAACCGCGTGGCGTCGAAGCGGGGGATCATCCATGCAAACAGGCGCTTGACGCCGTGCATGCGCGACCCGGTCCAGCCCAGGTGATCGCAGATATGGACGATGTTGAGGGGGCGGCTCACAACAACCCTTGCGCGCGGTACCAGCCCGCGGTCCGGTGAATGCCGGTCCGAAGATCGACCGTCGGATTGTAGCCCAGCTCCTCGCGCGCCCGCGTCGTGTCGAACGCGCGGCTCTTGCGGTAGAAGTCGACGCGCCGGCGGAAGAGCGGCGGCTCGATGCCGAACGGCACGCACGCGAGCTCGCAGATCGCGCCCGCGATCCAAACCGGCCACACCGGCAGATGCAGCCGCGGCGGCGCAACACCGAGGTCTGCGGCAATCAGCCCGACGAGCTCGTTGAGCGTCGTGTATTCGGGACCGGCGAGGATGTAGGTACGGCCCGCGGCCGAGGGCACCCGCCCGCACAAGGCGAAGCCGCGCACGAGGTCGTCGATGTAGGTGAGGTGATAGAAAACTTCCCCGGACCCCAGCATGGGAAAGCGGCCACGTGCGATGCCGCGGAACATCTTCAGAAAGCGGCGGTCGCCGGGCCCGTAGAT
>Ga0184612_10000498_pt1 | contig 18383 bp, 11 predicted proteins | sample PLM3_60_coex_FD_133163 | JGI IMG/M metagenome (GOLD analysis project Ga0184612, IMG submission 133163) | Groundwater sediment microbial communities from an aquifer in East River, Colorado, USA - PLM3_60_coex | ecosystem: Environmental > Terrestrial > Soil > Riparian zone | place: USA: East... | reverse complement strand
TCGCACGGAGTCGAGCCATCGGCTGACCATGTCGACGACCCCGCGACGCTCCGCGCGGGTCGTCTCGCCGAGCAAGGCGTCGAGCATCGGACGCAGCGCAGACGGTCCGTCCTCGACCACCGCGCGTGCGACCCGCTCGCGGTTCTCCCGTGCAGGTTGGTCGTCGGCGCTCGCCTTGGAGTCCATCAGGACGAAGGCGGCCACCCGCTCCGCGTGGCGGCGCAGCATGGCCATGGCGACATAGCCACCCATCGAGAGACCGGCCACCACGCCCGCCTCGACTTCCAGCCGGTCGAGCAAGCCGGCGACGTCGTCGGCCATCAGGTCGAGCGAAGGCTCGTCGGCGCCGGGCTGGGACTCGCCGAAGCCTCGAAGGTCCGGTGCGATGACCCGGGCCTGGTCTGCGAGTCCCGCGACCTGGTCGGCGAACATGGCCCTGGACAGCGGGAAGGCATGGAGGAGGATCACCGGGCGGCCGCTGCCGGCCTCCTCGTGGGCGAGATCGATGGTCACCGACGGGAGGGTAGCTCCACCCCGCACGACAAGACCCCTCGCGGGGCGTACCCGGCAACCCGGGCGGCCCGGATGTCGCCGACAGCGGCGCTGTCGACCGTCTAGCCCTCACGTGGGTCGACGGCGATCCCGGTTGCGCCAGCAGGCCGCGTGCCAGTGCCGCCGCCGGAGAGAGTCCCGCCGTCGACCGGCCAGGCGACCACGTGCGGCGTCGCCGGTGGGATGAGCTGATCGCAGCCGGGACAGCGGTACGGCTTGGTCGCGCTGCTCCCGGTGAGCCGGCGCACCACCCAGTCGCCGTCGGGCCACGACTCGATCTCGTCATGTCCTCCCGACGGGGGGCGGCGGGCTGGGCGGCGGCGCGACACGCCTCCATCTTGGGCCACCAGGCAACGGCCACCGGAGCCGCGTCCGCAAGAACACTCGCCGCCTGCGCTGACGCGACACGCCCCGGTCGTATCCTGAACGCATGCCGAGGTACGACTTCCGGTGCCGCGCCTGCGGCGCGACCTTCGAGGTCTCGCGCCCGATGGCCGACGCGGCGGCGCCCGCACGCTGCCCGTCCGGCCACGACGACACCGTGAAGCTGCTGTCGACCGTCGCCATCACGGGTCGTGCTGGCAGTGCGGCACCGGCCTCGTCAACTGCCGGCGGCTGCTGCGGCGGAGCATGCGGCTGCGGCTAGGCGCCGGTCACGGGTAGTCGCGGAATCCGCGGCCCGTCTTACGGCCCAGGTACCCGGCAGTGACCAGGTGCTCGAGCAACGGCGCCGGCGCGAACCCTGGCTCGCGGAACTCCAGGTACAGCGTGCGCTGGATGGCCAGCGCCACGTCCAGGCCGACGACGTCGAGCAACTCGAACGGGCCCATCGGCAGCCGGCAACCCAGCTTCATCGCAGTGTCGATGTCGTCGGCGCCTGCGTAGTGCGCCTGGAGCATCTTGACCGCGTCGTTGAGGTACGGGAACAGCAGCGCGTTGACGATGAATCCGGCCCGGTCGCCGCAGGTCACCGGGTGCTTGCCGGCGCGGCGGCACACGTCCCGGACCGTCGCGACGACGTCGTCGGCCGTCGACACCGTCCGCACCACCTCGACCAGGCTCATCACCGGAGCCGGGTTGAAGAAGTGCATGCCGACGACGTCCGCTGGACGCGACGTCGCCACGGCGCACTCGATGACCGGCAGCGACGACGTCGTGGTCGCCAGGATCGCGCCCGGCTTGCAGATCTCGTCGAACGACTCGAACAGCGCCTGCTTGACCGTCAGGTCCTCGACGACGGCCTCGATGACAAGGTCGGCATCGGCCAGATCGTCCAGCGACGCCGTCCCCGTGATGCGGGACAGCGCGGCATCACGGTCGACGGCGTCCAGCTTGCCGCGTTGGACCGCCTTTTCCAGCGAGCGCTCGACGGTGGCCTTGGCGGCCGCGACCTTCTGCGATCCGCGCGCGACATAGACAACGTCGTAGCCGCTCCTGACGAGAACCTCGACGATCCCGGTGGCCATGGTCCCGGAGCCCACGACGCCGACCGTGCGGATTTCGCGGGTTCGTTCCCCCGCCGCGGTCGCGGACGGGGTGAGGGCGTCGGGGACGACGACCGGCGAGTCGGGAGCCTCGTAGGTATAGAAGCCGTGCCCGGCCTTCCGGCCGCGTAGGCCGGCTGTGACCATCTGTTTGAGGATGGGCGCCGGGGCATGGAGGCGGTCACGGCCCTGCCTGTACATCGTGTCGAGGATCTCGTACGCCGTGTCGAGCCCGATCAGGTCGAGCAGGGCCAGTGGACCCATCGGATACCCGCAACCGAGCCGCATCGCGTCATCGACGTCCTCGCGGGTCGCGTAGCGGTTGTCGTACATCGACGCGGCGTGGTTGAGGTAACCGAACAGCAGGGCGTTGGCGATGAAGCCGGCCTTGTCGCCGCACTCGACCGGCGACTTGCCCAGCCTACGGGCAAGAGCCGTCACGTCCTCGACGACATCGGGCTCGGTGACGACCGTGCGGACGACCTCGACGAAGTCCTGGACCGGAGCCGGGTTGAAGAAGTGCATGCCGACGACCCGGCGGGGGCGCTCGGTGGCGACGCTGATCTCGGTGACCGAGAGCGAGGACGTGTTCGTGGCCAGGATCGCGTCCGATCCGACGATCTTGTCCAGCCGAGCGAACAGGTCGCGCTTGAGGTCGAGGTGCTCCGGAACCGCCTCCACGACCAGCTGGCAGCCCCCGAGCACGTCGAGATCGACGGTGAAGGCGATCCGGTCGAACAGGGCCTGCTGCTCTGTCTCGGTCAGCTTTCCCCGCTTCACCGCCCGGCCGGTCGAGTGCTCGATGTGCCCGCGACCCCGGTCGAGCGACTCCTGGTCGCGCTCGACGCCGACGACGCTGAAGCCGCTGCGCGCGAACACCTCGGCGATGCCAGCGCCCATCGTGCCGAGACCGACGACGCCGACGGTCGAGATGTCGCGAGCCATGCCCGGAAGTCTCGCACGGTCGAGACTGGAGCTAGCGTGGGCAGCCAGATGCTGCTCGACGACGTGTGCCCGCGTTGGCACTTCAGGGAGCGCCACGAGATCCCCGTCGACGCCCCGAAGGCGGCAGCCATGGCGGCGGTCGAGGCGATGACGTGGCGCGACGCGCCGGTCGCGTCGTTCCTGATCACTCTGCGGGGTCTGGGCAGGCTGCGCATCGCGCCTGACCGGACGGTCATCGGCGACATGACGGCACGCGGGTTCACGGTGCTCTCCCGGGACGAGACCGAGCTGGTGATCGGGGTCCTTTCCGGTGTCGTCGGCGGCCGAGGGGAGGTGCAGCTCGGCGACCGGCCAGCGCAGCAGTTTCGGACATTCGACGAACCTGGCCACGTCAAGATCGCCACCAACTTCCGGGCCAGCGGCGGCCTGCTCACGACGGAGACGCGCGTGTGGTGCACCGACGCCGCCGCCCGACGCCGGTTCCGGGCCTACTGGACGCTGATCCGCCCGTTCAGCGGCCTGATCCGGCGCGAGTGGCAGCGCGCAATCCGCGGACGTGCCAGCGGCCGGTTGTGAGGGCTCTCAGAACAGCCGAGCGGTCGGGTCGTCGAGGCCGCGGAGGGCGTCGTAGTCGACGGTGAGGCAGGCGATGCCGCGGTCCTGGGCGAGAGTGCGCGCCTGGGGCTTGATCTCCTGGGCGGCGAACATCCCGCGGACGGGTGCGAGCAGTGGATCCCGGTTGAGCAAGTCGAGATAGCGGGTGAGCTGCTCGACGCCGTCGATCTCCCCCCGTCGCTTGACCTCGACTGCGACGGTCACGCCGGTCTCGTCGCGGCAGAGCAGGTCGACCGGCCCGATCGCGGTCGGGTACTCACGCCTGACCAGCCGCCAGCCCGCGCCGAAGGTATCGACATGCTCGGCGAGCAGCTCCTGCAGATGGGCCTCGACCCCGTCCTTGACCAGGCCAGGATCGACGCCGAGCTCGTGCGACGAGTCGTGCAGGACCTCGTCGAGCGTGATGATCAGCCGCTCTCCCAACGGGTTGGTCACCGTCCAAACGCCGTCACCCGCATCCAGCCGGCACGGCGGGCTCATCCAGTTCAGCGGCTTGTAGGCGCGGTCGTCGGCGTGGATCGACACGGATCCGTCGGCCTTGACCAGGATCAGCCGAGTCGCCAGTGGCAGGTGCGCCGTGAGCCGCCCGGCGTAGTCGACCTGGCAGCGGGCGATGACGAGGCGCACGTCGGCCGACGCTACCTGGTGGGCTCACCTGAAGTTGCGGCTGGGAACGTCGCCGCTTATCCGGAGTGGGGCCAGCCGGATCGCCAGCAGGTTGATGGCACCGTCGTTGCGTTCGAGCTTGCCGTCGACGACGAGCGCCGCGGAGTCGAGCGCGATCCGGCGCTGACGCTCCCAGGTGCGCTGCGGGCAGATGACGTTGACCATGCCGGTCTCGTCCTCGACGTTCATGAACACGACTCCGCCGGCCGTGGGCGGGCGCTGGCGGTGGGTGACCAGGCCGCCCACCAGCACCCGGGTGCCGTTCTCGACATCCGTCAGCCTGTTCGCCGGGACCACGCCCCAACCGTCCAGCGTCGCCCGGACGTGCTGGACCGGATGGCTGTCCGGCGAGGAGCCGGTGGACCACAGGTCGGCGAAGGTCATCTCGGTGGCCGTCATCACGGGCAGCGGGGGTGCGCTCGACCCGGGCGTCGTGCCCGGTAGCTGGTCGGGGCCGGTGTGGGCGAGCGCGCCGACCGCCCAGAGCGCCTCCCGGCGCTCGAGCCCGAAGCAACCGAACGCACCGGCAGTGGCCAGCGCCTCGAGCGCGGCCAGCGGCACCCGGACCCGGCGGACCAGGTCGTCGAGACCGGCGTACGGCCGGCCGTCGGCGAGGGCTTCCGCGACCTCGGTGCCGAGGTTGCGGACGGTGGACAGGCCGAGCCGGATCGCCGGCTGGGGCTCGCTCGGCGCATGGGGATGACTGCTGGTCACCGGGACCGGCTCCTCGAGGGCGGCCTCGGCGCCGCTGGCGTTGACGTCGACGCCACGGACCTCGACCCCGTGCCGGCGGGCGTCGGCGATCAGCGTCTGCGGCTGGTAGAAACCCATCGGCTGGTTGTTCAGCAGCGCGACGGTGAACGCGGCCGGGTAGTACCGCTTGAGGTAGGCGCTGGCGTAGACCAGGTAGGCGAAGCTGTAGGCGTGGGACTCGGGGAAGCCGTAGCTGGCGAAGCCGAAGAGCTTGCCGTAGATGTCCTCGGCGACGTCGGCTGGGATGTCCTTGGCTGCCATCCCTTCGAGCAGCCGCTCGCGCAGTTGCTGGATCCGCTCGGGTGAGCGCTTGGAGCTCATCGCCTGGCGCAGCTCGTCGGACTCCTTCGGTGTGAAGTCGGCGCAGTCGATGGCCAGCTGCATCATCTGCTCCTGGAACAGCGGGACGCCCTTGGTCCGCTCCAGCGCCGGCTTCATCAACGGATGGGGGTATGTGATGTCCTCATCCCCGTTGGCCCGCCGGATGTAGGGATGTACCGAGCCGCCCTGGATCGGGCCCGGCCGGATCAGCGCCACCTCGACGACGAGGTCGTAGAACTTCCTCGGCCTCAACCGGGGCAGGGTGGCCATCTGCGCCCGCGACTCGACCTGGAACACACCGACCGAGTCGGCGTCGCAGAGCATGTCGTAGACGCCGACGTCGTCCTCGGGGACCGTGTGCAGGCTCAGCGTCCGGTCGTGGTGGTCGCGCAGGAGGCCGAAGGACTCCCGCAGCGCCGAGAGCATGCCCAGGCCCAGCAGGTCGAACTTCACCAGCCCGGCGGCGGCGCAGTCGTCCTTGTCCCACTGCAGGACGCTGCGTCCCGGCATCGTCGCCCACTCGACCGGGCAGACCTCGCCGACCGGCCGGTCACAGAGCACCATGCCGCCGGAGTGGATCGACAGGTGCCGGGGAAGCCGCAGCATCTGCGACACCACGGTGGCGAGCAGCGCGGGCAGCTCGTCGTCGTCCCGGACCGACGCCGGCAACGGGGCGGCCGGCTCCTTCTCTCCCCGCGGGCCGTCCTGCGGACCGATCCGGAAGTCGATCCGCCGGGTCCAGGCGTCGGCCTGGCCCTGGCTGTAGCCGAGCGCCCGGGCGGCGTCGCGCACGGCCATCTTGGGCCGGTAGGTGTTGACGTTGGCCACTTGGGCGGCGCGGTCGCGCCCGTAGATGTCGTAGACATGCTGGATGACCTCTTCGCGGCGGCCGTTCTCGATGTCGACGTCGATGTCGGGCGGGCCGACCCGGGCGTCGGTGAGGAACCGCTCGAAGAGCAGGTTGTGCTTGATCGGGTCGACGGCGGTGATGCCCAACGCGTAGCAGACCGCCGAGTTGGCCGCCGAACCGCGGCCCTGGCAGAGGATGTCCTTCTCCGCGCAGAACTGGGTGATCTCGTAGACGATGAGGAAGTAGCCGGGGAAGTTCAGCCGCTCGATGACCTCGAGCTCTTTGTCGAGTTGCACGCGCACCTTGTCGAGGTCGGGCGCGCCGCGCTCGACGTAGCGTTCCTGGAACCCCTTCTCGACCTCGTGCCGCAGCCAGCTCGTGTCGGTGTGCCCCTCGCCGATCCTGCGCGGCGGCAGCTTCGGCGCGATGACCTTGAAGTCGAAGGCGCAGGCCCGTGCCAGCTCGACCGTCGCCTCGCGAACTCCGGGGAACCGGGCCAGCCGGACGGCCATCTCGGGGCCCGAGCGCAGGTGTGCGGAGCCGTTCGCTGGCAACCAGCCGGTCATGTCGTCGAGACTGCTGCGGGCGCGGACCGCGGCCAGCACCTGGGCCAACGGTGCGTCGGCGGGTGTGGCGTAGTGGACGTTGTTCGACGCGACCACGCCCAACCCAACCCGGCCGGCCAGCTCGTACAGCGCGTCGTTGCGGGCGTCGTCGAGCGGCTGGTAGTGGTCGGTCAGCTCGACCATGACGTTGTCCCGCCCGAACATCTCGACCAGCCGACGAAGCTCGAGCTCGGCCTCACCCGGTCCGCCGGCCGCGAGGGCGGCCGGCACCGCGCCCTTGCGACAGCCGGTGAGAACGACCCAGTGCCCGCCGTGTGACTGCGCCAGCTCGGCCAGGTCGTACGCAGGACTGCCCTTTCCGCCGCGCATCTGGGCGGCGGTGATGGCACTGGCCAACCGTCGGTATCCTTCGGCGCCACGGGCGATCACCAGCAGGTGTTGCCCTACCGGATCGGGGACGCCGGTCTGGCGCTCGGACAGCCCCAGGCTCAGCTCGGCGCCGAAGATCGTCCTGACGCCGGACTCCCGTGCCGCCTCGGCCAGCCGCGCCACGCCGTACATGCCGTCGTGGTCGGTGAGCGCCAGCGCCTCGATCCCCAGCCGGGCTGCCTCCGCAACCAGGGCATCGGGATCGCTGGCTCCATCGAGGAAGCTGTACGACGAGTGGCAATGCAGCTCTGCCCAGGCCGGCCCCCGCCCGTCGACGGTGGACGCCGGCCGATCGGCGGTGGACGCCGGCCGATCGGCGGCGTTGTGGGACGGTTTGGCCGGCTGGCTTCCAGCCAGCTTGAGGACCCGAGCGCCCTCCGGTACCGGATCGGGCTCACCCGCCTCCGGCTCACCCGCAGGCTTCGAGTGCCACGACAAGCGGCGCTCGAATTCCTTCCACGGAATCGGTGGGTTGTTCCAGCCCATGATCGTCTCAGCCCGGGTTCAGAACGGGGGTGGCTCGGGTTGGACCGGCTCGGGTTGGATCGGGCCTACCGGTTCGGGTTCGACGGTGTAGGTGTGTCCGGTGGGGCTGATCCATTGGAATCGGCCGGGCTCGGGTTGTCGGACCCGCCATCGGCTGTGGTGCTTGCCGATGTGGTGGGCCTTGCAGAACGGGCCGAGGTTGCCGGCCGCGGTTGGCCCGGCCGGGTAGGACACCGTGTGGTCGATTTCGCAGCCGCCGGCCGGGCGGTCGCAGCAGGGCCAGCGGCAGGTCCGGTCCCGGGCCACCAGGTGGTCGACCAGGTCCTGCGGCGGCTGGTAGCGGGTGCGCCCGTGGTCGAGCACCGCGCCGGAGGTGGGGTCGGTGAGCAGCCGCCGCCAGGTCCCCTCGGTGGCGAGCCGGCGGGCCACCGAGGCCGGGATCGGGCCGTAGCCGGCCAGCTGGCCGGGGTTGTCGTCCAGGCCGATCAGGGGGCTGGCCGCGACGGTGACTTCGACCGCGACCGGTCGCCGGTGCCGGTCGTCCAGGCGTTGCCCGCGGGTGTCGCCGCCGAGATGTCCGGTGGACAGCGCGATCCAGCCCATCTGGGCCAGCGCGTCGGCGCGCCGCTGGCCCATCGTGCGCTCGTCGTCGGGGGTGGCGCGTCTCATCGCCGCTGCGGCGGCCTCGATGGCGGCCCCGACCACGGCGGCGTCCTCGGCCGGCAGGTAGGCCTCCAGCCAGGCCATCCCGTCGGCGGCCGGGGTGATCTGCACCCGCCGCGTCGAGGCGGCGTCCTCGCGGCGCTGCTCCATCGTCGCCGGCACCTGCCGGTGCAGCGCCCGCTTGACCGCTTGCCGCAGCCGGGGGGCGGTCAACCGCTCGGCCCGGCCCAGCACGTCGGCCTCGACCAGCCGGGCCACCTCGGCGACATGCCGGCCCAGCTCGTCGGCAACAACCTCGGCCCGCCGCAGGTCGATCCGGCCCGCGGCCAACGCCGCCCAGGTGCCCGGCAGCATCTGGGTCAGGCACAGCGACCGGGCCACCAGGTTCTCCCCGGCGGCCGGGGTCAACGACAGCCGGGCCGCCACCTCCATCCCGGTCAACCGCCGCGCCGACATCGACTCGATCTCGCGCCCGTTCACCACCGGACGCATCTCGGCCCGCCGGGCAAGCTCGGCGATCGCGGCCGCCTGCCCGGCCGCCGCCCAGGACGCGATCCGCTGCCACCCGGCCACCGCCTCCACCACCTCATACGCCCCCAACACCGACAGATCCGCGGCATCCAGCACCCCGGCCAGCCCCACCCCGGGGGCCATCTCCTCCAGCCCCGGCACCCCCACCGGCACCAACACCGCCGGCTCCACCGGACCGTCCACACCCGAAGGCGCCGAGCCGATCAGTGGCCGGCACGCTCCAGCGGCTGTCATCACGCTCGACCCCGCCGCGTCAGCGTCGCCCGGACTGAGCGTCGTCGCCTCGGCAGGACCGAACAGCTCGACCGGATCCACCCCGGGCTCCGGGCCGTACAGCGCGAACTCCTCCGGATCCATCAGCTCGCCGCCGGCGTCGAACCCCTCCACCAGCGCCGCTAACCGCACCGGATCCACCGCCCCCGGCGCCAACGGCTCCACGAAGCCGTAGTCGGCGCCGGCGCCACCACCGGGCACACCACCCACCGGAAGTTCGAACATGTGTTCGAGCATACCGGCACCCGCCGACACCGCCCACCGGCGGTTTCCACCGGTGGCTGCAATTGATCAAGGTGCTGGGAAGGGGGGTGGTGATCTCGAGGTTGGGAGGTTCGCAATGGCGGGGAAGCGGCTCAGTTTCGCGGAACGCCAGGTGATCGAGAACTGCCTGGTGGCTGGCATGACGCAGCGGCAGATCGCGGCCGCGGTGGGCCGGTCGCCATCGACGATCTGCCGGGAGCTGGCGCGTAACCACAACTGGTGGCACGGGCCGAGCTCACCGCTGCGGCACACCCCGCGGCGGCGGCAGCTGGCGGCCTACCGGTACTGCTACCGAGCAGATACCGCGCAGCGGAAGGCCACCGCACGGGCCCGGCGACCGAAAGAGCGCCGGCTGTCCGATCCGCGGCTGTGGCAGGTCGTGACCGACCTGCTGCGCCGGGACTGGTCCCCGCAGCAGATCGCGGCGATGCTGCCAAGGATGTATCCCGACCAGCCCAGCATGCGGGCCAGCCACGAGACGATCTACCAAACCCTCTTCGTGCAGACCCGCGGCCAGCTGCGCCGGGAGCTGACCGCGCACCTGCGCACCGGGCGCAGCAGGCGCAAACCCCGCGGCGGCACCGGACGCCGGCGCGGGCCGATCCTGGCACCCATCCCAATCTCTGCCCGGCCGGCCAGCATCAACGACCGGGCCGTACCCGGGCACTGGGAAGGCGACCTGCTCCTCGGCGCGCCCGGCCAGGGCGCGGTCCTCACCCTGGTCGAGCGGTGCTCCCGATATCTGCTGCTCGCCCCGCTGCCGGATCGGCACACCGCCGACCTGGCCCGCGACCAGCTCACCCACATGATCGGCACCCTGCCCGCCACCCTGCGCCGATCGCTGACCTACGACCGCGGCAGCGAGATGGCCTACCACGCCGAGTTCAGCATCGCCACCGGCGTCATCGTCTACTTCTGCGACCCCCACAGCCCCTGGCAACGCGGCACCAACGAGAACACCAACGGCCTGCTGCGCCAGTACTGGCGCAAAGGCGCCGACCTGCGCCACCTCACCCAAGCCGACTGCGACCACATCGCCCACAGGCTCAACACCCGGCCACGACGCACACTGAACTGGCAGACTCCAACCCAAGCGCTCCTGACCACGCTTGCTGCAACAGCCGGTTGAGTCCGCAGCACGCGGCGAAACCGAGGCTGTGGACAACGCGGCTTCACTCGGCGAAGGTCGCCGCCAGGGCGGCGGCCAGCTCGGGAGCGAGCTCGTTGTCCCGGACCAGGTCGGTCTCGGACTCGTGCCCGCGGACGCGGAGCACAGACGACCGGGTCCCGTCGCGAAGGACACCGACGACCAGGCGCACGTCGGCGCGGTCGGGATGCTCACGGGCCCAGCTCGCGGCCTCGTCCGGCGAGTCCGGCAGGTCGTCCTCCGCGCGGGGCGGGAGCACGATCCGCTCCACGACCAGGGCACAACCGACCACTGTGGACGGCCACGCGATCGTCGCCAGCACGTCCTCCAGGGAGCGGTCCGACAACTCCTGCTCGACCGGCGTGAGTTGCCCCCCGGGAGTCGCGGCCGGGTCGATGCCGAGCTTGTCCGCGAGGGCCGGCTCACGCCCCACCAGGTCCGAGGTCGGGGCGAGCGCGTACAGGCGCGGTGACTGGTCCCAGCCATCGTCGGCGACGTGCCGCTCGATCTCGGCGAGGGCCCGACCAAGTGGTGGCGACGACATGACCGAATCGTTGCACGGCCGCCGCGCACGAGTCCGAGTCCGTGATATAGCTTCGACGGGGTGAGCCAGGACATCCCGCGCCCTGCCCAACCGTTCCGTGCACGCGGCGCGTCGACCCGGCGGCCCCGGGCCCTCGTCCCGACCCTGATCGTTCTCGCCGTTCTCGCGGTGCTGTACGGGGTGGCGACGGCCCTGTGGACCGACCGGCTGTGGTTCCAATCGGTCGACTTCGTCAGCGTCTTCACCACGAAGCTGCTCACCGAGACCGGTCTGTTCATCGTCTTCGCCCTCGTGATGGCCGCGGCCATCACCGTCAACGCCGTCGTCGCGTACCGGCTGAGGCCGCGCTACCGCCCGATGAGCGTCGAGCAGCAGAGCCTGGACCGGTACCGGGACGCGATCGACCCGATCCGCCGCTGGGTGGTGATCGGCGCGTCGATCTTGTTGGGGCTCATGGCCGGCGGCAGCGCCGCCGGGCAGTGGGAGACGTTTCTGCTGTGGCGGAACGGCCGGGAGTTCGGCACGACCGACGCTCAGTTCGGCGTCGACCTCGGGTACTTCGCATTCGACTATCCGTGGTGGCGATTCGTCCTCAGCTTCGGGTTCGCGGCCGTCGTCCTCGGCCTGATCACGGCGGCGGTGACCCACTACGTCTACGGCGGCATCCGCCTGCAGACACCGGGGGAGAAGGTGACCTCGGCCGCGCAGGCGCACCTGTCGGCGCTGATCGGCCTGTTCGTCCTGCTCAAGGCCATCGCCTACTGGATGGACCGCTACGGCCTCGTCATCGACGACGGCGACCTGCTCACCGGAGCGTCGTACACCGACGTCAACGCGATGCTGCCGGCCAAGACGATCCTCATCTTCATTGCCCTGATCTGCGCGCTGCTGTTCTTCGTCAACGTGTGGCGGCGCTCGTGGACGCTGCCGGGCATCTCGCTCGGCCTGCTCGTGCTGTCGGCCGTTCTCCTCGGTGGGTTGTGGCCGTTCCTGGTCCAACAGTTCCAGGTGCGCCCGAGCGAGGCGGACCGCGAGCAGCCGTACATCGAGCGCAACATCGAGGCCACCCGCACGGCGTACGACGTCGAGAACGTGCAAGTGCAGCAATACGCCGCCACCACCGAGGCCACGGCTGGTCAGCTCAAGGAAGATGCGGAAACAGTGCCGGGTATCCGCCTGCTCGACCCGAACGTCGTTCCCCATACCTTCCAGCAGCTCCAACAGGTACGCGGCTTCTACTCGTTCTCGGACCCGCTCGACGTCGACAGGTACGAGGTCGACGGCGTGACCCGCGACACCGTCGTCGCCGTGCGTGACGTCGACATCACCGGCGTACCTGACGAGCAGCAGAACTGGATCAACGAGCACACGGTGTACACGCACGGGTTCGGGTTCGTGGCCGCATACGGCAACACCCGCAATGCCGACGGGTCACCGGTCTGGGCGGAGGAGGACATCCCACCCGTTGGCGAGCTCGGCGACTACGAGCCGCGGATCTACTTCGGTGAGACGTCGCCGGAGTACTCCGTCGTCGGGGCACCGGAGAGCGCGGAACCCGTCGAGTTCGACATCCCGGAGGACCCGGATGCCGGTGGGGAGCAGCGCCAGAACACCTACGAGGGCGAGGGTGGCGTCCCGGTCGGTTCGTTCATCAACAAGTTGCTCTACGCGACGAAGTTCCAGGAGGGCAACATCCTGCTCTCCAACCGGATCAACTCCGACTCGAAGATCCTCTACGACCGCAACCCGCGGACGCGCGTCGAGCACGTCGCGCCGTGGCTCACGGTCGACGGCAACCCGTACCCGGCGGTCGTCGACGGCCGGGTGGTGTGGATCCTCGACGGCTACACCACGCTCAACTCGTACCCGTATGCGCAGCGGGTCTCGCTGGAGGAGGCGACGAGTGACTCGCGCACCGCTCTGCAGGCCGTCGTCGCCCAGCCGCAGGACCACGTCAACTACGTCCGCAACTCGGTCAAGGCCGTGGTCGACGCGTACGACGGCACGGTCGCGCTGTACGCATGGGACGAGGACGACCCGGTGCTGCAGTCTTGGCGCGACGCCTTCCCGGACACGGTGCAGGACCGGTCGGAGATCCCCGACTCGCTGATGGCGCACTTGCGCTACCCGGAGGACCTGTTCAAGATCCAGCGGGAGCTGCTGGCCTCGTACCACGTGACCGACCCGTCGGTCTTCTACGGTGGCCAGCAGCGGTGGATCATCCCGGACGACCCGTCAGCTCGTCTCGAGGTCGCCGAAAAGCAGCCTCCTTACTACCAGACCATCCAGCTGCCGGAATCCGACACGGCGAACTTCTCGCTGACGACGACGTTCGTCCCACAGCGCAGGCAGAACCTGGCGGCCTTCATGGCGGTCAACGCGGACGCGCGCAGCGAGGACTACGGGCAGCTCACGATCCTGCAACTTCAGTCCGATACCCAGATCGACGGACCCGGCCAGGTGGCGAACAACTTCGAGGCCGACCCCGAGGTCGCTCAGGAGCTCTCCCTACTGCGCCAGGGTGACGCCGAGACGATCACGGGCAACCTGTTGACGCTGCCGGTCGGTGGCGGCCTGCTCTACGTGCAGCCCGTGTACGTGCAACGCGCCACCGGCGACGCGGCCTACCCGCTGTTGCGGCGCGTGCTGGTGTCGTTCGGGTCGCGGATCGGGTACTCGGACACGCTGCAGGGCGCCCTGGACCAGATCTTCCAGGGCGACTCCGGGACGGAGACGGGGGAGGAGCCGGGCACCGAGGCGCCACCGCCGCCGACAGACGGCGAGACACCGCCGCCGCCGCCGCCGTCGGGCGGGACGGATCTTCAGGCGGCGCTTGCCGACGCGCAGCAAGCCTTCACCGACGCCCAGACCGCCCAGCGTGCTGGCGACTGGGCCGCCTACGGCGAGGCCCTGGAGCGACTGGAGGCGGCCCTTGCCCGGGCAGAGGCCGCCTCGGGCGGCGAGGCGACGGAGGCACCCTCCGGGTAGTCGCGGGATGTTGCCGCACACCGCGTCGCAGACTGGTCACAGGTGAAGCGCGACGCTCTGGCGCGTCGTTTCGTCCGAGTCCACTGTGTCGCGGCCGTGGCGGATTTGGCGCGGCTAGCGGGTGTCGCGTAAACTGAGCGGCACGACGCGGGGTGGAGCAGTTCGGTAGCTCGCTGGGCTCATAACCCAGAGGTCGCAGGTTCAAATCCTGCCCCCGCTACCAATCTGGCCCGGGATTCAGCGCGAATCCCGGGCCAGAAAGCATTTGAGATTTGACCAACCCTCCAGAAACCCTCCTTTCGGGAGGCTCCGTTGCGGAGCCTCAGCCGCCCTTCGCGCGGGCTTGGGCACGCCGACGACGGTGGGCCATGACGAATCCACCAACGAGCCCCACCGCTATCGATCCCACGCCCGCGAAGCCGGTCCTGACCGCGAGCGACGCCGAACGGATCGCCACCGCGATCGAGGCGGAGCTCGCCCCGTCCACCCGCGAAATGTATGCCAGCGCCTGGCGCCAGTGGGAGCGCTGGTGCCGGGGGAGAGGCCTTGACGCGCTACCGGCAGCGCCCGAAGCCTTGGCTGCGTTCCTCGCCGAGCGCGCCGAGACCGGTCTCACCTTCGGAACGCTCGATGGCTACTGCTCCGGCATCGCGCACCGACATCACGAGGAAGGGCTGCCCGACCCGACGGTCCACGTCGTCGTACGACGGGTGCGCCGTGGACTGCGCCGGGTCATGGGCGTCGCCCCTCGCCGCCAGGCGCACCCCCTCACCGTCGCCGAGCTCGCCCAGATCGTCAGCACCATCGACGCGGACACCGCCATCGGAATCCGCGACCGCGCCGTCATCCTGCTCGGCTATGCATCCGCGATGCGGCCAGGCGAGGTCTCCGCCGTCAACGTCAAAGACCTCACAACCAAACCCTCCGGCGTCCTTATCCACGTCCGCCGATCCAAGACCGACCAGGACGCCCGCGGCCAGCTCGTCGGCGTCGCTCGTGGCGACAACCCGCTGACCGATCCGATCCGGGCCCTCGACGCCTGGCAAAGGATTCGCCCAGCGGGACCAGGCGCACTCTTTACGCGAGTGGTCTACCCCGGCCGTGTCACCAAAGAGCGCATCGGACCTCGAGCCGTCAGCAGGCTCGTCCTGGAGCGGGCGATTGCTGCCGGCTTCGACGGCATCCCGGTCACGGGCCACTCGCTTCGCGCCGGCCATGCCACCACTGCCGCTGCCAACGGAGCTGCGATCGACCGGATCGCAGCCCAGACCCGGCATCGTGATCTCGGCACCCTGCTCCAGCACTACATCCGACCCGCCGAAGCACTCGCGACCACCACCAGCCGCGAGCTCGGACTATGACGGCCAGGTAGCCCACAGGCGGCGGAATGCCGCACCTTCTCCAGCTCGGCCCGAACGACCGGACCGCGGCAATTCCAGAAGTTCTCTTTGGGGGCCGACGGCCGCTCAGCAGCCCACCTGCCGCGGCCCCACCACCGCCGGCAGTCTCACCAGCCCGGCCGGAGCCGTCGCCGGGTTCTCCCGCGCGTTCGTCGCAGCTGCCATCGTCGCCGTGCTGCTCGCAGTCGTGGCGTTCGTCAAGATGCCGTCCACCCACGTCACCGGCGGAGGCGGAAACCTGCACATGCATTGACCCGCGCCGATCTACAGGACAACGTAAGTATGCAAACGAATGCCGGTCGGACGGGCCCCCTCAGAAAGAAGAAAGCCCATGAAAGCGATCGTCCAAGACACCTACGGAAAAGCGGATGTTCTCGAACTCCGGGACATCGACAAGCCCGTGCAGGACACGTACGGCTCCGCCGATGTCCAGACCGCTACGGGAGGCACACGATGAGGGTCTGCATCGTCGGAGCGTCCGGCAAACTCGGGCAGTACATGGTGCAGCACGCGTTGGATCGAGGCTACGAGGTGGTCGGCGTGTGCCGGCAGGAAAGCGTGGGGAAACTCGACCGGTTCAAGGGGCGTATCACCGTGATCCCGGGAGCAACGGACGACCCCGAGGTCATCAAGCGCGCGGTCGCGGGGTGCGACGGGGTGCTCGTCGTGATGACCCCGGTTGGCGTCAACGGGTACTCGACGGGAACGACCCAGGCGGTGCTCGACTACGCACCTCCGGGCGCGCGCCTTGTGTTCTCGTGCGGGTGGCACATCACCCGCGACGGCCAGGACGTGTACTCGTGGAAGCTCAAGCTGATGGTGAACGTCTTCGGCCGGCTTGCGCGACTCGCTCGAAAGGTCGACCTCGACGACCAGGTGGAGGCATGCCGGCGGGTGTTTGCCAGCGACACCCGGTGGACAGTCGTGCGCGGCAGCGACCTCGAGGAGGGCGAAAGCCAGGGCCTGCCCGTGTGGAGCGAGCACGTAGGCGATCCAATCCTGGCGAGCAACCTCACGCGTCGAGTGGACTTTGCCCTGTTCATGGTGGAGGCCCTCGAGAACGACGAGCTCGTCCACGAGGCCCCGGCGATCGTCGGCCGCGAGACGCCCTCGGCACTCGCCCACGCCGCCAGAGAATGAACTCTTCAGTGGGCGAGGGTTCTCCAGAGCGTAAGACCCCGGACCGCTCTCTTCCTAAGGCACGCTGAGAACATGACCAACGAGCCCAGCACGTTCCCACACCACATCGCCATCCTGCTATTCGACGGCGTCGAAGAGCTCGACGCCGTCGGCCCGTGGGAAGTACTGGCCCACTGGACCCGCAACCACCCAGACGACGGCTGGGCCGTGTCCTGCATGTCCCAGGACGGTCTGCCGGTGACCGCATCCAAAGGCCTGGTTCTGGGCGCACACCACGCCATCGCGGACGCACCACCCCTGCAGGTGCTCATATACCCAGGCGGCGAAGGCACCCGGGGGCTTCTGCGCGACCCCAAACACCTCGAGTGGGTCCGCGCCCAACGCGCGACCGTCCCGTTGATGACCAGTGTCTGCACTGGCGCTCTGGTCTACGCTGCTGCCGGGCTGCTCCGCGAGCGGCCGGCGACGACCTACTGGGCTGCGATGGACGAGCTGCGCGGGCTTGACCCCACCGTGCAGGTCCGCCCAGCCGACCGCTGGGTCGACGACGGCGACCTCATCACCTCTGCCGGCGTCAGCGCCGGTATCGACATGGCACTGCACCTGGTCGCTCGCCTCGCCGGCCCCGAACGGGCCTGGCAAGTCCGGCGCGGCATCCAGTACGACCCCCAGCCACCCATCTGACAAGGAAGACGTCATGCGTTGCATCGACGCCAGCACCTACAACCCTCAGCGCCCTTGGCGTCGATCGACATCGCCGAACCGGGCGACGAACACGTCGCCCACCCAGCACCTCCAGACCCTGGCCGACGCCCGCAAACGGCGGCCAACGGCAGCCAATCGTGCACACCCCGACGCGGGAGAAAGCCAGGAGGAGTCCGATCATGCCGAACGACAGTGACCACACTCAGACTGAGAATCGCGGAAACTTCCCCACCGACATACGTGACCTTCCAGACTCTCAACCATCCGAGGTCGTCGTTCTCGCAGACGGGGAGGAGTTCGACCTGGGTATTGCTCCGATGGTCAAACGGCTGGGCGATGCGACCGTGCGCATGCTTGCCTACAACGGGTCGGTGCCCGGGCCCACCATGCAGGTCCAGCAGGGTTCGGAAGTGGTCATCAAGGTGACCAACGAGGCTGACACCGAGGCCACCGTGCACTGGCACGGGCTGCGGTTGCAGAACGCCTATGACGGGACGCACGAGACCCAGACACCAATGCAGGTGGGTCAGAGCTTCAGCTATCGACTGCAGTTCCACGATCCCGGCCTGTACTGGTACCACCCGCACATCCGCGAAGACTACGGCCAGGAGATGGGCCTGTACGGCAACATCGTGGTCGTCCCGTCGGACCCGGACTATTGGCCCACGGTGAACCGGGAGGAGCTGCTCACCCTCGATGATCTGTTGCTCGAGAACGGTCAGATCGCGTCGTTCAGCCGCACCGAGACGACCTACGTGGCGATGGGGCGGTTCGGCAACACCATGCTCATCGGCGGTGACGTCGCCGCTGAACTGTCGTCCGACCTCGAGGAGGTGGTGCGCTTCTACTTGACCAACACCGCCAACACGCGGGTCTTCAATGTGGGCTTCGACAAGGCCCGCATGAAGCTGGTCGGTGGTGACAGCGGCCGGGTCGAGCACGAGGCCTTCGTGACTGAGGTGATGCTCGCGCCCTCGGAGCGGATCGTCGTCGACGTCCTGTTCGACCAGCCTGGGCTCGTGACCCTCGAGCACCGGCATCCAGAGCGCACCTACCCCTTG
>Ga0184612_10000497_pt1 | contig 18456 bp, 15 predicted proteins | sample PLM3_60_coex_FD_133163 | JGI IMG/M metagenome (GOLD analysis project Ga0184612, IMG submission 133163) | Groundwater sediment microbial communities from an aquifer in East River, Colorado, USA - PLM3_60_coex | ecosystem: Environmental > Terrestrial > Soil > Riparian zone | place: USA: East... | reverse complement strand
TATTTCGGGCCGTTTTCGTCGGCGGTGGCGGCTCGAGAAACCCTGGACATCGTTGAAAAGCATTTTCTTTTACGCAACTGCACGGAACACAACTTCAAAAACCGCAGCCGACCTTGTCTTCAATATCAAATCAAACGTTGTCTGGCGCCCTGCGTCCTACCCGTAAGCCAGCCGGATTACCGCGAACGAGTTCGGCAAGCCATGCTGTTTATTGAGGGCAAGCAAGACGAGTTGCTATCTGAATTGCGGCAAAAGATGGCGGAGAAATCCGCGGGGTTGGAGTTCGAAGCCGCGGCTAAGATTCGCGATCAGATTCAGGCCGTTGAAAAGACCCTCGAAAAGCAGCGCATGGTTGCCCACTGGGGAAGCGACCAGGATGTTTTTGGACTTTATCGGGAGGGGGGATTTATTGAAGTCCAAGTTCTGTTCGTGCGGCAAGGTAAGTTGACGGGCAGCCAGTCCTATTCGCTGGAGGACTTGGAGTTTCCTGATGAGGAAGTCATGGCCGCGCTGCTGACGCAGTTTTACCAGGGCCAACGCTTTATCCCGGATGAAATCTTGCTGCCGGTGGAGTTGGATGACCGGGAAGTCCGGGAAGAATACCTGAGGGAAAACAAAGGCAAACGAGTCAGTATTCTCAGCCCGCAGAGAGGCGCTAAGAGCGAGCTGGTGGAGATGGCCCGGGAGAACGCTCGGCAAAGCTTTTCGGAGCGCCACGATCAAGAGAAGGCGCGGGAGAAGATGCTGCAGGAGCTTCAGTCGAAGCTGCGCTTGAGAAATTATCCGCAGCGAATCGAATGTTTTGATATTTCCATGTTGCATGGCGCCAACGCCGTGGGTTCCATGGTGACCTTTTTCAACGGCGAGCCGGACAAGTCTCGGTACCGCCATTACCGGATCCGGACAATTGATGCCTCTTCCGGCGGGGATGACTTCGGCATGATGCTAGAAGTGCTGAAGCGGCGTTTCGCTCGCGGCAAAGAAGAGGAAGATCTTCCGGATCTTGTGGTGGTTGACGGTGGTAAGGGGCAGCTGGCCATGGCACTGGCGGCGATGGCCGAAGTCGGAGTGAAAGGTGTGGAAGCGGTGGGCCTTGCGAAAATGCGCGTGCAATCGGCGCCGCGCAGCGCCGAAATCGAGCGCTCAGAAGAGCGGGTCTTCCTCCCGGGACAGAGCAATCCGGTAATCTTGAAGCGCAACTCCAACGCGCTTTTCTTGCTGCAGCGAGTGCGGGACGAGGCGCATCGTTTTGCCATCACTCATCACAAGAAGCTTAGAGCCCGGCAAACACTTTTTTCCGCTCTGGACCGTATTCCGGGCGTCGGCGGGGCGCGCAAGCGAGCCCTGTTGCGTGCTTTTGGCAGCATTAAAAGAATCGAAAAAGCAACATTGGAAGAGCTTCTTAAGGTGCCCTCCATGAACGAGAAGACCGCTCGAGAGATCCTTCAATCCCTTTGCTCTGTGTCGGACTGACGGAACCACCGATGTCCTCCGAGACGGTAACAAGGACAGCTGTAGTTGCGAAGCTCGGCCATCCGTCGGTCTGGCTTGTTGTTCCGACGTTATCGCTCCTGGTAGGCCAGGCGGTGGCCGCGCTACCGCTGGTTATTCCGGCTCAGTTTTTCTTTCTTACGCTTGTCCCGTTGTTGCTGGTTATCAAAACAACAACGCGACGCTGGGGATTCTTGATCTTTATCGCGGGTCTGGGCCTTTCGCTTGGCTACATCCGGCATTGGCAATTGCTGCACCCCGACTTCCCGCCGAATCACGTGCGCTTGCTGACTAACGATAACGCACGCATATATATCGAGGGCTCCCTCGCACGAGAACCGGAGAAATTATCGAACCGTAACCGTTGGTTACTGCGATGTGAAAGAATTTGGCATCCGACGGGAGCCGAAGAAATTTCCGGAAATCTTTTGGTGAGTACGCGACACGTTCGACGAGAATGGCACTACGGGGATCAGGTACGTTTTTGGATTCGGCCGCAAGCACCGCGTGACGCCGGCAACCCGGGTGGGTTCGACTATGCGATTTACCTGGCCCGACAAGAAATTTATGCCATCGGATATCTTGAAAACGACCAAGAGGTCGAGCTGGTGGCGCGCCGGCCCGGTCGCGTGCGTGGCGCTATCGAATCACTGCGCAGAGACATTCGCCGCTATATCGATCAGCACGTTTCAGCGGATGACGGTGCTCTAATGAAGGCGCTCGTGGTCGGCGATATGGGCGCTGTTACCAAAGAAATGCGCAACGAGTTCACCGCTGCCGGTGTGAACCACGTGCTTTCTATTTCCGGACTTCACGTCAGTATGCTGGGGTTGGTGGTCTTCTGGCTGGTCCGCTTTGGCTGCTCGTACAATCCCTATCTGCTCCTACGTTGGAATCTGCTGAAGGTCGGGACGTTCTTCTCTTTTTTAGCGGTGGTTTTTTACACGGCCATCGCCGGGGCGATGGTGCCCACGGTCCGGTCGGCGATCATGATCGGTGTCTATGAGTTGGCGGTATTGTTGGACCGCGAAGAGGAGGTGTTTGCCAGTCTTACTTTTGCCGCGCTGATCATCGCGCTGATCTGGCCTGCCGTGATTGCCGATATTTCCTTTCAGCTTTCCTTTCTCGCGGTGCTGTTTATTGTTTGGGGCATGCGCCGCATGATGGACGGGTCTCGGCGGCGACCACGCGACGAACTTCCCCAGGAGCGGAGTTGGTGGAAGCATAAACTTCAGCAAGGGGGACTGCATTTGGCGGTGCCGCTTTTTGCAACATTGGGCACTGGGCCGCTGATTGCTCACTATTTCGGTCATTTGTCATTGGCCGGGTTTATTTCCAACCCTGTGATTGTGCCGCTAGTCGGCTTTATCGTTGTGCCGTTGGGACTGATTACGGGCTTTCTCTCTTTAATATCCCCGGCCGCGGCGCAGGTTCTGGTGTGGCCCGCTGAATATTTATTGTCGGCGACACTTTGGCTGGTCCGGTTGTTTGCGCACCTTCCTTTGGCTAACATCGCGGTGCCTGTGCCAAATGCCTTTGAGGTGACAGCGCTCTATTTATTTATTGTTGCGCTTTTTCTTTTGCGGAGAAATCGGTTTGCGATTGTGGCTGTCGCCGTATTCGCAATGGCTTTGGCGGCGGACACGTTTTATTGGTGGCGTGAACGATGGGACCGGAAAGAGCTGCGCGTAACTCATTTAAACGTCGGCTACGGCGACGCCGCCGTCGTCGAGCTGCCGCGCTCGAAGGTGCTGGTTATTGATGCCGGCGGAACGGCGCTGGGAGATTTTGACACGGGTGAAAGCATTGTCGGTCCATTTCTGCGGTCGCGCAAGATTCTCAAAGTAGATTATCTATTCCTCAGTCATCCGCGTGTTGATCATTACGGCGGCATGCGCTCTATCGCCATGGAATTTGCTCCGACGGAATTCTGGTCCGGGCCGGCCAAGGGAAGAACCACCCGCTTCGACGACTTGGAAGAGGCTTTGGAACAGACGAGCATCAAACGGGTTACCCTTAGCGATCAGGAACCCTGTCGCGCCATCGACGGCGTCAAGCTTTGCGTGCTCTATCCGCCGCCGGACGGAGTGGACGATACCTCCGTCGTGTTGCGGCTGGAATTCGGTAAGGTCCGGTTTCTCTTTGCCGGAGACCTCGATAAGCGCGACGAGCAACGGCTACAGTCTCAAGCCGAGCAGCTTCGCAGCCCGGTACTCAAAGTTCCACGCCACGGCAGTGCCGGCTCCAGTACGCAGGAATTTGTCAAGGCGGTTCGGCCTGCGCTGGCGATATTTTCCGTGGGCTCCCGCAACCCTTTCGGATTCCCCCGAGATGAGGTGGTTGCGCGCTATCGGGAAGTTGGTGCCGAAATTCTACGCACGGACGAGGATGGCGCCATCATTCTTGAGACCGACGGCGCCACGATTCGTTACAGCGGGTATAAGAGCGGTAGGAAGGGCGCCGTGTCCTTCTAGGGGTTTCGAGTGTCGGGTGTCGAGTTTCGCGTCAACCTGAAACCTGATACCCGAAACCGTCGTAGCCCGGGCTACCCCAACGCCTTAAGCTCCTCGATGTAATCTTTGAAGCCGGCTTCCAAATTGTACTCCGGCTCCCAACCCAGCAGTTTTTTGGCTTTCGTGATCACCATGGGTTGTTTGGAAGAGCGTGGCTTGGTTCCCGGAATGATTTCGACCTGGAGCTTCGGTAATAGTTTCTCAGCCGTGCCAACGAGATCGTCGAATGTCACGATGACGCCGGTACCGATGTTCAATGTGGTTGGCGCGGATAATCCGACGGTGGCGGCCTTGTCGAGAGCGCGGCCCAGATCCTTGTAATAAATATATTCAAAATCTCGGGCTTGCTCCTGGTTGATCTTGACCACGCCGCCCTTAATTCCGGTTTGGAGCAGGTTTTGGACCATTTCGCCGCCCCCCGAACCGCCGGCAAAATGGCCGACGCCGTAAACGTTGGCGAGGCGCACAATGATCAATTCAAATCCGTAGAGACGCTGGTAGGCTTCTACCATCAGCTCCTTGGCAACCTTAGAATTGCCATAGGGTTCGCCGGGACCGCGGTGGAAATTCTCGTCGATGGGGCTGTCGCCCTCCAGCCGGCGATCATAAATACCCATCGTGCTGATTTGCACCAGCCGTTTGACTCCGGTGAGCCGCACCGCCTCCGCCACGTTGATCGTTCCCATGACATTGATTTGCAAACCGCTGTAGAGCGGCTGTGCAACTTTGCCGCCGATCAAACCTGCGGTATGGATGACTTTATCGACTTTGTGTTTTTGGATCGTTTCCACCAGCGCTGGAAGATCGCGCACGTCTCTTTGCACCACCGTGACGTTTGCGGTGCCAAGCTTATGCGCTAAAAAATCTTTCCTGGGCGCCACGTCGTAGAAGACGATGCTCTCGCCGCGCTTGAGCGCCAGCTGTGCGTAGGATGTTCCGACCAAACCCAACCCGGTTATGAGTGTTGCCATGACGGTTCCTTTCTATTTGAGTTTTTGATTTATCTTCCCCTTACTTCAAGGCCATACAAATGTCCAGGTGCGTGATTGCGGCAAGCATCGACCTCAAAAAACAAAGGTCAGGATTGCAATCATCAAAGTTGCCGGCCTATATAGCTGCAATAGAGTAGGGGGAGCGGGTTCCGATGCAAGCAATAGTTGATTACGTCGGCTGCGTTGCCGAAAATTTCAAAGCCAAACTCGGGCCGTCGCTGGTTGATGTCTACAAGATCGGTAGCTTGGCCCATGGCGGTTTCAGTCAGATCTATAGTGACATCGATGTCGGACTGATCCTGAGTTGCCCCAATCCGCCGAGTGATATGGATAGGATGATCGCTGAGGCTAAAGCATTGGATGATGTGTACGGAAAAAAGCTCTCCATTTTTTGGGGCAATCCCGAACGCGGCTGGGGGCGTTTGCCCGTGCTGGATCGGCTCGATCTCTTAGATCATGGGGTGCCGCTGTTGAATAACCATCGGGCGGAGTTTTGGCGACCAACCCGAGACGAGGTTCGTCAGGAGCTGCGCCAAAGCATCGAAAAAAGCTGGCGGCCGAAAATCGGCGAACTTAGCGGGCTCACGGAACTCGAACCAAAAGACCGCAAACTTTACATCCGCGCGATCCTCTATCCGGCGCGTTTGATTTTTAGTTGGGATAATTTCGCGGTGGATTCCAACGATCGGGCGGTGAAATACCTCCGGAATGTTCGACCGCCGGGACTCGATCTAGTCCCGATTGAAATGGCTTTAGCATGTCGCCAAGGAAAGTGTTCTGCAGAAGACGTGTTCTCTCTAAACGCTGACCTAAACCGACAGTTCGAAAGGACGGTCTCCTATATTTCGCCGTAAGAAACTAGCCGGCATATTCATGGAAGAGGGGCCGAGGAGCGAGCCTCTCCGGTCGCGGGCAATAGGCCTGTGCCTTGAGGTGGCCTGCAAACTTAGGTGGTGGAGCGTACCATAAGGAGGGAACGCAAACTTGCACCCGGGCACCCTTAGAAGTCGGTGTAGCTGTACGCTCCTGTGCCCGCTCGCTTCGATGCTCACTCCTCGGCCCTACGGGGGTTGTGCATCTTTCTCGGTCAAGTAAATATCCTCAGGAGCGTACGATTTCCTCGAACGGAGGCTCAGCCATTCCTTGTTTCCAGGTCGGATCGCGCAGCTCGAGCCGGTTCCCGCTCGGATCGTGAAAATAAAGCTCCCGTCCCGTGAAATAACCTTTTGCGCGGTAATGGAGCTCGACGATGGGGATCTGCTTTTCGTGAAAAATCTTGCACGCCTGCACAAACGTTTCCGGGCTCACCGTGAAAGAATGGTGCACTCGTTGCTCTACGCCGGAGGTGTCCACAGGTTGCTCGCGCTCGCAGAGCAGGATGTTGTGGTCGCCAACGTTGAAGCAGGACATGACCGCATTGCCGAGCCGCCCTAGCGGCTTCAGGCCGAGCAGATCGCCATAGAACTTCTCTGACTCTTCCAGGTTGTTCACCGGAATCGACCAGTGCGTAACGCCCTCCACTTTCAGTAATCCCATAGAAACCTCCCTTCATGTCTCATTATTCTGACTTATAGTCCGTCTCTCTCAGGGTTAGCAAACGCCCGCTCGCCGCGGTCTTATTGTCATGAATCCGTCCGTTCCTCCGCTGCTATTCGCGGATCAACTTACTTCGGACGTTAGCTCGCGTGATCGCCGAGCTTTACTTGCCCAAGAGCTTCTTCATCCGTTCGATGACCTCCGGGGGTTGCGTCATAACTTCCTTGGCCAAAGCTTCCAACTCCTCACCGTCGGTTGGTTCTATCTCCACGTTCTGCTTTTCGGCCAGCGCGAGAAGCTCAGGATCATTCAGCGCCTTCATGAAAGCCTGGCGCAAAATTTTGACCCGGTCCACAGGGATCCCCGGTGGTCCCATGATCGGCCGGCCCAGCTCGCCGGAGGCCAGGACCAATTTAGCTAGACGGCGGGAGGATTCCGGGGTTTTATATTCATCCATGAGTTCATTAAGTGTCGGAACCTCTGGCAGCCTCGGATCCCGCTTTGACCCGGTCTGAACGAGAACCCGAACAAACCTGTTTTTACGCCAACTGAGATAAGGCTCGCGGTTGCTAAAAAAGGCAGTCAGGGTAAAGGCGCGGCACTGGGCTTCGCCCCTTTCCACCGCGAGGTCCATGTCGGGTCCACCCGGATAGCCGGTTACGACGTCAAACTTCGTTCCGATGGTTTCCTCCAAGAGCTTGGGCATGTAGTAAGCAATTGAGCCGGTGCCGGTGGCGGCGCACTTCGGGGCTTGGCTGGCGCCGCGCACATCGTGCATCGTCTTGAAAGGAGTATCGGCCCGCATGATCAGCAAGTTGTTCGAGCGATCGGTGCTGCCGATCCAGGTAAACTTGGCATAATCGAACTGGACCTCTTTGCGTCCCACAAGCTGATCGAGGTAGATCGCCGGGAGAATCGATACGAGGGTCAAACCATCAGGCGCGGCTACGCGATAAACCTGATTGGCTGCGATTACAGAACCGGCGCCGCCTATGTTTTGCACGACAACCTCGGGATTTCCGGCAATGTGCTTGCTCAGATAAGGGGCGATCAGGCGGCCATACTGGTCATAGTTAGATCCCGCAGGACTTCCCACCACGAGCTTTATGCTTTTGCCTTGGTAGAAAGGGGTCTGCGCTCGGAGGTCAGGATTCCATATCAACAAAAAGAAAAGGCCAAAGATTACTCTCTTCATGGGACTCTCCTTTCCGCTAATTCCAACAAAAAGCCCGGCTGGATACGACCCAATCCGGGCTCATGTCGAACAAATCAGAGATGTGACCGGATCGGCAGACCCAGCCGAAATTAGATGCGCGTAAAATAGGGCAGACGGAAGGCAGGAGTCAAGGAGAAAAAAGCGTAAATCAACTCTGCCGCTAACTCTCTCCTCCTCGAAGCTGCTAGCAAGGCTGATCACCAATCCTTCTGCAGAACCGCCCCCAAGTTGACATAAGGATACCTGATTGGATACTCTCCGCAGCAAAGGCGCCCCATCCTAAGCCAGTTCAACCTTGGAGCGGCTGCTCTCGATTCTTATCTCAAAGGCCGACCACGGGGTGATTGTCGGGGAGATTTTGGAGTTCTCAGTGGCTAGACCTCAAAGACAAATTCTTATCATTGGCCCGAGATGACAGAGCGACTATCGAATAGTGAGCAAGCCAAGTAGAAGGGGGGTCAAACATGAGCGCGAGTAAGAGTGACTGCAGAATCCGACCGGTTCAACTGCTTGTACTGGTCCTGCTGAGGATGCTGGCACCTGGAGGACCAGGGGAAGCCGCAGAACAATGGAAACCCACGAAGCCGATTCAGTTCATTGTCCCGTACGCGGCGGGTGGGGGCAGCGATGTGTTCGCCAGGTCCACGGCGAGCGTCATTCAGGGAGCAAATCTCAACCCCACGCCGCTTATCGTGGTTAACCAGCCCGGCGGCAGTAGCACTGTAGGAACAACGGCGGTCGCCCAGTCGCCGGGAAACGAGCACATGCTGGTCACTTTCATCTCCGGGCAGGTAGCGGCGCCCTTGGCGGCGGGAAAGGGGGCGGCAACGTACCATGATCTCACCTTGATTGCTGGCTTGGCGATCGATGAGCAGTTGATCGTCGTGAAAGCGGACTCTCCTTTCAAGAGCATCGAGGACGTTGTGGCGGCCGCGAAGCAGCGTCCCGGAGCGGTAACCATCGGGGGCACAGCAACTGGCCAGGAAGACCAAATGTGCAACCGTATATTTGAGCGGGCTGCGGGGATCAAACTCCGGTACATTCCGTACAACAGCGGCGGGGAGGTGATCACATCACTGCTCGGCGGGCACACAGAATTGAGTTGGGCCAATCCCGGCGAGTTCTTCTCACAGTCGGAGGCCAAGCTCGTCCGGCCTCTTGCCGTTGCCAGGGAAACCCGCCTCTCCAAGTTTTCGGATGTGCCCACATTCAAAGAAAAGGGGTTTGACGTGACGTTCAGGATGTTCCGGGGTATGGCCGCACCCCCCAAGATCTCCCCGGCGGTGGCGGCCTACTATGAGAACGTGATGAAGCGGATGGCCGAAAGCGCCGCCTGGAAAGAAAAGTACCTGGAGCAATACATGCTCAGCCCCTCCTGGATGGGCAGCAAAGAGTTTTCCACTTTTGTGGCCCAGAGCGAGCAGCAGTTCAAGACCCTCCTGACTGAGTTGGGGCTGCTCAAGTAAGTAGACAGAGAAATCATCAACGCCTCACCCGCACGCGCAAGCCGAAACGTGGGTGAGGTCTTTTCTTCGTGGGATTAGCATGTGGCATGCGAGAGTCTTCAGCGGACTGGCCGTGCTGGCGCTGGGGATTGCGGTGATCTTCTTTTCGCGCCAACTCCCGTATCATTCGGACTATGGTCCGGGCCCCGGGTTTTTGCCTACGTGGATTGGCTACGTGCTCGCCGCCTGCGCTGTCGTCGTGACCGCGCAGGAGCTCCGCGCAGCCAATATGAAGGAAACCTTCTTTCAGCCGAGAACCCGCATGGCGGTCAAGGTCCTGGTGATCATTGCGACCACCTTTCTCCTTTTCCCGCTTCTGGGTTTCTCTGTCGGTTTTGGCCTCTTCATCTGCGCCGCGATGCTGTTGGTGGGAGGGCATCGGTGGGCCACGTGCGGGGTTGTAGCGATCGGGACAGCGGTGACCATCCATTTTCTGTTCGGTCACTGGCTCTCCATCCCACTCCCGATGGGTCTGGTGGGGTGGTAGGGAGCAACATGCATGGAGCTCTTTCACAATCTTTATAACGGATTTGCCGTCGCCCTCACCTTCCAGAACATTCTGTATTGCGGCTTCGGCGTGTTTTTCGGGCAGCTGATTGGCGTCCTGCCCGGCATTGGCGCGCCGACCGCCATTGCGCTCCTGCTTCCTCTCACCTTCACGATTAATCCAACCTCGGCCATTATCATGTTCGCGGGGATCTACTACGGGGTTGCTTACGGCGGTACTATCACCTCAGTTCTGATCAACGTGCCCGGAGAATCCTCGACGGTGATGACGTGCGTCGACGGCTATCAGATGGCCTTGCAGGGTCGAGCCGGCGCCGCCCTGTCGGTGGCCGCCATCGGCTCATGGATTGCGGGAACCGGTTCCATCGTTCTTCTGATGGCCTTTGCTCCGGCCCTAGCGAGATTTGCCCTCCGCTTCGGGCCCGCCGAATTTTTCGCCCTCACGTTGATGGCTTTCGGCCTCCTAACGGTGTTCGGCGGGGAGAACCCCTTCAAGGTCATCATCTCCACGATGCTTGGCTTGCTCCTAACGACCGTTGGCCTCGACGTGGTGAGCGGGATGCCACGGTTTGCCTTTGGGGTCCCGCAATTGCTCGGTGGCTTCGATTTCATCGTTCTCATCTGCGGGATGTTCGGCCTGGCCGAGGTGTTCAATAGCATCGAGCAACTCCAAGACGAGCGGGAGGCGATCAAAGGCAAGCTACGCCTGCGCGACATGTTCCTGACCTGGGAGGACTGGGTTGCCTCGCGCTGGGCGATCGTACGGGGCAGCGTCATTGGATTCGCGATCGGAATGATCCCCGCGGGAGGCATCACGACCGCATCGTTCATCGCCTACCTGACGGAGAAGCGGTACGCTAAACATCCCGACCGATTCGGGCGAGGAGCGATCGAGGGAGTCGCTGCACCGGAATCCGCGAACAACGCGGCCTCCATTAGCGGCTTTGCTCCCTTGCTGGCGCTGGGGATTCCCGGATCCGCCACCACGGCCGTCATGTTGGCAGGCTTCATGATGTGGGGCATTCGTCCCGGCCCCCTGCTATTCACGCAACATGCAAACCTGGTGTGGGGACTCATCGCCAGTATGTATGTCGGCAATTTCCTGTTGCTGCTCATGAACATCTTCCTGATCCCGATCTTTGTGACGATGCTGCGCATTCCATACTCGATCATGATGGGCTTGATCGTCATTTTCGCAACCGTCGGAGCCTTCAGCGTCAATAACAGCCTTTTCGACATCTGGATAATGCTTGGTTTCGCCCTGCTGGCCTACATCATGATCAAACTCAAGTATCCCATCGTGCCCTTGATCCTCGCCCTGGTTCTAGGAAAGCTATCGGAAAACTCCCTCCGGCAGGCCCTAATGCTTTCCGGAGGCAGTCCGGTCATCTTCGTGTCACGACCGATCTCCGCCCTGTTCATGGGTGCTGCTTTGCTGGCGTACTTGACGCCAGCGCTTCGTTGGTTCTGGAAGCGCTGGCGTGCGGCCGGGCAGGAAGCCAGGGTAGGTCCGGTTCCGAGTTGAGATAGAAGGGCGGCACGCGGGAGGATGAGATGCTGGCCGCGCACTCAGTAACTCGGCAGCAGAGCAACAACCCAGGAATTAGGCAAAGCGGTGACGGAGGCGGCGAGGCGGGTGACATGAGACCGTCTTAGCGGTTCATGAGTCGTGCTTCGCTGAGAATGTGTTCAGCCCTGGCTATGTTAAAGACGCCGCAGATGCAGAAGCGGGCCATGTAGCGGGCCGCCTCTTCTGGCGTCCTGCGGTTTTCCTTCACCCATTCCAGCATCTTCTTGGCAAAATTGGCGGAGACCATCCCATGGCCGCACATCGTGCTCAACTGTAACGTGGTCGCATCCGGGAGCTTATCCACGCGGCCGCGAAAGCCCACGGAATACTCCACGCTGTGGCGGCTGATGTCGGACTCCCGGCAGCAGCGTTGGGCCTCGTTGATGGGCGCGCTGATGTTGATTGAAATGCCGAGATCAGCGGCCTTCAACTCCTCGACAAAATCTTTCATCGCCTGATAGTTGTCAAAGACAGCCGCCACTGTGGTCGGTCCGTCGATGCCGGCCATCACCTGTTCCGCATCCGGGCCGTGCTCGCGCCGCCAGTGGGCGGTCGGATTCATGTCCTGCCGCGGCCGGATCAGTCCACCCTTGGTCGCGTCGCCTATATTTACGGGTTCATGTTTCAGGGCGAGGCTGAGGAAGGTGCGATACTTCTCCACCAGGTTGTCGTCGTTGATTCCTCGGCTCGACATGGCGAAAACGATGTAGTCATCCTGGACCGGCTCCGGATTCGGTATCCGCTCGAAGGCGTAGTGATCGCTGTAGCGATGAAGAGTATTTGTCATCTTAGCTCTGCTGGTTGAGCGCTGACCGATTGCGAGTGATGCGTCCCAAGCCGAGGTTTGTTTTTCCACGATAGCTCGGATATCCCTCTTGCTCCAGGATTGCACGGAGCCGATCATTTCCCTGTGCGTCGCAGCGAGTGGAAACGCCGACGCTGATTACCGTGTCTACCTCTCGCGAGAGGTTCCTGATTTCTTTGAGCACCGATGGGACTTTATCCAAGGCTGTCTTGATCTCCACGATGGCGGACAGGATCTTCTCGTTGAGAATGTCCTCGCGAATCACTCCTCGAGAGGGGTCGGTCATTAGAGAGGTTACCGGGTTGTTGGTCTCGAATTCGACCCCCAGCTCGGCGAGGGCCGTGGTGATCCGCTGGATGTCGCGGAAGCGTGCGCCGATACCTGGACGCCCGAACTCGACGACGAAGCCCGCTTCTCCTTCGTTGACTCGGTTCGTGACGTCGTTCGTTTTCACTTCCGCGGTACCGCGCCCATGGATGCCGGTAGACTCGTGCGGCACCTGAGGATCGGAGAATGCGCGGCGGACGACTCGGGGCCAGCTCAACTCTTCCGGCACAATCGCATCCGTAGGGCAGATGTCGGGCTCCGGATCGAAACGAAAGCGGAAAAATTGCGCCGTCTTGCGGATCGCTCGTACAAATGTCGGGTTGAGATGTTCCTTTGACATGCCGCGGTAGCAGGTAAAGCATTCCACGCACTCGTCCGTATTGATGCGGGCCCGGTTGATTGACGGATCAATGTAAATTGCGCCCATCGGGCAGACAGGCAAACAATTGCCACAGGCAACGCATTTATGGGGATCGATTTTCATAATGGCAATCGTTTGTCGGCGGTCTCCAGGAGATAGGTCTCCGCCGCCGCCAGGCCGGCGCCGAGCGGCAGCTTCACCCCGAAGCTCTTTAACGCCATTTCGATTCCGCCCAAGACGCCCAGAAGCTCAAGCTCGTTGATGCTCCCGAGGTGGCCGATGCGAAAGAGTTTCCCTTTTACTTTTCCCAGGCCCTTGCCGAGCGGAAGATCGACGAGCGCAAGCGTGTGATTAATGAACAGATCGGAATCAAACCCTTCGGGCATCGCTACCGCAGTTAGCGTATTTGAATACTCTGCGGAATCACGCGCGAAGAGTTTCAGAGTCATCGCTTCGATCCCTCTCCGGCAGGCGCCGGCCAGCCGCGCGTGCCGGTAAAAAACATTCTCCAGCCCTTCTTCGGAGAGCATTTTGAGACTTTCGCTCAAGCCGAATAACAGGGCGGTCGCTGGGGTATAGGGGAAATGGCCCTCGGCATTGCTCTCCAGAACCGCTCGCCAGTCCCAAAACGAGCGCGCGCACTGGGCCGATCGGTTCGCCTCAAGCGCTTTTTTACTTACGGCGAGAAGCGCCATGCCCGGCGGCAGCATGAGCCCTTTTTGAGCAGCGGTCAGGGCGACGTCCAGCTTCCACTCGTCGAAGCGCAAGTCCGTGCAGCCCAACGAGCTCACCACATCGGCTAAGAGTAGCGCAGGATGGGCCGCGGCGTCTATGGCTTTGCGCACGGCCACAAGGCTGCTGGTGACACCTGTGGAAGTTTCAGTTTGGACGACGAGGACAGCCTTGATTCGATGGTCCTGGTCTCGACTCAGGCGCTCCTCAATCGCATCAGCCGGCACACCCGCGCCGTACTCGACTTCCAGCCTCTGCACGTCAATGCCGTGGGAGGTGGCGGTGCGGCAAAATAGGTCGCTGAAGTGGCCGTTTACGCAGCCCAGCACTTGGTCGCCGGGCGAAAGCGTGTTGACAATACAGCATTCCCATCCGCCGGTGCCGGAGCCGGGGAAGAGGAGAACATGACCATCGGTGGTCCGAAATAGCGCTTTGAGCCCCTGCAAAACTTCGCGCAGAAGGGCCGCGAATGTAGGGCCCCGATGATCGATCAGGGGCTGGGACATGGCCCGAACAACGCGCTCTGGCACAATACTCGGGCCTGGTATCTGAAGAAAGGGCCGGCCAGCCATAGGATTCGCGAACGCTATCTAATCTTTGCCGATGATGTCAAGTGTGTTGGTTTAGGCTCCAGCGGGTTTGACGTTCGAAATTGTATGGCTACCCATCACTGAAGCGTGACATCGCGGCTTTCAAACTTGAACGCATCCGTTCTAGGGAACGGGCCAGGTCTCCGATCTCATCATGTGATTCCATGCTGATGCTGACAGGTGTATCGAGATCGCCTTTGCTCATGCTGTCTGCCACGTGCCTCAAACGTCGGATGGGTCGAGTCATCACAGCCACAAGCGCGGAGGAGATAAGGATCCCACCTAGGACGATACCGGCAACGATTTCAATAATAGGCAGAACGGCGCGTCGGATCTCTCCCTCAACAAAATCTCCCCGTATTCCTAAGTGCGCTGCACCCACCTGTCCTCCGAGAATCGGAACGCTGGTCTCATAGACCATCTTTCCCTCCAATCTCAATGCCCGTCTTTGCATGTGAAGCCGTCCTTCGGGTGAGACCGCTTCTTTAAGTTCTGGCGGAAAGGTGCCGAGAGTATGGGCAATAACCTCCCTCTTGCCGTCCTCGATAAAGGCGTACTCAACTCCCTGCAGCAGGGCATACTTCCTGACTAGGCCGGAAAGGTCTAAAACATTCTTTCTTACGACATGGGCGGCAGCAGCGTCACTCAGATTAGTGGCGATCGCCAAAGCCCGTTGATCGAATTGATCTCGAAGCGCACCGCTGGTGAGTTGATAGACAGCGCTAATGATCAGCAGGCCCAAAAGCGTGATCAAGGCCGCAAGGCCTATGGTGAGCTTCCACGTCAAACTGAAACCAACCCACGAGTCTTAAATGCCATTGGTCCTCACGCTGCCCGTGGCGTATCGGCGGGGACAAAAATCTTCTGGCCAATGAATAAATAATGTGGATTTTTCATAGTTTCTTTATTAGCTTCGTAAATTTGCGGCCATTTGCGTGCATTGCCATAGTACTGGAGCGCCATGTGGCTGAGGGTGTCCCCAGCCTTCACTGTATATTCTGTTGATGCGGAAGAAGCCTGAGGGGAGTGAGCTAGTTTTTCCGTTTTCTGTTTGGGTTCAGAAACGATCGGTTTCTTTGGAGCGATCGGGGTTCCCTTCTCGGTCTTTGGCGGAGGAGAGGATGGGCGAGTTTCCCCGCTGGCGACAACTGGCGTCGCTTTATACAGCTTGTCAACAAATCCAGAAGCATCAAGTTCCTTGAGAAAGCTCATATCCACAAACTGCTCGGGCCGGGCTGCCTTAGCCCTAGGATCTTTCGCGGCTAGCTCCTGAAGTATAGTCTGAATTCCGCGCAGGGTCGGATATGGTCTCTCAGGAACCAGATTGAGTGCGATGGCCTCATAGGTCTCTCCCAGTGCCTCGGTGTCAGCGGTCTTCATATACTTCCGAAGAATTTCTATAGCCTCTTTGCGATGGGTCTTGAGATAGTGGATGGCTTCCACGGAGGCCTTCACCACATTGCGCACGAGATCGGGCCGGGACTTGATCAAATCTCGCGTGGTTGCCATTGCGGTATATTGGTATTCGAGCCCCAGCATCTGGAGATCGGCCAGGACATTAAAGCCCAACTTTTTTGCCGTGAGAGTCAGCGGAACCGCGATCATCACCCCCTGGATCTTGCCTGATTGAAGCGCGGCAAAGCGCGCCGGCTGGCTGCCGATCTCGATCAGAGTCACGTCCTTGCCTGGTTCCAGCCCGTATTTATCCAGAGCATAGCGCATCGCGAAATCGGACGACGATCCTGGCTGGCTCACAGCTACAGCCTTCCCTTTTAGCTGATCCGGCCGGGTGATCGTCTTGTCAACGATGAACTGGTAATCGAGGGTGTTAAGAAATCCCGTCACTAGGACCACCGACGAACCCCGAAGATGACTCTGCACGACAGGAGCGCCGGCCACCACGCCGAACTGCACCTCGCCCGACGCGAGCGACTGGACCGCCCGGGGTCCACCCTCGATAAAGATGAATTCAACATCCAACCCGTTTTTACGGAAGAACCCCGCGTCATAGGCGATCCACCCCACCAGTTGGCTGCCTGAAATAGCGCTATAGGCGATCCTGACTTTTTCGAGTCGGCTTCCTGTGGGTTGATCGGCTGTTTGAGCCAGCCTGGGGAAAACAATCCCGAGCGCGGAGAGTAGCACAGCGAGCCAAGCAATTTTCTTTCGATATTTCAGCTGATCCATATTTCCTCCTCAATCGTAATCGACGATCAGTCAATGAGTTTGTTGTTCAAACAGGAGACTTGTGGGTTTTGTCATCATACATTTCACTACTAATTCTCTTGTCTTCAAACTTTCTATCGTGCCGCAAAATAAAAAGCCCGGCTGAATAAGATCCAGTCCGGGCTTATGTAAAACGAATCGGAGATGTGACCGAATCCCGTGACCCAGCCGAAACTAGATGGGCGTAAGACAAGATAGAACAGGGCCAGGACCGGCGTCAAGTGAAAACGGATGACCGTCCGATTGCGTACTTTTGTCTGTTTTTTCTGTTAACCTTCTACTCCAGCCTTCACAATCCTTAGTGGACCCAAAAAAAACGGCACCACCGAACGATGGCGGCGTCATGGTTCCGGGAAAATTGACTACCCGATCCGCTTACGGATGTAGCCGTAGGTGCGGTTACTGCGGCCTTCACCTTCCTTTTTATAATTTTCCTTAATCTGCGCGAAGCGGTCGTTCTCTAGCGTCGAACGCTGCTGCGGCGTGAAGTTGTAAAGCCGCGCGTTGTTGTCGCCGAAAATCGCCTTCTTAACTTGGCCGTCCGCAGGTCCCAGTGGTTTGAAGCCATACTTCTTTTGCATTTCATCGGGGATCTCCAGCCGGCGTAGCGCCTCGATTTGCCACTGCGGCGAACCAGTCCAAACCGCGTCAGAACCCCAGACAACGTTGCTAGCCCCGAGGCCTTTGACCAACGAACCCATCATGAAGGCGCACACTCGCGGATCGGCCATCGTACTCTGAGCGAAGATTTGCCCGAGGTCGCCATAGACGTTTTTTACGCCGTACTGTGCGGGGATTTCGGCGAGATCGTTGACCCACTCAACACGGCTGGTGCGCTGCAGCTGCTGCCAGGCTTGCTCCACAGTGCCGCCGCCGGCAAAGCGATAGGCGGAGTGGTAGATGATGAAGTTTAGCTGAGGCCAGTCCTTGGCCGCCTTGCCGACATCCGCCACGTTGCTGTAGCCAAGCAGATGGGGGAAATTCGTCTCGACCTGCGGTGGAAAGAGACCTTTGTGGATGCAGACGTTGACCAGACCTGCTTTGACGACCTTCTCGTAAAACGGGTACATCAGCTTCTCGTCATCCAGACGATAAGGATGCTTGGCGAGATGCTTGTTGGTGTTGTCGCCGATGGTATAGCCCTTGAATGAATCAGGCTTTAGCTTATCGATGGCCTCGTCTACTTTCTCTAGCCAGCCCGGCCAGCCCGGCGTGAAGATGGCGTGGGCGAAGGCACGTTTACTGCCGGCTTGCTGGTTGATCTTTGCGCGCGCCTCATTCTTCATCTCGTTAGTGAGGAACCAGTCGAGTGGCTCTTCTGAGGGCGAGCCGCTGATGCAAGCGACTTGGGTGTCGCTGTCGAGAAATACTTCCTTGAAGTAGTTGGCGAACTTGAGATCCTCTATGGTTTGAGGTTTGCCCTGCAGCGCCGGGTTCCAACCGGCCTTCCCGTTGGCGGACGAAGTTCATAATGCGCGTGTCGTCGCGCAGAAAGTGAGTATGCATGTCCATGATAAACTGCTTGGACAGCCCCTGGGCACGCTCGCCCGCCATCTCGGGTATGGCGGCCTCAGCGCGGCTTACCTCATAGAGGGAACCATAGGTTTCGTTCATGGCGACAAAGGCCGCGGCCATGCCGGCGGCAGTCTTGAAGAACGCGCGCCGGCTCATGCCTTGATGACGCGCCAGCTCGCTGCCGTACTCCTTGATCCGGGCCTCAAACTCGCGTTGCTTCGCAGTCTGCGGCGCCGGCATGAATTCGTCGCTGGACACCGACTGCGTCGGGATCGGCGATGGAAAAGCTGACGTCTCCGCCGGCCACAGCTGTTTCAGTTCTTCAGAGCTCAGTAAACCCATAACGACCTCCCTTGGTTAGGCACTGTAAATAAATAAAGGTATCAACCTGTCTTCATGTTTGGCTTGATGAGGTAGTTCCACTCGCCATGAAACTTGTTGCGTTCCAGGTTAACGCGCTGCATCTCTTCATCGCTCACTTCGCGCCCGGTTGGGTATTTGCGCCGATCCAGTCGGCAGGTGACTTTCAATCCCTTCGCCGTGGTCGTCCCGGCGATGAGATTGACGATT
>Ga0184612_10000496_pt1 | contig 18468 bp, 18 predicted proteins | sample PLM3_60_coex_FD_133163 | JGI IMG/M metagenome (GOLD analysis project Ga0184612, IMG submission 133163) | Groundwater sediment microbial communities from an aquifer in East River, Colorado, USA - PLM3_60_coex | ecosystem: Environmental > Terrestrial > Soil > Riparian zone | place: USA: East... | reverse complement strand
TTGCCGGCTTCGATCAGCGCCACCACCCGCGGATCCATCTTCGCCCGAAACTCCTCCAGCACATGGCCGAAGTAAGCGGCCATGAAAACCTGCCAGGTCTCGACCCAGGCATCGGCGATTCGCCGCGTCCAGGGCAGGGCGACCTCTTCGACGATGGCGCCTTGGGATTTCAGCGCGTCGGCGGCCGCGCGCACGGCCGCTTCGACCTCGGGATCTACAGCGTAGCAACCGAGATCGATGTTGAGCGCAAGGCGCAGACCTTTCACCGACGCCGGCTGCGGACCGGCGAGGTCGAGGGGCGTGCCGTTGGACTGGATGTCGTCGTCCTCCGGACCCTGCGCCGCTGCCAGGAACAGCCGCGCATCGTCGATGTTACGCGCCAGCGGCCCGAAGTGGGAGATGTTGTCGAACACGCTCGGCAGGATATCCATGGGAATGCGGCCCAGGCTGGGCTTCAGCCCGACGATGCCGCACCAGGCGGCGGGGATGCGCACCGAGCCGCCCATATCGGTGCCCTCGGCGATCGGCACGCAGCCGCTGGCCACTGCCGCGCCCGAGCCGCCCGACGAGCCGCCGGGCGTCCGCGTTTGATCCCAGGGATTTCGCGTGATGCCCCACAGCGGGCTCTCGGTGAAGCTGGAGTAAGCGAACTCCGGCGTCGTCGTCTTGCCCACCAAGATGGCACCCGCCGCCGTCAGGCGGTTGACGATCTCGGCGTTGCGATCGGGAACCCAATGCTCGTGGCTGTAGCTGCCCAGCGTCGTGCGCTTGCCCTTGGTCGGCGTCAGATCCTTGATGGCGATCGGAATGCCATGGAGCGGCCCCAAGGCGCGGCCGTCCGTCACCGCCTTCTCGGCGTCGCGGGCTTTGGCCAGGGCCTCCTCGGGATAGACGAAACAGAAGCAGTTGAGCTTCGGATTGATTTCCTCGATCCGCGCCAGCGCATTCTTCATCAATTCCACTGGCGACAGCTTGCGGCCGCGGATTCGCGCCGCCAGTTCCGTCGCCGGTGTGTAGCAGAGATCGAGATCGGCCATGCGGATGTCCCCTGGAATGATGGCACCGATGTTACGCCAGAAATTCCGGTTCTCGCCAAGCCTGCGAATGCTCTACCGGTAGCGGATTGGCTTTGCGGTCATGCGCGGCCGCTGGGCAAGGCCGATGGCGTAGGGCAGAATGCCCGCGGGAAAGGCCGGGAGTACCCATGCTGAACGAACTGACGCCGCAGCAGATACAGCGGTTTCACGACGACGGATTCCTGATCGTCGAGAACTTCATCTCGCCCGCGGAGGCTGCGCGCGTGGCGGCGCGGATCGAGGGGCTGTTCCGCGGCGAATTCGAGACCGGCCTCCATCCCGACGAATGGAACTGGCGCGAAGGCCGCGACGAGCCGGATCTGGCGCGGCAGATCTGCAATGGCTGGAAGTCCGACTACAGCGTCGCCAGCCTGGTGTTGCGGCCGGAGGTGGGAAAGCTCTGCGCCCAGCTCGCCGGCTGGCCCGGCGCCCGCATCGCCCAGGACAACGTGATCTGGAAGCCCTCGGGCGCCACGCCGTTCGGCTTTCATCAGGACGACAGCTACAATGGCTGGATCGATCCGCCCCATATGCTGACCTGCTGGATCGCGCTCGATCCTACCAGCGCCAAGGGCGGCACGATCGAGTATGTGCGCGGCTCGCACAAATGGCCGGTCTCGCCGCCGATCAAGCAATTCCACGCGCCCGAGAACTACCGGAAGGAACTGCTGGATGCCGCGGCCAAGGTCGGTCTCAAGCCGGAGATCGTGCCGGTGGAGGTTCCTGCCGGTGGCTGCGCCTTTCATGACGGCGGCACCTGGCATGGCTCCGACAGCAATCGCGACGAGCGGCCGCGCCGTTCCGCCATCGCCCATTGCATGTCGTCGGCGGCGAAGTTCCACCCGACGAAGATCAGCTACGTCTACAACCGCTACAAGCGCGTCGGCGACACCGGGATGGATGAGAGCTTTTTCCCGGTTCTCTGGCGGCAGGATGGCTATCGCACGGCCTTCCTCGACGACTATATGCGCCGGGGATCGGCCGCCGAAGCCAAAGCGGCAGAGTAGGCTGCAGATTGAACCGGCGTAGCAAAGGCACCGCCCTGATCACCGGCGCGTCCGCGGGCATCGGCGCCGCGCTGGCGCGGCTGATGGCGGCCGAAGGCCACGACCTCGTGCTGACGGCGCGGCGGCGCGACCGCCTGGAGGAGCTTGCCAAGGAAGTTTCACGGCACGGCATCAAAGCCCATGTCTGGCTCGATGATCTCGCCGATTCTGCGGCGCCGCGGCGTCTGCATAAGCGGGCGAAGGTCGAAGGCATTGCTGTCGACATCCTCATCAATAATGCGGGCTTCGGCACGCGCGGTGTTTTCACCGAGATCCCGCTGGACCGTCAGCTCGAGATGATCGCGGTGAATGTCACTGCGCTCACTGCGCTGACCCATCTATTCCTGCGGGACATGCGCGGCCGCGGCCATGGCCGCATTCTCAACGTCGCCTCGTTGGCCGGATTTCAGCCCGGCCCCTTCCTCGCCGTGTACTACGCGACCAAGGGCTATGACTATCTGTTCACGGAGGCGCTGGCGGAGGAACTGAACGGCAGCGGCATCACCGCGAGCTGCCTCTTCCCCGGCGTGACCGACACCGAGTGGCAGGCGGTGGCGGGCATCGGCGGCTCGCGCTTGGGCCGGATGCAAGGCATGAGCGCCGAAGCCGTGGCGCGGATCGCTTATGACGGAATGATGGCGGGACAGCGCACGATTATTCCCGGCCTGAAGAACAAGCTCAGCGCGCTCGCGGTGAAGGTAACGCCGCGCCGCTTGCTGACCTTCGTCATCGGCCGTCTGCAGAGCCAGCGGTAGGGATCGTCTTAGTGACCAGAGTGATGCAGGATCTCGTCGCGCAGGCCCGTGTCGTATGCCATGCCGGCCGGCGTCATGATGGCGGCGATCGGGAAGTGGGATTTGATCAGCCCCTTGCGCGCCAGCACCACCCAGACGGCCTCGTTGGCCAGTCCCGATGCATCGCGCGTCGCCACAACCGCCTCGCCCATATGGAAATGATCGCCATGGGCGTGCGGCATGCCGCTGACGAGAATATGGCCGTCCGGTTCTTCCGGCGCCGGCTCCCCGTTCAGCCGCGCCAACTCCTGCAGCAGCGTCAGCGTCTTCAATTGCAGCGAATTCAAGTTCAGCGGATTCTTCTTCGGCGCCATGGCTTCGTCCGTCTTGTATTGAGCGATCGTTAGTCGCGGAAATTCACATATTGCAGCGGCAGCTGGATCTTCATCTCGCGCACGAGCTGGATCGCTTCCTGAAGATCGTCACGCTTCTTGCCGGAGACCCGCAGCTCGTCGCCCTGGATGGCGATCTGAACCTTGATCTTCGAATCCTTGAGGGCCCTGACGATGTCCTTGGCCAGCGTGCTTTCGATCCCCTGCTTGACCTGCACCACCTGACGCAGCGTATTGCCGGACGCCTTCTCCGGCGGCTTGAAATCCAGCGCGTTGGCGTCGAGCTTGCGCCTGGTGATGTAGCCCTTGAGCAGTTCCTGCATCTGCCGCAATTTCAAATCGTCGTCGGCGAGCATTGTCAGTAGATCGTCCTTGCGCTCGATCGTACATTTGCTGCCCTTGAAATCGAATCGCGTTTCGATTTCGCGCCGCATGCCGTTGACGGCATTGTCGACTTCCGCAAGGTCGGTCTTTGAAACGATGTCGAAGGACGGCATGATTGAAACCTCAGCCTGCCAGCGTAGTCGGGCAGGGGCGGTAAACTACACCGGCGGCCCAGGGGCCGCAAAGGAGCTGTCATGAACCCGGTCGATCATTTCCGCCAGATGGCCCGCAACAATGCCTGGTCGAATTTGCGCCTGCTTCGCGCCTGCCGGCAGCTTTCCCCGTCCGAGTTCAACGCCCGGCGCGTCAGCTTCTTCCCCTCGATCATGTTGACGCTCAACCACATCTTGACCGTCGATTGGCTTTATCTGGATGCGCTGCTGCGCGAGGGGCGTGGTCTCAAAGTGTTCGAGCCGGAGAACCCGTATCAGGATTGCGATTCGTTGGCCGAGGCGCAATCCGCAACGGACCGCAGGTTGGTCGAATTCTGCGATGGGCTCACGGTCGCTCGCCTGGCGGAGGAAGTGGTGATGGACCGCGGTGGCGAGGTGGTTCCGCCGGAGCGCGCCGACGCCATTCTGCTGCATCTCTTCCAGCATCAGATCCATCATCGCGGCCAGGTTCATGCGATGCTGGCCGGCACAAATCTGCCGCCGCCGCAATTGGACGAGTACTTCCTGCGCTATGACCGCGCACGGCGGGCCGAAGACATGCGCGAACTCGGCCTTGCCGATCTAGGCTAGTCCCGCCTGCGACAAGAACGCCCGCACATGGCGATTGAACTCTTCCGGCCGCTCCAGGCTCGGCAGATGCGCCGTGCCGGCCATGACGGTCTTGCGGGCTCCACGAATGCCTGCAGCGAGTATATCGGCGGTGTCCCGGATGTACTGCGCGTCATGCTCACCGACGATGACCAGCGTCGGAACGGCGATCTCACCAAGACGGCCGATAGCCGGCGGCTCCAGGGGTTCGGCCGTTGCGATATCCGGCGGGATTGAATAGGTTGGCAGGATCATCTCCCGCACCAGCCGGCGGATCGCGGGCTCGACTTCGTCCAGATCGCGATTGGGTCCGGCGACCCACAGCTTGATCTCCATCGCAACGGCTTCTTCCAGGCGGCCCCTTCGCACCAGTTCGTCGGTGGCCTCCCAAACCGCGATGACCTGCGGATCGGTACATTCTCGGCCGCTCAACGCGGAACCGACGATGACCATTGCGGCAACGGTCTCCGGATGGATCAGCGTAAAATCGATGGCGACTGCGCCCGCCATGGATGCCCCGACCAGGACCGTCCGGGAAATCCCGAGCTTGTGCAGCAGGACTTCAAGGTCGCGATGGAGAGCGTAGACGCCAGCAGGCATCGCCGTCCGGCCGAAGCCGCGAAAATCGAGAGTGAGAACGGTATGCGATTTGGCGAACGCATGAATCTGCGGCGACCACATGCGGCCGTCAGCGATTCCGGCATGAAGGAATGTGATATGCGGTCCACGGCCTGTCAGGTCGTAGTGCATCTCCGCACCGTAGATGGGCAGCGACGGCATGTGATCTACGGCTTCTTGACGAAATCTTCGAACGATGTGGGCTGCAACTTGTCAATGTCTACGAAATAGATTCCATCGCCGCTGAACAAACCCATCTTCCCGATCTTTGGAAACGCGACGATATCCGCCCGGCCGCGCTCGCCGCCCATCAGATAAACGAGATCCTCGTCGTACGGGTTCATCAGGTGATGGCCGATCGACGGCGTCGGAAATCCCATGAAATCGCCGGGCCCGACCTCGAACGTCTTGTCGCCGATAACGGCGCGGCCGCGACCGGACAGAATGTAAAGCCATTCCTCATCACCCTTGTGGGCGTGGTAGGCGAAGGACTCTTTCCCCGGCGGAATGCGGCTCAAATAGACCTGCTCCCGCTGCAAGCCGACCTTAGCGCTCAGGCGATGCAGATAGACCTCGGATTTCGGATTCAGCGGATGAGCAATCGGCACTTCCGGCTCGGCTTGGATCTGCGCCGCTGTCGCAAGATGAGAGTCGGGCGTCTTGTCGTTCATCGGTGGGCTCCATGGACGGGGACGGGAGTCTGAACGATCCGTTCAAGCGTGGAATCGTATCATAGAACGAGAAGCAGCGCGTGCTTACGGTGGTCATCCTGTCAAGCCACTATTCAAGATGAGCCGGCATGTGACGGGGAATCTTGCCCTAACGGCGCGGTCCGTTAGGATGCCGGCAAAATAGAACAGCGCCGAGGGTCACCGATGTCCATTGCTCACCCCTATCTCATGTTCCTGGGCGACGCGCCCGATCAACTGGCGGCGAAGACCGCCCAGGGCGTCGCCCATTGGCGGCCGGACTGGTGCGTCGGCCAATTGCGGCTGCCCGGCTGCAAGGCCGATCTTAGGCTGCCGGACATGACCCTGGATCAGGCGCGCGCGGCGGGCGTGAAGACAGTTATCGTCGGCGTCGCCAATCGCGGCGGCCTGATCGGCCAAAGCTGGATCGTTGTCCTGAAACAGGCGCTGGAGATGGGCATGGACCTGGCCAGCGGCCTGCATAAGCGCCTGGTCGATGTGCCGGTCCTCGCGCAGACGGCGCGAAAGCTGGGGCGCAACCTGTTCGATGTGCGCCACCCGACCCGCGATTTCGCCATCGGCAACGGCAAGAAGCGCGGCGGCAAGCGCATGCTCACCGTCGGCACCGATTGCTCTATCGGCAAGATGTACACGGCGTTGGCGCTCGAAAAGGAGATGCAACAGCGCGGCATGAAGGCCGACTTCCGCGCTACCGGGCAGACGGGAATCTTAATCGCCGGCGACGGCGTGTCGATCGATGCTGTGGTGTCGGATTTCGTCTCCGGCGCTGTGGAGTGGATCAGTCCCGACAATGACGCTGATCATTGGGACCTGGTGGAGGGGCAGGGGTCGCTATTCCACGCCTCCTATGCTGGCGTGACGTTGAGCCTGATCCATGGCGCCCAGCCCGATGCCCTGGTCATGTGCCATGAGCCGGCGCGGCCCCATATGCGCGGCCTGCCGCACTACAAGCTGCCGGACCTGCAGGCCTGCATCGATGCCAATCTGGCGGCGGCGCGGCTGACAAATCCGGCGGCGAGGCTGGTGGGTTTCAGCCTCAACACCTCGGCGCTCGATGCGGCGGGAGCCGAGCGGGCCTTGAAAGAGTGTTCGCAGAAATTCGGGCTGCCGGTTGTCGATCCCGTGCGCACGGGCGTGGCGCCGTTGGCCGAAGCACTGGCCCGCGTCTGATGCGGCGGCTGACGGTCACGGCCGAAAGCTGGCCGATCGCCGGCACTTTCACCATCTCCCGCGGCAGCAAAACGGCTGCGGACGTGGTGCTGGTGGAAATCGCCGAGGGCGCGCATCGCGGCCGCGGCGAGTGCGTGCCCTATGGCCGCTATGGCGAAACCAGCGCCGGATCGATCGAGGAAGTCGAATCGCTCCGCGGCAAACTTGAAGCGGGCCTGGGTCGCCGGGAACTGCAAGGCGCAATGAAGCCCGGCGCCGCGCGCAATGCCCTCGATTGCGCGCTGTGGGATCTCGAAGCCAAGCAGAGCGGCCGCAGTGCTGCCGAGCTGGCCGGCCTGCCGACGCTGCAACCGGTGACGACCGCCTATACGCTGAGTCTCGCTACGGTCGACAACATGGCGGCGGCGGCGAAGGCCAATGCGCACCGGCCGCTGCTGAAGCTCAAGCTGTCCGGCCCCGGCGATCTGGACCGGGTCGCCGCCGTGCATGCCAGCGCGCCGAAGTCGCGGCTGATCGTCGACGCCAATGAGGGCTGGACGCCTGAGATATTCGCCGAGCTGGTGCCCCGGCTTGTGCCGCTGGGAGTGGAGATGATCGAGCAGCCCTTGGCCGCATCCGCCGACGGCGCCCTGGCAAATCTGGCGCGCCCCATCGCAGTCTGCGCCGATGAATCCTGCCATGGCGTCGAGACACTGCCCAAGCTCGCCGGCAAGTACGACGCGGTGAACATTAAGCTGGACAAGACCGGCGGCCTCACCGGCGCCTTTGCGCTGGCGGCGGCGGCGGAGGCCCAGGGCTTTGCCGTCATGATCGGTTGCATGGTTGCGACCTCGCTGGCCGTGGCGCCGGCGATGCTGGTCGCCCAGCGGGCGCGCTGGGTCGATCTCGATGGGCCGCTGCTGCTGGCGCGGGACCGGGAACAAGGCCTGGCCTTCGACGGCAGCCTTGTGTATCCGCCACGGCGCGAGCTCTGGGGCTGAAGATTACGTCCGCGCCAGTTCGGCTATGGCAGCAGCGTAGCGTTCCACTTCGTCTTCCGTGTTGTAGTAGTGCACGGAGGCGCGCAGGACATCGGGAAGGCGGCGGGCCATCGCGTCGAGCAGGGTCGAAGCAGGCGAGGACACGCTGCAATTGATCCCGCGCTGGCGCAACGTGGCGGCAATCTCCGTCGATGATTTGCCGGCCATGATAAAGCTGATGATGCCGCATTTCCGCCGGCCGATATCGGTGACGGTGACTCCGGATATTGCGGCCAGTCGCGCCCGCAACGCGGCGGCCAGCCCGTCGATGCGTTCGGCGATCTCCGCCAGGCCCCAGCCCAGCGCATAGTCGACGGAGGCGCCGAGACCGAGCAGTGCCGCGTAGTTGTTTTCCCAGTTCTCGAACCGGCGGGCATCGGGGCGAAGTTCATATTTGTCGGCCGCAATCCAGTTCGCGGCATGATTGTCGAGAAAGGGTGGTTCAAGCCGGTCGAGAATCGTGCGGTTTACATAAAGGAAGCCGCTGCCGCGCGGACCGCGCAGATACTTCCGGCCGGTCGCCGACAGCAGATCGCAGCCGATCTCCTGCACATCGATCGGCATTTGCCCTACCGATTGGCAAGCATCGAGAAGATAGATGATTCCATGCTGCCGGGCGATGCGGCCGATTTCCGTTGCCGGATTCACCAGGCCGCCATTGGTCGGCACGTGGGTCACCGCGATCAGCTTGACCCGGCCATCGATCATGCGCGCCAGAGCTTCAACATCTATCTCGCCGGTCGGCGTGTTGGGGATCACCTCGATGGCGAAACCGGTCTGCCGTTGCCGCTGCAGAAAGGCGATGTAGTTGCTGGAATACTCCGCCTCGGCGGTGAGGATGCGGTCGCCGCGTTGCAAAGGGATCGCATAGAACGCCATGTCCCATGCCACGGTGGCGTTCTCCACCAGAGCGATCTCGTCGCCGCCGGCGCTGATCAGCCGTGCGATCGAGCGATAGATGTTGCCGACGCGGTCCTTGGCCTCATGCGCTGCTTCGTAGCCGCCGATCTCGGCCTCGCGCTGGAGATGGGCGATCTGCGCTGCCACCACCTGCTGCGGCGGCAGCGCGGCACCGGCATTGTTGAAGTGCAGAATGTTGACAGCGGCGGGCGTATCGCGCCGCGCCCTCGCAATGTCGATTGCCATGGGTTCCGCCCGTGGATTGGAGACGAATCGGCAGCAGTCTCCGTGCTGCGGGCCGGCGGATCAAGCGGCGGCGGTGATGCTGCTTCCGGGCACGCGACGCAGGGGCGGCAGGATCACGGTCACGGTGGTGCCGACGCCGGGCTGGCTCTCCAATCGCAGCGAGCCGCCATGCATCATGGTGAGCGCATGGCTGATCGGCAGTCCGAGGCCGGTGCCCGGATGCTTGCGACTCAGATGGCTGTCCACCTGCCCGAATGGGGCCATGACACGCTGGATATCGGCGGCGGCGATGCCGATTCCGGTGTCGGCAATCTGATACGCCAACTCGTAGGCCGCCGTGACGAACAGGCGGAATCTGATCTGGCCGCCGGCCGGCGTGAACTTGATCGCGTTGGAGATGAGATTGAGCAGCACCTGCTTCATGGCGCGCGGATCGAGACGGTAGCGGGCGATGTCGCCGTCGGCGCGGAATTCAACTTGCAGGCCCGCATTTTCGGCGCGCCCCGCGACCAGGCGCAGAACGGCCTTGGCGATCTCGACCGGATCGGCATCCTCTTCCATCAGCGACAGACGTCCCGCCTCGATCTTCGAGAGGTCGAGGATGTCGTTGATCAGCGACAGCAGATGCTGGCCGCTTTCATGGATATCGCCGGCATATTGCCGGTAGTGCCAATCGCCCAGGGAGCCGAACATCTCTGTCATCATGACCTCGGAGAAGCCGAGGATGGCGTTGAGCGGCGTTCGCAGTTCGTGGCTCATATTGGCGAGGAATTCGGATTTGGCCCGATTGGCGACCTCGGCCTGGTCGCGCGCGGCCATCGCCTGATGCTCCGCGCGCCGATAGGCGGTGATGTCGCGGATCGACACCACATGGCCGCCATCGGGCACGGGGCTTCGGGTGAGTTCCAGAATCTGCCCATTGCGGGTCTGGAATTCCTGGGGCGTCGGATCGATCAGCCGTGCCTTGGCCAGCAGATCCCCGATCGCCCGCTCGGCCAGTTCGCCGCCGAAGACGCCATGGCGCGAATCGAATCGCAGGATATCTTCCAGCGAAAGCCCCGGCCTCAGATAGCCGACCGGGTAGGCAAAGATATCCTGATAGCGGCGGTTCCATTCCACCAGCTGCAGGTTCCGGTCGAACACCGCGATGCCGTCGCCGATGGCACCGATGACGCTGGCGCGGAACGCGGTCTGGGCGTTCAGCCGCGCATGGGACTCGCGAAGCTCCATCAGGCGCGCCTCGTGGGCCCGACGCAGGCTCTCCTGGTGGCGCAGAATGAGAAACGCCAGGATCGCCATGACGATGAAGGCGCCCGCCACTGCCGGCAGGACGCGGCGGGCGATCTCCGCGCCGGGATTGCTGGCGCGCCAGCTCAGATAGCCGAGAAGCCGGCCGTTTTTCGCCGTCAGGGGAATCGATTCACGGTCTCTGCCCGTGGGCGACCCCGTGACTATCGGCAGCCGCAGGCCGTAGGGCTCGCATATCTCGGCCAATCTTGCGGGCGTCAGGGGCACCCCGATCAGCAGGATGTCGCGGTCCCGCGAGTCCCTGCCTGACGACCAGACATCCGCGCTCTCGGGCGTCACGGCCGATGCGGCGACCAGGAAGATGCGCGGCCCGATCCAGACCAGCCCGCTCTGCGGTTCGGCCGCTTCGAGGGGCGCGCGCCGCGTTGCCGCGATGATGCGGGAGAAATCGTCGCCCCGGAGTTCCTCGGCTGCGGTCATCGTCTCGCCGGCTTCCGACGAGATATGAATCGTTCTATTGTCGCGATCGAGGAAGGCGACAAACCCGGCGTGCCAGGTGTCGCGCAGATACTCGGCCTGATAGGTCATCCAGGCGGAGTCCGGCGCCAGTGTGACGTTTTCGTAGGCCTCGTTCCAGAAACTGTAGTCGAAGGCCAACTTGGCTAGATGGCCGCTTTGCTGCGCCATCAAGGTGCGTGCCAGCGCACGTTCGCTTTCCTGCGCCAGTTCGTCCTGGCTCTGCGAGGTATGGAAGATCAGCAGCAGAATGGTCAAAGCGCCCAGGCCGAGCAGTGCCATGACCGACAGGGCCGGCCACCAACCGATGCGCCCCTTGGCGCGCGTCGCGATCTCCAAGATGGGCGGAAGCCGGCTCATGTTGACGCGAAGTATCCGTTTCTATCCGTTGCCGCCGGCCTCGGTGGGTAGCGATTGCAGGAGGCCGATGAACCTGCGCCCAACGCGTTCCGCATGGGGCTGGAGCAGCGGCCATACCAGGCCCCACTGCTCGCCCGGTCGGATCGGCGCCGCGCGGGCGAAGCCAGGATAGACATCGCCGAGCGTCGGCGGCAAGGCGGCCGCACTGGCGCGAATCGGACTGTCTGCGGGGCCCCGTGCCGCGATGACATAGGGAAGTCCCATGGGCGGGAAGAAATCGGTGGGTTCGCGGGCCGCGATGTCAGCGGGCAAGCCCAGTGGAAAGAAATTGGTGGTTTCGCGGACTGATAGTGACGCAGTCAGGGTCGGCGGCGCCGTGTCGGTCATCTGCCGTGCCGCGATGGCAACGGGCAACCCGAGCGGCGGGATGAATTCGACGGGTTCGCGGGCCACAATCGGCGCGGTCATGATCGCGAGTATCGGGTCGGCCCGCTTCCATGCCGAAACCGCGCCCAGAGGGCCCCATGGTGCGCTGATTTCCCGCGCGGCAAGGGATGTTGAGGGCGGATCATAGGCCATGGCGACGATCGCCTCCGGCTCGACCGGTCCCGCCTCGCTCCCGAACTCGACGGGTGCTGCGGCGAAGTTCAGGCTCGCCAGCTGCATATGGAACGGCTCGGCAACCGATGCCTGATGCCAGGTCATGATCACCGGAAGCGGTTCCATCTCGGACAGCCGGACGGCTTGCAATTCAGACAATGCCGCCAGGAATTTCGCGCGCTCCTGGCGCCACGCCACATGCACCTTCATGCGGTATTGTTTGTAGCGGCCCGGATCGGCCGAATGATAGCGAGCGACGGCCTTTGACCACGAGCCTTCCTGGATCCTCAGGGATTTCAGATACGACGCGGCATAGGCCACATTGGCGATGGGATCGAACGCCTGGTTCAAATCGGCGAAGGCGTCCGGATGATAATGGAGGTTCACCTGCATGCAGCCGACGTCGATGTTTCGGATACCCCGGGCCTTCAGGCCCTCGACCTCGGCGATGGCGGCGCTCTTGGTCGGCAGATAGCGGCCGCGACCTTCCGCCATGACCGTCCAGGGCCAGGCCATGACGACTTGCCGTTTCTTGTAGAAGCGGCCGGATTCGACCTTGGAGATTGCCCGCAGGAGCTGGCGGGGAACGCCCTCCTGGCGTTCGATCAGGTTGGTGGCCTTGGCGCACAGGGTCCAGGGGTTGGGTTTTGCGGCAGGCGTCTGCGCCTGCTCCGCGGCTGCGGCGATGGGCAGCAGCAGGGCGAGGCCGGCAATGGCCAGGCCGCGGGCAAGCGCCCGTCCGGGACCGTCATAGCCCCGCCGTGGCCCAATCCTACGACCCTGGTACGACTCGCTAATTTGAAAACCCGAGGCTTTGGTGCGGTGCGGCATAGCATCCCCGGCCCTTGGCTCCGTCAGGCGCCGATGGCGATTCATCCCTTAAAAACAAATCTATGGAGGAATTTGGTTGATAACTTGTTAAGGATGATTCATATTCCCGCCCGCAATAGCCTTGCGCCGTCTCCCAGATGGCGCGCTATTGCATACGCCCCTCGGGCGTTTCCTCCCAGAACTTGGGCCGTGCACGCCACGGCCCTTTTTTTGTTCCCTGAGTGGGTTCAGCGACCCTCGGCGCCGTCGGAGGGCAGGCTGCCATCGCCTGCTCCCAGGGGGCGTTGCATCAGGACGCTGTCAACCCAACTGCCGAATTTGAAGCCGACGGCGGTCAACAGGCCGGCCCGGCGAAAACCCAATCTTTCGTGAAGGACGATCGATCCCATATTGCCGGAATCGCCGATCACGGCGACCATCTGCCGAAAGCCCGCCGCCGTGCAGCGCTCGATTACCGCGGTCAGGGCAATGCGGCCGATGCCGCGGCCGTAGGAACCGGGTGCCACATAGACGGAATCCTCAACCGAATGGCGATAGGCGGATCGCAACCGGTAGGGCCCCGCATAGGCATAGCCGCCGATGGCGCCGCCGAACTCGACCACCACATACGGCAAGCTGCGCGCCAGGATATCGGCGCGCCGGCGGCGCATTTCATCGATATCGGGCGGCGTCTCCTCGAACGATGCCAGGCCGGTGGCGACGTGATGGGCATAGATGGCCTGGATCGCCGCCATATCGCCATCCGCCGCGTCGCGCAGGAAAAGCTCCGGCGCTTTCTCACCGCCGCGGTTCATCGATCGGTGCGAATGGTCCGGATATCGCGGGCGATATCGATAATGGCGGCAATTATCCGTTCCATGTCGCGGGCTATGCCGGCAAAGCCCGGTGCCCGTTCCATGGTCGCTTCGATCGCATAAAGCGCCCGATTGATCTCGATCTGCAGGGCATGAAGGCCGGCCTCGGTCTTGCCGTAGTGCTGGGTGGTGAAACCGCCCGAATAGGGCGCATTGCGCGCCACGCGGTAGCCCATATCGCGAAAAGCGGCTTCGAGCCTTGCCGTCACACCGGGCGCGCAGGAAGTGCCGTGGCAATCGCCGAGGACGATGTCGACGCGGGAATTGCCGGCATCGCTTTCCGTCGGACCGCCGATCGATGGCATGGAATGACAATCGATCAGCAGGCAATGCCCGAACCTGACCTTTGTCTCGGTGATCGTCTGCCGCAGGGCGTCGTGATAGGGACGGTAGTAGTTCTCGATGCGATGGCGCGCTTCGGCAAAGGTCAGGCGGCGTCCATAGATGGGCTCGCCGTTGGCGACGATCCGCGCGATGGTGCCGAATCCCGCCGCGACTCGGACTGAGCCGGTGTTGACATGACTCGGCAACACATCATCGAACATGTCGGGGTCAAGCTCGAACGGCTCCCGATTCGGGTCGATGAAGACCCGAGGGAATAGCGCCCGGACCAGGGGTAGGCCTTTCCGCGGGGCGGCGCCGAACAGTTCGTCGACATAGCAATCCTCCGATCGCCGCAGGGCCGGAAACTTTAGTTGCGCGCCGGCGACGAAATCCGGTGGGTAATTGCTGCCGCTATGGGGCGAAGCCAGCACCGCCGGGGCGATTTGCCGGGCGGGTACCAGTATTTCCACCGGGGAATCCGGCTCGAGTGCTGGTTGAGTCCTGACTACCATGAAAACATGTATCTAAAGCAACGGCTTCGCCCCCGCCATGGGGAATTGCCATTTGTCGCATGGCGGGCTTCAATGATTGACGCCGGTAAGTTTCTTTTCAATGATCCGTAGTATGCAATGCAGTTGGCTGCCCAGCGGGGCGCCCTAATCCCTGAAGGTAAACAAGGCGTTCAATGGCCCAGATTCTCGTCGCCGAAGACGACGACAGCATGCGCTCTTTCCTGGCGGGCGCGCTGCGCCGTGCCGGCCATGCTGTCGAGACAGCTGCCGACGGGTTCGAGGCCCTGTCCTGCCTGGCACGGCATAAGTACGACGTGCTGCTGGCCGACGTGGTGATGCCCGGAATGGACGGCGTGGAACTGGCGCGCCGCGCCTCCCGCGACCAGCCGCAGATCAAAGTCATGTTCATCACCGGATTTGCGGCGGTTGCCTTGCGTGGCCGCAGCGGCATGCCCGGCGATCCGAAAATCCTTTCCAAGCCCTTCCATTTGAAGGATTTGGTCAGCCAGATCGATCAGCTTCTGGCCCAGCGTCAGCCGGCCGGCGCTTGAAATGACCATCCTTTGATGCTAAGTCGCCGTCCGCCGCGGGGCGGGAGCACATTTATCCGATTTACCTCGGCATCCAAGGGCGCGTAGCTCAGCGGGAGAGCACTACGTTGACATCGTAGGGGTCACTGGTTCAATCCCAGTCGCGCCCACCATCTATCTAATTGAAATTTCATCTATATCTTAGCAACCGCACATGCGGGGTAACGCATGGGTAGCGTCGAGGCATGATTTCGTGCCTCGACTTTGCCGTCGCAATTCGCCACGCCTCGCCGCGCTCAGCAAACTCGTTGCATCGGCGCCAACGGTAGTGCCCACATGGCTGGGTCGCCGTCATTCGTCGCGCTTCGATAGTCATGGCTCTCTTAGCAGATCAGTGTCGTAGCGCGACACCGCAGTGCGCGCTGGATCTCTTAGATTCCGGTGTTGTCGACGCTGCTCGCCTGTTGGTATCAGCCGCGCTGGCAGATGCCTATGAATATGAAAGGGTCGTTCAACCATCGCGCATGTGCAGTGGGAAACGGCTACGCCGTCATCGTGGATGCGTCACTGCGACTTGGCGGATCGACAGACCGGGTTGCCCTTGTGACGGCGTAGCAGGCCACCAGCTGTCGATCCACCTTCGGGATTAGCCATTTGCAGCGACCGCCTGCAGCATGGGCAGTGCGGGCTGCGCTAGCGGAGGGCTGTCTTCGATCCGTCGCGCCTTACGATAGGCATAGGGCACCAGGCTTCCCAGCGTCAGGCCGATCGCAAAGCCGATCGAGATCAGGATCGCCGTATAGACCGCTGGCGATGCAAAATTGTTGACGCCGGTCGTGGGCTTCGGCGCGTGTGCGAGAAGATCCCGGAACCAGATGGAAGCGCCGAGGGTGGTCGCCGCCACCAATACACCGGTGACCGCACCCTCGGCCCACCGCAACCAGCGCGGCTCGCTCCTTTCCAAAGCAAAGTTATCGCACAGGAACGCGAGGAGCAGGGCGACGACGATCGGCGGGCAGATCCACGGATACGCGACAGTGAAGTAGCGTTGCAGGCCCGCTGCCAGTTGACAGTTGCTATCCATGGGATCCAGGGCGACCGCTTGCTCGGCGCACTGCACGGCGAGCTTGCGCCGCTCACGCAAGTCTTCGGATTCCAGATTCATAATGCCGACGATGTACGAGAAGGCCTTGCAGGCGTGCGCCCGCGCATAGGCGGGATCGATCTGGATCGCCCGGTTGCAAAGCTCCCGCCCTTCCTCCAAGGCGGCGGCGGTCTGAGCCATCTCGACCAGCGCCTTTGCCTTGAGGTAGTAGTCATAAGCCTGCATATCCTCCGGCGGCTTGCGACTCGCCATCTGTAGCGACTCGGCCGCGAGCAGGGGCGCAACGCTGGTCACGATGCGCCGGGTGACTTCGTCCTGAACCGCGAAGATGTCTTCAAGCTCGCGGTCGAAGCGCTCTGCCCATAAGTGGTTCCCCGTACGTGTATCCACGAGCTGTGCAGTGACCCGTATGCGGTTGCCGGCACGGCGGACGCTGCCTTCGGTGACGTACCGGACACCCAGAGTCCGGCCGATCTCCACGACGTTTGTCGCGCGGCCCTTGTAGACGAAGGAGGAATTGCGGGCGATGACGAAGAGGGAATGGAACCGGCTAAGCTCGGTAATGATGTCCTCGGTGATGCCGTCGGAGAAATACTCCTGCTCTGGATCGCCGCTCATGTTGGTGAAGGGCAGTACGGCGATAGATGGCTTGTCCGCTGGCGGCGATGCCGCCTTGCCAGCGCCCGCTGGCGCCGAGCCGGACGCCGGAGCCATCCCGGTCACCCGGAAGGCGTGCACCGGCTCCGGGATGTTGTGAAACCGCTGCTCGCCGAGATCGGCATAGCCATAGGCGAGTTTGCTTTTCACCTGATCGTGGATGCTCCGTCCGATGCAGACGGTGCCGGGCGGCGCCAGTTTCTCCAGCCGCGCCGCGATATTGACCCCGTCGCCGTGGATCGTGCCGTCGCCGGCGATCACGTCGCCCAGATTGACGCCCATGCGAAACGCCATGCGCCGGTCATCGGGTAGAGCGGCGTTCCGGTCAGCCAGGCCCGCCTGCAGCTCGACCGCGCACTGCACCGCGTTCACCGCGCTGGCGAACTCCACCAGCAGGCTGTCGCCGGCAGAGCCGACGACATGGCCCTGATACTCGGCGATCTTGGGGTCGATTACCTCTGCGCGCAGCCGGCGGAGCTGCGCCAATGTGCCCGCCTCATTCGCCGCCATGAGCCGCGAATAACCGGCTATATCGGCCGCCAGGATTGCTGCAAGCCTGCGTTGCTCCTGCGACAAGAACAGCCCTCCCGTGACGGGAGCATAATAGCTCAATCGGAGGTACCGGCGAGCCCCTAATACGATAGCGTAAATGTCCGAAAATGGCACAACTGAGACTTATTGGCGCTGCCAGGCGAGGTCCGCTGCCTGGGGTCTAGCTGACGAAACCGCAAACAATTCCGGTTCACATCGATAAGCTGACGATTGCCGAAGGGCGTCAGACCGCCGCCTTTGACCCAACAAGACGGCCTAACAGTTTAGCAGTGTAGGATACTTTTAAATCCCACTGTTGCAGTCTAATCTGAAATCAATCGGGACAGTCGCTGACCAGTTCGAAATGTCCCCGCCATCTAGGAGTTCCATATGAAAACCGACCGGTTCGACGTTGGGCTTGATCCCGAAAACAAATCTGCACAGCGCGAAATGTGGGATAGTTGGTGGTACGATCGGTTTGAGATTCCACACACTCTGCCAAAGGGCGCGCGCCGATTGACCCTTGAAATGGGAGGCGAGTCATTTGGAGCGGCCTTACTAGACAATGTGGCACCCAAGACCTGTCAGGCGTTCTGGGAGGCTATGCCCTACGCAGGCAATATGATTCACTGTGCGTGGTTTGGGCACGCGGCGTTTTATCTTGACCGTGTGCCTCTCCTCGACAAGTTAGGGTATGAGCTAGAGAACCGATTTCAAAGACTTGCCCCCGGCGACATGGTTTGGGACCCGTTTATCGAGGAAGTAACCTTTGCTTATGGGAGAAATGCGTTCGTCAATTTCCCGACGACGGTTTTTACGGAAGATGGCCGACAGCATCCAAACCAAGTTTGTATATTTGGTCGCATAGTCGAGAATCTTGATGGGTTTGCTGTCATGTGCAAGCGGCTACGTTACGAGGGGACTAAGTTGATGACGACCAAACGAGCGTAAGAATAGAAAGCGGAAGCCAACGGCGTTTAGCGATTCCCGGACCTCGCTGAAGACGGTCTAAAAGCCAATTCCCCGGGTATCAGACTGTCATTCCTGCAATCCAGCCTTGCCTAAGGCCTCAAAGAGATGGTCGAACTCCTTCTGCTCCCGAAACTCGAAGGCGCCGTGCCAGTACGACTCCCAGTCTTTGAGCCTGCGGCCCGGAAAGATAGCCATGTCGGACTCTGCTACCCGCAGGAACTCCTCAAGCATGACCTTTGGCCTGCACCTGGTTTCGAAGACACCGAGATAGGTGTTTTGTTGGAACCGGAGGTGGATCATGGAACGACGGAAGTTCACGCGGGAGTTCAAGCTTGAGGCAGTGAAGCTGATCACCGAGCGCGGGGTGACGGC